>FWWL01008468.1_pt1 | contig 11522 bp, 9 predicted proteins | sample 2228331 | NCBI WGS metagenome assembly FWWL01 (sample SAMEA103939775, study PRJEB20133) | metagenome
CCAAGAACAAGGACGACGAGGCTATGTACTAACCCTGACGGCACGCGAACAGCACATTCGTCGTGAGAAAGCAACATCCAACATCTGCACCAACCAGGGGTTAATGGCATTGGCCGCCACCGTTTACCTTGCCCTGGTGGGTAAAGAAGGGCTACGCCAGGTAGCAGAATTGTGTTACCACAAGGCCCATTATGCCGCCCAACGCATTGCCGAGATCCCCGGCTACCGCGTTTTGAATACCAAGCCCTTCTTCCACGAATTCGTTGTGCAATGTCCCAAACCCGTGGCGGAGATCAATGAGTACCTCCTCGATTACGGCATCCTGGGCGGGTACGACCTGGGTCAGGATTATCCAACGCTTTCGAATCACATGCTTATTGCCGTGACCGAGATGAACTCCCGTGAAGAAATTGAAACCCTGGTGGAGTACCTGAAGGAGTTCGCCCATGACTGAGCCTACCTTATTCGAACTTTCATCACCTGGTCGGCGGGGCGTGCGCTTTCCTGAACCCGATGTTCCTAAGAGCGCCCTTCCCGAAGGTTTTGTGCGCAAGGACCTGCCCCTGCCAGAACTCGCCGAGGTGGATGTGGTGCGCCACTTCGTGCGCCTTTCGCAAAAGAATTACGCTGTGGATTACGGGTTGTACCCTCTGGGCTCCTGCACCATGAAATACAATCCAAAGATCAATGAAGATGCAGCCCGTCTGCCTGGGTTCGCCCTGGCTCATCCCCTGCAACCCATTGACACAGTGCAGGGCAGCCTGGCGCTCATGTACGAATTACAAGAATTGCTAAAAGAAATCACCGGGATGGGGGCAGTCAGTCTTCAACCCGCAGCCGGTGCTCACGGCGAATTGACCGGAGTGCTCATTATTCGTGCCTATCACCAATCTCGCGGAGATACTAAACGCACAAAGATCCTCATCCCCGACTCAGCACACGGCACCAACCCCGCTTCTTCAGCCATGAGCGGCTACGAAGTGGTACAACTGCCCAGCGACAAACGCGGGAACGTGGATCTGGAAGCCCTGAAAGCCGCTTGCGATGAAACGGTGGCGGGATTGATGTTAACGAACCCCAACACTCTGGGGCTGTTTGAAGAAAATGTTCTCGAAGTTACCCGCATCGTCCACGAAGCCGGCGGCCTCGTATATGGCGACGGGGCGAACCTTAATGCGCTGCTGGGAATTGCTCGACCCGGCGATATGGGGTTCGACATCCTCCACCTCAACCTGCACAAGACGTTCTCAACCCCACATGGTGGGGGTGGGCCGGGATCGGGTCCGGTTGCCGTCACCGAGACTCTCGCCGAATTCCTTCCGGGTCCGATTGTGACCATCCTCGAGGAAGGCAGTGAGGAGGTTCCTCCGCTTTATGGTTTCAAAATGCCCAGCCGCTCGATTGGACGTGTGAAGGCTTTCCACGGCCACTTCGGAATGATGGTACGGGCTTACACCTACATCCTGATGCACGGTGCCAAAGGGCTACGTAAAGTAGCCGAGCACGCCGTATTGAACGCCAATTACCTGCTGGCACGCCTGCGTCATGTTTACCACATCCCCTACGATCGCATTTGCAAACACGAGTTTGTCGCAGAAGGGATTTGGGACGACGCACCCGGAGTTCATGCCCTGGATATTGCCAAGCGGCTCATTGATTATGACTTCCATCCCCCCACAAATTACTTCCCTCTGATCGTGCGAGAAGCGCTCATGATCGAGCCTACCGAGACTGAAAGCAAGCAAACCCTGGATAAATTTGCCGATGCGTTAATTAAGATCGCCGAGGAGGCTCACACTCAACCCGAACTACTAAAGAGCGCACCGCACCACACACCCGTTGGGCGTCTGGATGAGGTCAAAGCCGCTAAAGAACTGGTTTTGTGCTGCTGGTTCCCCGAAAAAGAATCTCAGGCCGCCTAACTGTCAAAACCGTTTTTCACCTCACAAGCGGGACGCCGGTTTTATTGGCGTCCCGCTTGTGTATTACCTGATCGGACTGGCCCTTTAAGACCATTCCACACATGGTCAAATGTCACCTCGCAGGTATTACGTTTTTCATTAGCCAAACAGCGCATGGGGGGTTGGGCATTATTACTCTTTCACTAGAAACCTGCAAAGCCTAGAATGAGGATCAGAAATCTCATTCTCTTTTTATCAAGGAGTAAGAGCAATGACCACATCACAATTAGCCCAATCCCCAACTTTTGCAAGTCCTCCCTGGGCCGAATTTCTTTTCCGCGACCCCAAATCTGCCTGGCTCTGGCTGGTTGTCCGTCTATATCTTGGCTATGACTGGCTGGAACACGGCCTGGAAAAACTAAGCAACCCCGCCTGGGTACAAACGGGAGAAGCGCTCAAAGGTTTCTGGCAACGTGCAGTTACCAGAGCCACCTGCGCGCCCGCCAATTGCCTTTGATTGGTATCGCGCTTTTATCCAATCCCTTCTTGATAGTGGCAGTTACACATGGTTCTCTAAGTTGGTCGTCTTTGGCGAAATCGCAGTAGGGATAGCTTTAATATTGGGTATTTTCGTTTGGTTCTCAGCCTTCATGGGTGGCTTCATGAACTGGAATTTTATGATGGCCGGCACAGCCAGCACCAATCCGGTAATGTTGATCATTGCCATTCTGCTTGTCCTCGCCTGGCGAACGGCCGGTTGGATTGGACTGGACCGATGGCTACTGGTCTACATTGGAACTCCCTGGCAACCGGGGTTACTCTTCCAACGTAAGACAAAAGCACAAGCCGTAGCATAACATACTATCTATACTATATGGGTCATTTCGATGAGGGCTATCCATAGGTAGCCCTCAACCTGTTTAAGTGAACCCAGCCCCTGACACAAGGCGTTATAATGAAGTCAATAACATCAAAAAAAGAAAGGAGGAGGCTCCCATGCGGCTCAAAGGAATGCGTGTCGTTTATCTTATCGGTCCCGGTTTTGAAGATCTGGAATTCTACGTACCTCTGATGCGCCTTAAAGAAGAAGGAGCCGAGGTCATTGTTGCCGGCCTCAAGGCAGGTGAAGAATTGGTGGGCAAAGGCGGACTAACGGGACGTGCTGAGGTGAATGTGGCCGACCTGAAAGCAGAGGACTTTGACGCCATCGTGGTTCCCGGAGGATGGGCACCTGATAAACTCCGTCGTTACGAGGCGGTGAAAAAATTGGTCCGCGATTTCTACACTCAGGGCAAGACGGTCGCCATGATTTGCCACGCGGGGCTGGTCGGCATTAGTGCTGGAATTGTCAAAGGGCACGAGGCAACCGGCAGCGAGGGGATCAAGGATGACCTGATCAACGCTGGGGCCATCTGGCGAGATGCCCCTGCCTTCCGTTCCGGCAACATCGTGTGGGGACGCGTAGTAGCCGACATTCCCGATTTTTGTCGAGAACTCGTTCAAGCCCTCCTTGAACAAAAAGAAAAACTATCCAAATAATAAGAGCACAACCCCCATATAAAAAGCCATCCCCTTACCAACGGGGGGATGGCTTTCTTTCAATCAGCGTGCATCCAGCCTATTGGTTGCTCAAGCGCTGCCGTAACCACGGGATGACCCTATCCAATGCGGCTGATAGTTTCGAGGTGTCCTTCCCACCTGCCTGGGCTAAGTGAGGACGACCGCCTCCGCTTCCCCCAATAACCTGGGCCACTTCCTTCGCCAGTTCACCCGCGTGGAAACCGCGCTTGACGAGATCCTCAGTCAGGGCCGCAATGATAATGGGACGTTCCTCACTCACCGTAGCCAGCACTACCACACCATTTTCAGGATACCGCTGACGGAAGCGATCGCATAACTGGCGTAGAATGTCCGCATCTGCCTCTTTGATCACCGCGGTGAGCACCCGGATTCCATCAATAAAACGCACCCCCTGCAGCAACTGATCAAATTCCGCCAGCGCCATTTGGCGGCGCAACTGAACGTTCTGCTTACGCAGATGCTCCACTTCTTGAACCAAAGCAGCCACCTTCTCAGGAACCTCATCCACACCACAGTTCAAAAGCGCCGCGACACCGGAAAGGTCATTCAAACGCTTGCGAATCAGAGCATACGCTTCACGCCCAGTGACCGCTTCAATACGGCGGATGCCAGCCGCCGCACTGCCTTCACTGGTGATGATGAAAATGCCAATATCCCCGGTGGATTCTACATGCGTACCGCCGCACAATTCATAAGAAATCGGCTGCTCTTCGCCAATCACAATGGTACGCACAACCTCACCGTACTTCTCACCAAACAGCGCCATGGCCCCCTCCTGGAGGGCCTGACTCAGGGGTTTATGCTCGACTTCCAGTTCGTAATCTTCATAAATTGCTTGATTCACAGCGGCTTCAATAGCCTCTAACTGTTCCGGGGTCAGCGCTTCGGGGTACGTGAAATCAAAACGCAAGCGATCAGGTGCCACCAACGAACCCGCCTGGCGCGCCTCTTTCCCCAATATGGCTTGTAACTTGGCATGCAAAAGGTGGGTGGCTGTGTGGTTGCGCATAATATCGCGCCGACGTTCGGCATCCACCTGCGCCAGGGCCTTATCGCCCACTCGTGGTCGTCCCCGAATTACCTCGCCGATGTGAACCACCGCTCCTGCTGCCGGTTTGCGAGTATCGTTGACGCGAATCTCCCAATCAGCGCCCTCCAGGCCTATAATGCGCCCGGTATCCGAAACCTGGCCACCCGCTTCAACATAGAAGCAGGTGCGAGGTAAAATCACCTCAATTGCATCACCGGCAATGGCCTCTTCGACGCTCACGCCGTCACGAACAAGAGCCAATACCTGACCCTCGACCTCCAGCGCGCTATAGGGATCATAAATCACCCCCTCAGGCCCAAGTTGACCACGCCGCTGTAAGTCCTCCAGAATAGTACGGTATACATCTACATTTTCGCCTCCCAGAGGACCAAAGGCCTTGCCTGCTCCCGAGATGGTTCGATGTTCTTCCATGGCCCGCAGGAAGCCCTCTTGATCCACCTCCAACCCTTCCTCTTGGGCCACATCGCGAATCAACTCCAATGGCAGCCCGTGAGTGGCATAGAGGTCGAAAGCGCGTTCCCCGTCCAGGACTCGCTCACCCCGTGCTTTGACGTCCTCCAGGTAAGCCTCAAGCTGGCTCAATCCCTGCTCAACGGTGCGTCGGAAGCGAACTTCCTCGCGAGTCAGGTTATCCTTGATCACCTCCCGATTCTTGACCAGTTCGGGATAGGCATCCCCATAAATCTCGATCACCGTATCAGCCACTTTGGCCAGGAAGGGATCAAGCAAACCGATTTTGCGCCCAAAACGCGCCGCCCGGCGAATAATCATGCGACACACATAATTACGACCCACATTACCGGGCACCACCCCATCTGCAATTAGAAACGTGGCCGCCCGGGAATGATCGGCGATGACCCGGTAGGGAGTGATGTTTGCTTTGCGCTCTTCGAGGGTATGTCCAGTTAATTCCTGCACCTTATCCAAAAGGGGCGAAAGCAAATCAGTGGCGTAGTTGGAGGAAACTCCCTGCAAAATGGCCGTAATGCGCTCGAGCCCCATTCCAGTATCCACATGACGGGCAGGCAAGGGCTCCAACCGCGTAGGACTCAATCGGTTGTATTGGATAAATACCAGATTCCATAACTCCAAAAAACGCTTACAATCGCCATTAACACGGCAAACATGGCCAGGCACATCCCGTTTATCACAAGCCTCAGGGCCTAGATCAATGTGAATTTCGCTGCAAGGGCCACAAGGCCCGGTCTCAGCCATCTCCCAAAAGTTGTCCTTACGCCCGAAGAAAAGGATGTGGCTAGGGTCCATCCCTGGCTGTTTAACCCAATTCTCGGCGGCTTCCTCATCGGTAGGAATTTCTCCATGTTCATCCTTGAAGCAGGTCACCCACAGCCGATTTTTATCCAGTCCCCACACCTCGGTGAGCAGCTCCCAGGCCCAGGCAATGGCTTCCTTTTTGTAGTAATCCCCAAACGACCAGTTGCCTAACATCTCGAAAAAGGTGTGGTGGGTGTCATCACGTCCCACATCCTCAAGGTCGTTATGTTTACCGGCTACACGCATACATTTTTGGGAATTGACGGCCCGTTTGTAGGGACGCTGATCCGTGCCCAGGAAAACATCCTTAAACTGCACCATGCCAGCATTGGTAAACAACAGGGTTTGATCACCCCCTGGCACCAGCGACGATGACGGCACAAAAGTGTGACCGCGTTCCACGAAAAAATCAATGAACGATTGACGAATGTAGGCTCCACTAAACCGCTTGTTTGTCATAGGCCGCCTCTAACACACAAATTTTCAAGCATAAAATGTCTGACGAAGATTATAAGGCATCCTTAAGTAAGAATCAACTATCCCGTGATTGGGTCAGAGCCCAATCAGGTAAACACCAATCCAAGCCGCATGCCACTTTACTTCAGCCAGTAAAGCAGACCCTCTAAAGCGATTGCATACACTCGATAAGGCTTTGGCCCCACAAGCGCTTCATTCCGGATAAATACAGTGGGGGTACCATAGAAATTTGTCTTTCGCACCTCAGCCAGTTGCTGATTTACGACCCACTCGGTCTGGAAATCTTTGGCGCAAAATTGCACCGATTGAGCATTGAAACCACTAGCCTTCAACAATTCCTGTACAAATGCTTCATCTTCCAACCAGGTTTTATCCGCAGTAAAGAGGCGATCATTCAAATCCCAGAACTTTTGCGGATCCTGTTTATAAGCGCAATAGCCCACCTTTGCCAGGTAATCACTGTGCTCTTTAACAGGGTAATAAAGAAAAACCAACTCCGCACCGTACTTCTGGGCCAATCGTCGGATCATAGGGTAGGCTTTACGCGAGTAATCACAGCCATAGGACCCGATGAAGACAATTGATTTGGCATTCGGGTTGCCTGCAAGTTTTGGAAAACCGTCCAGGTCCACACCCTCAAGAGTCAGGTTGAGAACATTGCCCTCGGATGGCACTGGGCAACTCTCATCCACACTAGAGAATTGGGTGTTTTGCCCGGTAGGGTCAAACACACAAAACCCGCCCTGATTAAGACCGTTACAACTCCCCGTGGTGTAATAGAGGTAAACTCCTCGCACCGCAAAAAATGTACTCCCAACCAGAAGGAAAAAGAAAATCCAAGAAAGTGGCTCGAAATAACGATTGAGAAAACGGGCGCCGGTTTCAGAACGCGTGATCACATACCCCAATATCTTAGCCTTCATTTTTTCATCAAAGCCGGTATTGCATGGGCGCAGGGTTACCCGACGTAAAACACAATCTAGAGCCTCCCTGGCCAATTGGCGATTGGAAGCGCTAAAAATGCCTAGAATTGAAAGCACAATAAATGCAATAATGCAAAACATGGCTTACAGCACCTTTCGTATCTTGATAAGTGAGTCGAGAAACAATTTAGCCTCTTCCAGGGTGTTATAGACATAAACTGAAGCCCGAACCGAACCAATCACGCCTCGCGCGTTGAACCAGGAATGAACACAATGTTGCCCGGATCGCACGGCGATATTTGCCATCTGATCCAGCATTAAAGCAATGCGATGGTGGTCAATTCCTTCAACATAGAAAGAAACAATCCCACCCCGCAGACGTGGATCCGAAGGCCCAATGATCCTAACACCCGGGATTTCCTCCAGACCCTCGCTTAAGAATTCGTTGAGCATCCTCTCCTGTTTCTCGATGGTTTCGTAACCGATGCTTTGTAAGTACTGTACGGCAGCCGCCAACCCCATTATTCCGGCATAATCTTGTAACCCGGCTTCAAATTTCTCAGGTGGTGGTAAAAACTGACACGAGTCATAAGTGGAGGTTGAAACGGTATCCCCACCCACCAGGAAAGGCTCTAGTTGTTCCAACAGACGATATTTTCCATACAACACACCCGTTCCAGAAGGCCCCAGCATCTTATGCCCCGAGAACGCCAGGAAATCCACATCCAGGGCTCGTACATTTACTCGTTGATGGGGCACGGTCTGGGCTGCATCCAGAAACACCAAAGCCCCTTGGCGATGAGCCCGCTTGATTATTTCAGCAGCAGGGATTGTGACTCCATCCAGATTGGAGGTATACCCCATCGCAACCAGCCTGACCGGGCCTGCTTTCAGAGCCTGCTCAAATGCCTCCATATCAAATGTATTGTCCTCGCGAGTGCGGACGATGCGCAAGATGGCACCATGCCGTTTGGCTACCATCTGCCAGGGAATTAAATTCGAATTATGTTCTTTATCCGACACCAGGATCACATCACCGGTTTTCCAATTCAGGGTCGAAGCGATTAAGTTGACCCCTTCAGTGGTATTTCGGGTAAAAATGATCTCTTCTTTGCGCCCCGCGTTCAGGAACTTAGCCACCCGTTCGCGGGCCTGATCAATTTCGCTCGTCACTTCGGCGGCCATGCGATGCATGCTTCGACCACTACACGCCGGAAATTCCTGATAATAACGCTGAATGGTTTCAATCACCTGGCGCGGCCTCAGTGTCTGGCAGGCGTTGTCAAAGTAAATTACTGGCTTACGCCCATCCCGGGCTTCCAGGGTTGGAAAATCGGCACGAATCTTGGCTGCAATATCCATGGGCAATGCTCCCAGAGGTTTACTCAGGCGTTGATACAGGAATTACGCCCCAATTATAAGGCAGATTGTGACCACGCAAACAAACTCACCACAGGCCCCAAAGGTGTGGACAAAAACCGTTTCACGCCGCCATATCCGCGCTTCCCTTGATATAATAAGGTTACTTTTGTTAGGATTATCACATTCATTAACACCGGGGAGGACGCTCATGGGACATAAAATCGTGTTCGGCACCGACGGATGGCGCGGCGTCATCGCCGAGGATTATACATTTGATAATGTACGTCGGTGTGCGCAGGGATTCGCCCATTATCTCAAAACCAAGGGGTACAAAGACGAATGGGTCGTAGTTGGCTACGATAAGCGTTTTCATTCCGAGAATTTTGCGCAAGCCGCCGCCGAAGTTTTGTGCGGGAATGGATTCCGAGTTTACCTCACTGACAAGGCTACACCCACACCAGTCATTGCCTACGCTGTAATCGAGCGGAAGGCCATTGGCGCCGTTAATATTACTGCCTCGCACAACCCGCCCACGGATAACGGTTTCAAGGTACGGGATGCCAGTGGAGGAGCCATTGACCCCGAAGGACTTAAACAGATCGAAAGCGCCATCCCTGACGAAGTCAGCGCTGTCCAGCGGCTGCCCGCCTCTGAAGCCGAGGCTCAAAGATGCCTGGTGCGCTTTGACCCTGCCCCTGCCTATATTGAGCACCTCAAATCGCTTATTGATCTGCAACCCATTCGAGATGCCGGCTTGAAAATTGTGGTGGATGCCATGTGGGGTAACGGGGCTGGGTGGTTCCCACGCCTGCTGGGGGGCGGAAAGACCGAAGTATATGAAATCCATAACACGCGTAACCCCATCTTTCCGGAAATGAAACGTCCCGAGCCCATTCCGCCCAACATTGATGTTGGACTTCGAACAACCGTTGAACGTGGAGCCGATGTACTGGTGGTCACCGATGGCGATGCGGATCGCGTTGGTATTGGTGATGAGCACGGACGCTTTGTCAATCAATTGCAGGTATATGGGTTGCTGGCATTTTATCTTCTTGAAGTGCGCGGCGAACGTGGCCCCATCATTAAAACGCTTTCAACCACCAGCATGTTAGAAAAACTTGGGGAGATTTACGGGGTTCCCGTTTACGAGACAGGAGTTGGTTTTAAGTATGTCGCCCCCAAATTCCTTGAAACCAATGCCTTGATCGGAGGCGAGGAATCGGGCGGTTACGCGTTTCGCGGCAATGTGCCAGAACGGGATGGCATTTTAGCCGGGTTATATTTCCTGGATATGATGGTGCGCCTCAATCGCAAGCCCTCCCAACTTCTGGAACTGCTATTCAGTAAGGTGGGGCCTCATTACTACGACCGGGTTGACCAGCAATTCACCGGTGACCGAAAAACCCGCGAAGAGATGATCCTCAATGCTAATCCGCAGACTATCGGGGGTCTTAAAGTGGTGGGCCTCAACACACTGGATGGTTTCAAGTTCCTGTTAGAAGACGGTGGATGGATGCTTATTCGCTTCTCGGGCACCGAGCCAATTATCCGCGTGTACTGTGAAACCACCCATCCCGATCGCGTTCAGCCCATTTTGCAGGATGGATTACGCATTGCCGGACTTGCCTGAGATTTTTTGGATAGACACACATTGTCACCTCTACCTGGAACCGTTCCAGCAAGATTTCCACGAGGTGATGTTGCGGGCCCAATCTCATGGGGTAGATGTGTGGATTGTGCCGGGAATTGACCTCGAAACAAGCCGGGCCGCCATTGCACTCAGTGAGCAATACCCCGGGATTTTCGCCGCGGTTGGTGTTCATCCCAATCACGCAACTTCCTGGAACGCCACCACCCTTTCAAAGCTCCGCGCCCTTTGTACACACCCCAAAGTGGTGGCCATTGGTGAAATAGGACTGGATTATTACCGAGATTACGCCCCACCCGACTTGCAACGCGTGGTCCTGAAGGCCCAGTTAGATCTGGCGGCTGAGCAGGGGCTACCAGTGATCTTGCATCAACGCGCCTCTTTTCAGGATCTACAACCAATGATAGGACAATGGGTGGAAGCCCTACACACTTCCAAGGCGCCTTTGGCGCAATCCCCTGGGGTTTTCCATGCATTTGAAGGTGACCTCAGCGAAATGACCTGGATCACCCAGCAAGGCTTCTGCCTCGGCCTGGCGGGCTCTATTACCTATCGCACTCCCGAGCGAATTAACGGTATTATCCAGAACGCACCGCTGGAAAATCTGGTCCTTGAGACCGACTCCCCATACTTGACCCCCGTACCCCATCGAGGAAAGCGTAATGAACCCTCTAACCTGGTGCTGGTAGCCGAAAAGATCTGCTCTCTTCGAAATATCCCCCATCCTGATCTGGCACGAATGACCAGTGCCAACGCCATTCGTCTTTTCAATCTGCCTCTATATCGGAGTTTGCTTTGAGCACCATGACCTCTTTCTTCGTCCCTGTCCTAGATCAAATTCATCAGGTCGAGGAATTAATCAGAGTCCAGGCCGAAGGTTACCACACCGATTTGCAGGCTGCGCTTGAGCATCTTTTGAAATCAGGTGGAAAACGAATCCGTCCCACCCTCACCCTGTTGGTTGGGCGAATGTTGGGAGCCGCTGAATCTCAATTGATTACCCTGGCGGCTTCAATTGAATTATTACATACGGCAACCTTAGTGCACGACGATCTCATTGATGGCGCCTTGCTCCGTCGTGGCATTCCCACCCTTAATGCACGTTGGTCACCCGGAGCGACGGTCCTCACGGGCGACTTTCTCTTTGCACGTGCGGCAAAACTGGCTGCCGAAACCAATTCCATCCCGGTGATGCGTCTTTTTGCTGAGACCCTGACCATCATTGTCAATGGCGAAATCAGCCAGATGTTTGGTCAGCCGTGTCAAACTGCACTGGATCACTACTATCAGCGCATTTATGCCAA
>FWWL01009682.1_pt1 | contig 11522 bp, 12 predicted proteins | sample 2228331 | NCBI WGS metagenome assembly FWWL01 (sample SAMEA103939775, study PRJEB20133) | metagenome
CCGTCTTGAGCGCAATCACCTGCAGGCTGGAGCTGGGGTTCGGCACCTGTGTCTTTTCCGCCTCGCTCCAACTGTATCCGCCATCGGTGGAATAGGCGACCCACACGCGGTTCGGTGGAGGTCCGTTATCGCGCATATAAGCGACCAGCGTGCCATCGCGACGCAAAACCAGCGAAGGCTGAACCGCCCCAGCACCGAGAATCGGCAGGCTTGGCTTCCAAGTGGCACCATTATCCTCGCTGATGGCTATAAGCGAAAAACTGAAGCCGTCTGAGTAGAGCGGAAGCAGGATACGCTTGCCCAGAATGAGGGGGTGGATGCGGGTCATCCAGCCCAATCGGCGGGAGAGTTCGTCGCCAGCACGCTGGCGTATGGTGTTGAGATAAGCGTCCAGCCGAATGCGCAGTTCCGCTGGGAGATGCGACGCCTGCGATTCTGACTTTCGGCACCATGCCTCCACCTGTTCAACAAACCGCTCGTCGGGCGAGATGTGCAGAACATCCCCTACGCCCCAGCGAGGCGCAAGCGCACGCTGATAGTCGGTGGAGATACGGTACTTCAGCAGGGAGCCTTCCCAGCGGTGATTGAGCACGGTAATCCAGACGAGCCAGAGCCGTTGCTGGGCGTCGAGGAACAGGCAGGGGTTGCAATCGGGGTAGTCAGGTGTATCTGCCATCTGAAACGGTTCGCTCCAGCGCTTAGCGCCTCGGCGTCGGCGCGCACCCAAAATTTGCACATCATCTGCTGTGCGCTCACCTGAGCCACTGAACCAGCAGACGAGCAGGTCGCCATTCGGGCACTCCACGAGACTGGAGGCGTGATTGTGCCACCCGTTCAGGGGGAATATGAGTTCGCTGTGGTACATAGCTGGGTAAGGCTCTGCTCATAGGGCGGTCGAGCGACCCCGCGCTCGGTGATGATAGCGGTGATGAGTTCGGCAGGGGTGATATCGAAGGCGGGGTTCAGCACTGGCGTGCCTTCTGGCGCAACTCGTATCGAGCCGATGTGGGTCACCTCGGTCGGGTCGCGCTGTTCCACTGGGATTTCGGCACCCCTGTGCGTAGAAAGGTCGATCGTAGACAGAGGCACTGCTACATAGAACGGCACTTGGTGATAGTGCGCCAATACTGCGAGGGTGTAGGTGCCAATCTTGTTGGCGGTGTCACCGTTGCGGGCAATTCGGTCTGCGCCCACAATTACGGCGTCGACCTGCCCCTGCGCCATCAGCGAGCCTGCGACGCTATCGGCAATCGCATAGAAGGGGATGCCCTCTTGCAATAGTTCCCAGGCAGTAAGTCGTAGACCTTGTAGGCGCGGGCGGGTTTCACATGCATAGACGAGCTGGAGTTTACCTTGTTCGTGTGCCACGCGGAGGATGCCCAAGGCGGTGCCAATCCCGCCTGTTGCGAGCGCGCCCGTGTTGCAAAGGGTCAAGACGCGCGCCCTTTCGGGCAAAAGGGCTACCCCGAACTCTGCCATTCGGCGGTCGGCGTCGTGGTCTTCTTGCAGGATGGCGTGCGCCTCCTGTAGGAGCCGTTGCCGAGCCTCCTGCGTATCGGTTGCCTGATTGACCACTGCTTGCAGTCGCTCGATTGCCCAGAAGAGGTTCACGGCGGTCGGGCGCGTTTGGGCAAAGGCTTGGCAGACCTCTCCGAACGCCTTGCGGAACTCCGCTATCTCGTTGGGTAGGCTCTGGCTCGCCAGCACCAGCCCATAGGCGCAGGCAATCCCGATGGCGGGCGCGCCCCGCACCTTCATCATACGAATGGCGTCGGCTACTCCGTGCCAATCGTCGAACTCCTCGTACACCACTTGGTCGGGCAGGCGAGTCTGGTCTAAAATGCGCACCACTCCATCCCGCCACGCTACTGGCTCCACCTTCATATGCGGTAGGATACCCGATTCGCCAAGAAAGCGCCCCATAGGGCGTTTCTGCTGGGGGGCTGATTTCGCTTCCTCTGTTCGTTTTCCAAAACCTTAGCTTGGCTAAATGTGTCGTCGGTCTCCAATTCCGCATCCCCACGCTACGACCGACGACACCCCAAAACCAACACTTTTGAACTCAAACCCAGCCCAAACCTAACACTTTACTCTAACTTCGGATTCGAACAACGAGTCAAAATTGGGGGGACCGACGACACCCCTTGACAAACCCCTATCGGATGTGCTATAATTAAGTCGCTTGGCGGCAGCGTACCCCAAGCCATAGTAGTTCCTTGACAGTTGGTTTTTAGCCTACCTATGAGGGATTGAAACCACGGGGCGGGAACTCGTGAAGCTCATCAAGCAAACGGTTTTTAGCCTACCTATGAGGGATTGAAACATTGGTGGACAGAATCGTTCGTCCTCATGCGCGTGGGTTTTTAGCCTACCTATGAGGGATTGAAACACATCTGCATGCTCACAGCGGTAGCCATCCATCCGGGCGTTTTTAGCCTACCTATGAGGGATTGAAACGCGCGATATCTTGCGGGAACGCATCCCGACCCCAGTTTTTAGCCTACCTATGAGGGATTGAAACCACATCCTCTATCGTCCAACTCCGATCACACAAAGTTTTTAGCCTACCTATGAGGGATTGAAACACGATAGACCGCGCAAGTGAGTTCCGAACGCTCATGTTTTTAGCCTACCTATGAGGGATTGAAACAGAACTCTCTCAGCCAGCGCGGTATCTTGGTGTGATAGTTTTTAGCCTACCTATGAGGGATTGAAACAAACATATAACTCAGCGTCTGTGCATCCTGCATATCGTTTTTAGCCTACCTATGAGGGATTGAAACTAAAAAAGGGCAGTGGGCGGAGTTTTTAGCCTCTCTATGAGGGATGGGAAGCCCTCACCCCCTGTGTCCCCCTCTCCCAGTGGGAGAGGGGGAGTTGCGAAGCAACGGGGTGAGGGTTTTTAGCCTCTCTATGAGGGATGGGAAGCCCTCACCCCCTGTGTCCCCCTCTTCCTGTGGGAGAGGGGGATTTTAGCTTTCTGCCACGCCCTGCTCCCTTCCTCTTCCTGTGGGAGAGGGGGATTTTAGCTTTCTGCCACGCCCTGCTCCCTCCCTCTCCCTGTGGGAGAGGGAGGGCACGGGGAGGGTGAGGGCTATCGTTGGAAAGGGAGGGCAGGAGTGGGTGAGGACTAATAATACAAGGGCTAACATAGGAAGCAGGAAACCCTGCTCAAAGAGCAAAGAACAACTCTATGGCGCGCAAACCACGGGTGGAAGAGTACTATCACGGGTTCAATCCTGATGGAACTCCTATCTGGCGCCTGCCTGACTACCTAAAACAGTTATGCCGAGCGTTTCGCCAAAGCCCGACCGATGCTGAGCAGTTCCTTTGGCAGTGTTTGCGGGCACGCCGATTAGCGGGATTGAAATTTCGTCGTCAGCACGCCATCGGTCGCTATGTAGTGGACTTTTACTGCCACGAACACCGCCTGATTGTAGAGTTAGAGGGGGCGGTTCATGAGGCGAAGGAACAGCGTGCTTACGATGAAGTGCATTTTGAATGGTTAGAGGCGCATGGGTATCGCGTGTTGCGCGTGCGAGATGAGGAGTTTTGCATCCATCCAGAGCAGGTTTTACAGAGGATTTTGGCGTTATGTAGTGATAAAGACTGATGCCTTTACCCTTTTCTTTTAGCCTTTACCCCAGCTCCTTTATAGCCCTCACCCCGTGTATCCCCCTCTCCCCTGTACAGACTGGGGACATGGTGGACACCTGTTCGGGGACATGGTGGACAGGTGTGTACCCCGCTCCTTTCCTACCTGAACAAAGCCGTTCCCTTCGCTCAAGAGCGGAACAAGAAGCCCTTTGAGTTCCAAGCACACCCCTTTAGCAAGGGAAGGAGGTGCATAGAGCGCCATCGTGTTGAGAGACTGGACGATGGAACTGACCTCAAAGGTGTCCACGATGTCTCCGAACACCTGTCCACGATGTCTCCGGTCTGAACATGGGAGAGGGGCAGGGGGTGAGGGCTTGACTCGGTTCCCCCCGCTTGCGGGGGGAACCTAAAGGAGGGGTGTCAAACATAGGGACTAACACCCGCTTCCGAAGTTGAACAGCACCGTCAGCAGGTCGGCGTCATCGACCACGCCGTCGCCGTTCACATCCTCCGGGAGACCAGAGCCAGTGCTTCCGAAGGCGAATAGCACTGCCAGCAGGTCGGCATCATCCACACAGCCGTCGCCATTCACATCGCCATCCACACCCGCAATCACGCGCACATCGGTGATGTTCGTGTAGCGTAAGCTGGTAGTGGTTCGGCTGCTGGCGTTCAGGTCGGGGTCGGCACCGTACTGGTTGCCCTCAGGAATCACCAACGCCACATACCGAATGCCCGACTGACCCGATACCGTCAGCGTGGAGTACCAGAGGTCATTCGTGGGGTCTTGGTGGAAGGCGATACCGAGAGGGTTATCCCCGCTGAGGAAATCGAGGGTCGCTTGCGGAGGCTCTCCAAAGGTGTTGCCTGTGTTGGGGTCCCACTGACACACATTCAGCAGGGTTCCATCTGCCTTGCTGAGCGTGCCGACGAAAGTCCATTCGGGGTTACCCTCGGGGCTGGCGGAGGGGTTGCTGTCGGTGCTGGCGACATAGATATCGATGCGCTGGGGCGCAGCGGTATCCGAGAAGGAGCGGGTCTTGGTAGGGCTAGACTGGTGTATGAGGTCGCGCACATCCCAAGCGAACACTTGGATTTTGCGCACATTCCAGCCGTTGGGGTTGCTGGTGTCCAGCTCGTACTTAATCCACACCGTGCCAATCACGCCGTGGTCGCCAGCGTCGTTGCGGTTGGTGTATGCACCACCTTGTCGGAACAGGTACTGGGGGATGGTAAAGCTGTCAGGCCAAGGCAGTTCCGAGCGATTTCTCAGACTCTCAACGGTCGTAATCACAACGGGTGCTGTGGTTGGACTAAGACCGACATCTTCCCCAGCCCAATCGAACAACTGTTGACCGACCTGTATCGTATAGGCGGGCCAGAAGCCGAAAATCTCCTGGTTAGTGCTATCTGTGAAACCGCGTCGGCTCCATTCCAGCGGGTTCTCTGGGGCATTAATCGGGGCTAAAGCGTTCACTGCGCGCACACCGCCCTTGCCGTCGCCTAATACGACCTGGGCGAAACTCGTCGAAAGCGTCAGTCCTGCCACTGCTATCCATAATCCGCTCTTCATCCGCATCGTCGTTACCTCCTTTCGGGGCGTTGCCCCGTTGAATTGTACACCGCTCCTTCGTTAAGGAGGGGTTAAGAGAGAGGTTGTTCAGAAAAGTGGCTTGGGCATCCTTGCCCATTTAGCACACGGGCGGGACGCCCGTGCTACGGTGTGGCTTGGGCATCCTTGCCCATCCCCCCTGCCCCCCTTACTAAGGGGGGAATCACAGGGGGGATTACACGGGCAGGATGCCCGTGCTACGGTTGGGCTAATGGGCAGGATGCCCGTGCTACGATATTGTGAACACCCTTGCTAACAGGTACAATTCGCGCACCGATGGACGGGCAGTTTGGAGTGTGGGCAAGCCAGGCGGAAGCGGTGTGGCTCTTGTATGCGCTCGTAGTAATCCTCTTGGTGTGGAATCTGTGGCAAGCGTGGCGATGGCGTGCCTTTCAGAAGCGGTGGCGTCAACTCTTGACCGCGTCCGATGGGGGGTCGCTGGAGCATGCCCTCTATGAAACCCTGCGACGCGTCGCCCAGCTGGAAGAGGTGGTCAAGGCGCACGGGAACCATCTCCAGCAGTTGCAGAGTCAAACAGACGGTTGCTTGCAAGCGGTTGGGATTGTGCGTTATGACGCCTTTCCCGATATCGGAGGGCACCAGAGTTTTGCGGTTGCACTGCTCAATCGGCACGGGGATGGGATTGTGCTAAGCGGGATTCACAGCCGTCAGGAGATGCGCGTCTATGCGAAACCGCTTCAAAAAGGCAACTCGCCAATCGGGCTGTCAACCGAAGAACAGCAGGCAATCCGAGAAGCGGGTGCAGGAAGCGTGAGGAGCCATGCTGGGAGGCTATGAACTAAGCGACGAACTGCTCATCGAGCGGTTCAAAGAGGGCGACGAGAACGCCTTCGATATGCTGGTACGGCGGTACGAGCAGAAGGTCTATCAGTACGCCTATCGACTCACGCTCAATCCTGACGATGCGGCGGATGTCGCTGCAGAGACCTTCCTGCGCATGTACAATTCGCTCAAACGGTTTCGTGGTGAGGCGCAACTCTCCACTTGGCTCTACCGAGTGGTCAGCAATGTGTTCTACGATTTTCGCAAGCGCGAACAGCGACACCAGCACCTCACCCTCGAGGTAGAGAGCGAAGAGGATGAAGAGCCGATGGAGCGCCCTATTCCTGATGAGCGCATCGACCTCGAAGCCCATGTGTTGGAGCAGGAGCGCCAGCGAGTGCTGAGGGAAGCTATCGAGAAACTGCCCGACTATCAGCGGATGGTGGTCGTGCTGTTTCATATAGAGGAGCGACCCTACGAGGAGATTGCCCAGATGACGGGCTTACCGCTGGGCACAGTGAAGTCGCGCCTCAACCGCGCCCGAAATGCCTTGCGTGAACTGTTGGAACCCTATCGGGAACTTTTTGAAGTAGACGAAGGTCATATAACCGAGGAGGCAAGCGATGCGGTGTGAGCAGGTACGGACCTTGCTGTATGATTATTTAGATAGGACGCTGAGTCGGGCGGTTGCCGAGTCGGTCTCAGCGCATCTGAACACATGTGCCGAATGTGCACGGGAACATCGGTTTCTCAAGGGGATCTGGCAGGAGATGAATCGCTTGCCTGAACCACCTGTGCCCAACGACCTCCATGCGCGCATAATGACCCATGTGCGGGCGCATGTGCGCGCCCGCGAGGCACAACGCCCGATAGTGCTGTGGAGGTGGGTGGCTGTAGGAGCGGTCGCTGCGAGCCTCCTGCTGGTCGTTTTCTTCACCACGCAGAGCCCACGCGGGGTCGAAGCAGGGTTTGGAGTGGGCAGTTCCAAGTCCGAGGTGGAGCCAGTTCGCCCTGTGCCTGCGGGGGTTGGTTTCGAGTGGCGTCGTTTGCCGAACGGGGAGGTCGTGCCCATCTTACTGGCGAGCCTCAATCGCTCTGCGAATGCGACCCTCCTGCTTGCCGAGACGCCCAACAGTGCTTATCATCAGGCGCGCCCTATCTGGCGCGGAACCCTCCAGCCGGGCAAAACTTTGGAAATCCCCCTCCCTATCCTTCAACAGACCCCCTCGGAGCGCGTACTTACCCTCTGGTGGGATGTGGAGGGGCAACAGCGGTTGCTGTTTGTGCCAGTGGGGAATCCACCTGCCCAAGTGGCAAGCCTGCGGTTGAACGCACCGCTCAGCGAAGCGCTGGCAACGCTTGCAGGAACTTATCAGGTGCTGATCGAGTGGGCGCCCAAGCGAGGCGAGCCAGTGCCGATGGTCGTGCTGGATGTGCAGTCGGCTCGTATTGAGCAAGCATTAACCCACTTGCTTGAAGGCACGGGCTATCAAGCGAAGATGACCGAGCACGGCTGGCGTGTTCTGCCTGAATAGGGTCTAAGAGGCAGAGCGCACCGAACGGCTCTTCTGGGGTTTTTCGGGGGCAGGGGGCACATCCTGAGGTTGGGCTTCCGCAGCGCGCAGATTCTCTTGCTGGATTGCCTCGTAAATCTCGCGCCGATGCACTGCCACCGTGCGAGGTGCCTTAATTCCGAGGCGCACCTGTTCCCCGCGCACCTCCAGCACGATGACCTCGATATCGTCCCCAATCATAATGCTCTGATTAACCTTGCGTGTTAATACTAACATGCTCTATGCCCTCCGTGGCGACGGACCTCACGCTGCGCTCTCGGCGGTTTCAGCGGTCCGCCACAACTCCTGCAAAACAGGATGTCGAGTATGATACCGCTCGTCCTCTAAGATTACCTGACGCCCACAGCGTGCAGTGGCATTAATCACCAAAGGCGCCAGCAAGTTCGCGGTCATCGCATGCGGTTTGCCCGGCGGTATCGTCACCGTCACATAGGTAATCAGCACCGCATCCTCCGAGTAGTGCAGGCGTTCGAGGTCGTCGTCCGAGAGAATCAGCTCATAATCGCTTCGGAAATACCACGGGTCCACTATCAACAGCGCAAAGTTGCCGTCATCCACTGACTGAAGCCAGCGGAAAGGACTATCATCCCCGTGTCGAATGACCACGAACCGCTGCAGATGGCTCAAGCCCACCAACCCTTCTGGAAAGGTGATGATGTCTTGCTCCTCTATCTCAATTGTACCGAATCGCGAGGTTTTCAGTTCCATTCGCTACCCTCCACGCAGAAAGTCGAATAGGTTGAAGGCATGCACACGGGTAAAAACTTGCAACGCGGTCTGATAGCTCAGTTCTGCTTGGCGCAGGTGGCTAATCGCTTCGGCAAGGTCTACTTCCTCAATGTTGGCGAGGCTCTCGGCAAGTTGGTCTATGCGAGCGGTGTGGAGCCGTTCATAGTCGCTCAGTTCTCTTAGGCGCACGCCCACCTCGCCACGATAGCGCTGGAACTCGGCTTGGAACTGTTGGATATCGTTCAGGTCGGTGGTGGAGATGGCGTGCGAGTTGCCTGTTATCAGGTTCGTTTCGATTTCGGTGAGTTTGTTATAGAGGTCAGCGATGCGCGCCCCTGAGAAGTTCATCGCAATCGTGCGGTTCGAAGCAATAAGCGCAAGTAAGGGATTGCCGTCGCCGTTATAGACGAGGGTATCGCCTACGAGGGCAAATGGCTCGGTATGCAGGTTTTGCCCGCTGAACAGGTAGCGTTCGCCATCCACGCGCTGGTTGCCCAGTTGCATCAGGCGTTGGCGTAGGCTTCGTATCTGCTGGGCGAGGGTGTTGCGCGCTTCCGCATCGAGGGTGTCGTTTGCACCCTGCGTGACAATCTGACGAACGCTGTTGAGTACCTCGCCAATATCGGCAAATGCCTGTTCGGTCGCTTGAAGGAAGGTGCGTGCCTCTCGGATGGCACGCTGGTACTGGTCGAGCTGACTCATCTGCTGACGGAGCGCCAGCGCGTGCACGGTGCCCACAGGGTCATCTGAAGGCTGAATGACCCGACGCCCCGTGCTGACGCGCTGTTGCCACACGGTCAAGCGGTGCGTACTCTGCTCGACCGTACGCTCCATCTGTCGAAACTGCCAGTTCGTGCTAATTCTCATCTGTACTCACCTACCTCGTAGCACGGGCGTCCTCGCCCGTGTGCTTGCTTGGGCGAGACGCCCAAGCTACATTATCGTAGCACGGGCGTCCTCGCCCGTGTCAATCCCCCCCTTAGATTCCCCCCTTAGTAAGGGGGGCAAGGGGGGATGGGCGAGACGCCCAAGCCACTTGTAGCACGGGCATCCTGCCCATCGGCTTTATGGGCGAGACGCCCAAGCCACTAAACGAGCTACTGCGGAGCCACAAACTGCAATAAATCCTGCAGAAGCGAATCGAAGGTGCTGACCACCTTCGCCGCTGCCTGATAACTCCGCTGAAACCGAACCAAGTTCGCCGCCTCCTCGTCCAGCGATACTCCCGAGAGCGATTCACGCAGATTGTACAGATGCTCTACCGTTAATTGTTGGGATTCGGTGCGATTTCTGGAGACTTGCACATCGTTGCCCACTCGCCCGATAAGGGTGCGGTAGTATTGCGTGGGGCTAAGCCCCGCTAAGGCAGGCAGGGGACTGTTGCGTAGGTTCGCAAGCGCCTGCGCCACCCCCCCATTTCCGGGAGCATCAGGAATCGAGGCGGCTGCAATCCGAGCGGGGTCAGCAATATCGCTGTGCAGATCGATATCGCTGGCATCGGTTCCAGAGAAGAAGAGGTAGCCTGTGTTGTTATCCAGACCGTAGCCTGTGGAGTGAATAGCATTCACCTCGCTAATGAGGGTACTGGCGAGGGTATTGAGGTCGTTGCGATAGCTGGTCAGGTTGGCATGGGCGTCCATCAGCCCACGCAGTTGCCCGCTCTGAATGCGGATTGGCACAGGAGTGCCCACAAGGGCACGGTTCGGAATATCAAGCGTGGTGGGTAAGGGGAAATGTGCGCCATCTTGCACCAGCGTATGCCCATCGACATAGACCATCACACTGCCGTCGTTGGCATAGTGGGCGCGTGCCCCTATGAGTTCACTCAGACGTGTGAGCAGGCGGTCGCGCTGGTCGAGCAGGTCGCTCGCTTCGGCACCGCTGGAGTGGGCGGAGCGAATCTGCTCGTTGAGTCGTGCTAACTGGCGCGCCAGCTCGTTCGCCTCCTGGATGGTGCTGGTCATCTGTGTTTGGAGCTGGCTCTCTGCCATGCTCAGGTTCGCATGCAGGTTTCGGAATGTCTCCACGAGGGCGCGTGCGGATTGAATCACCTGTTGGCGTGCTGCCATGCTATCGGGGCGGGTTGCCAGTTCTTCAAAGGCGTTAAACAGAGCGTTCAAGCGTGCGCTGAGTCCGCTCTCACTTGGCTCGTTGAATAGCCCTTCGATCTCGCGCAGTCGCTGGAATAGGGTGTCGAGCCGAGCGAACTCGCCTGCGTTCGTGTTGATGCGCTGTTCGAGCATCATGTCGCGCAGGCGTTGGATGCTCTGTGCCATCACGCCCGTGCCGACGCGCAGTTGGGGGCTGATTGCCCATTCGGGTGTGTTGGCGAAGCGCACGCGCCGACGCGTGTAGCCCGGCGTGTTCACATTCGCCACATTATGCCCCGTCGTGTCTAATGCAATCTGAAAGGCACGCAGGGCGCGCATTCCAAGCTCAATCCCAAAGAAGGTGGGCATCAGCTACGCCTCCGTGTTGAGTAAAATGTTGGGCAAGCCCCGTTCCACCGTGGGAGCGTAGTGGTCGGGTTCGCGGGCGCGCACAAGGAGCGCCATTAGCCCATAGGTGTACTCCAGCTCGTTCTGGATAATGTCGTAGGCGGACTGCAAGAGCTGGTCAATCTGCATCGCAAGGCGCACCACCTCTTCTGAAGGCGGCTGCGATTTGGACGAGGGGTCGGCACTTCGAGCCTCCTCGATGCGCTCCAGCATGGGCAGGATACGCTGGGTGAGGGCATCGATTCGGGCGAGGTCGCGCCGAACCAGCGCATCGTGCCACTCGGCTAAAAGAGGCAAGACGCGCCGAGCTTCTTGTACAAACATGCTGTGCCAATCAGAACAGGACACGGGCGGGACGCCCGTGCTACTGATTCGTGTCATGGTGTCGCCTCCTGAGACTGGGGTTCGGGTAGATGTCGGCTAAGTTGCTGATAGAGCTGTTCGGCAATCCCCAAGCTCCCCTGCATCGAGAGATATTCGGCAAAGGTGAAGTCGAACATCTCTGCATAGTTAAGGGTTTGCTGGGAGCGCGGGATGGTTCTTTGCATGGCACGCCAAAGTTGCAGGAGGAATACCGATTCGAACTGCTGGCATGCGCGATAAAGCTCTGAGTGGGGCTTCTCAGCCCTTGCCCCTTGCCCCTCTCCCACAGGGCTTACTGCACGACAGTTTTTCGTACTTGTGCCTGAGGCTGGCTTCTCTTTAGAAGGGCAGACACGGGGGTCTGCC
>FWWL01009683.1_pt1 | contig 11520 bp, 8 predicted proteins | sample 2228331 | NCBI WGS metagenome assembly FWWL01 (sample SAMEA103939775, study PRJEB20133) | metagenome
CTTCCGCCGCCCCGGGCCAAGCCTGGCCGTGGCGTCAGATCGGAAACACGTCTCTGGTTGCCGGCCAAGCTTCGGTGGCGGGCGGGCCAGTGGAACGGGTGTGGTTTGACTCCGCCGGACGCCTGTTCGTGCGGCTGCCGGGAGGCACAATCCTCGTCCGCGGCGAAGAAGATTCCTGGACGCCCGCCGAGGGCGCTCCGCCCCCGCCTCTTCCGGCTGCCCCGCAGCTGCCGGAAGCCGGGGCGCGTTTGCTGGCAGCGGGCGCGGTTCTGTACGCCGGCGGCAGCCAGGTTTGGCGATCCGAGGATGGCGGCCTGTCGTGGCACGCATTGACCATGTGGCGGGGCGGATCCATGCTTGGTGCAAGCGTCACGGATCTGGCTGCGGATCCCTCGAATCCGGAGCGCGTGGCCGTAGCCGCCGGCACCGGCGTGTGGATCTCGCATGACGGCGGCCGCTCGTGGACGGGACTGAACGAAGGGCTGCCTGCGCTGCGGGTGCGCCGCATTCTTGCCGCCCCCGCCGGAAGCCGGGGCGTCCGCGTGGCGCTGGAGCAGGCGGGAGGGCTGGAGGAGTTCGAGTGGTACCCGGGGCAGCGGCTGGGCTGGTTCCCCTCCGACGGGGGGCTGCTCGCTGCGGAGTCGGCGCAATTGCGGAGATGGAGCCGCGAGCTCGGGGTCGAGGTGACTGCCGTGGCGGAAGCGGGCGGCACGCTGTTTGCCGGCGATGCCGCGGGGCGCCTGCTGGCGACTTCAGACGGCGGGCGCACGTGGCGCGAGTTTTCGACGCCGGGCGCGGGGGCCGTTCTGCGGATCTGGACCGACGGCCAGGACCGCACCTTTGCACTCGCCGCCCTGGCCGCCGGCGAGGAGGGCGCGCCGCGCCTGCTCCGCACGCTGAACGGCGGCGTCTGGTGGGACGACCTTTCTCCAGGCCTTCCTGCGGGGGACGTGTACGGCATCGCCGCCGACAGAGATTCCGGCGCTCTCTACGCCGCCACGGCTTCGGGGCTCTTTCTGACATTCGCAGACCTCCGCAACCCCGCTCCCCCCACTGCCTGGCAGGCCGTGGGGGCGGGTTTGCCGCGGGGCGCCGTGCGTGACGTGCGCCTGGACGATTCGGGCGTCACTCTTCTGGCGGCCGTGGAGGGCTACGGGGTTTATGCCGCTCCGGCTCCGCACCGCCGCCGCACGCCGCGGCTGGTGCACAGCGCGGATCTTTCCGTCCGCCCGGCAGCGCCCGGCGCCCTGATGACACTGATAGGGGGCGCCGTGTCGCAAGCCCTTGCGGGCCGCGCCCAGGCCGCGGTTCTCGCCGCCTCGGAGCAGGAGTCGCAAATCCAGCTGCCCTTCGATCTGAACGGCTCGAGCGTGGCCCTCACCCTGGAGGTCGGCCGGCAGCGGGTGGCCTTTGGATTCCCGCTGGCGCCCGCCGCGCCGGCGATTCTGGTGGACCGCGACGGATCGCCGATGGTGCTGGACGCCGACTCTGGCGCGGCGGTGGAACTCATGAACCCCGCAAGGCCGGGGATGACGTTGCAGGTGCTGATGAGCGGCCTCGGGCGGGTGCGGCCGACATGGCCGGCTGGAATGCCCGCGCCGCTGGAAAACCCGCCCGCCGTGATTGCCCCCGTGCGTGCGTGGCTCGATGAGATCCCGCTGGAAGTCCGCCGCGCCACGCTGGCGCCCGGCTATACAGGCTTCTATTTGGTGGAAGTCGAATTGCCGGCCCTCCTCGATGAGGGCGTGTATCAGTTAGTCGTGGAAGCCGGCGGCGTCCGCAGCAACCCGGTGAGGATCTACGCCGTTCCATAAACAGGAGGAGACAAGAAGACCTCATGAAAGCCATGCGCATTTTTCTGCCCGCCCTGATGGCGGCTGCCCTGGCAGCCGGACAGGAGAAGGGGGAGAAGCTCGCTCCCTACTACCCGACTCCGGAAAGCGTGGTCGAGCGGATGCTGAAGCTGAGCGGGCTGAAGCCGGGCGAGAAGCTCTATGATCTCGGCTCCGGCGACGGGCGCATCGTCATCATGGCGGCGGACCGGTTCAAGGCCAACGCTGTGGGGGTGGAGTTCGACGCCGACCTCGTGAAGCAGTCCACGGACCGCATCCGGGCGCTCGGGCTGGGCAACCGCGCCCGCATCATCCATGGGGACCTGTTGCAGCAGGACTACTCCGACGCCGACGTGATCACTATCTACCTGCTTCCCTCGGCCGTGGAGAAGGCCCGCCCGCTGCTCGAAAAGCAGTTGAAGAAAGGCGCGCGCGTCGTGGCGCACGACTTCGGAATTCCCGGCTGGACGCCGGCGAAAGAGGAGCATATCGAGGATGACGGCGAGGGCCGGGCGCACACTCTCTACCTGTATGTGAGGTAGGGTTGCATGCTGCATGCCGACCAGATGGTGCTGCCGTACCTTTGGCGGCGCTATCTGAGCGTGCTGCGGGCTCTGATCACGGGCGCCTGTCTTGGCATTTTGCTGGCGGGCGGGCGGCTGGAGTCGGCCACGTGGATCTTCATCCTGTCGGTCGTCACCGTCTACAGCCTTGTTTCGATCTTCTGGCGCTGGGCGGAGCGCATCGACCGCGGCGGGCTTCTGAACACGGCGCTGGATGTGGCGGCGTTTCTGCTCTGCACGGTGCTCGCCGGAGAGGGCGGTTTCTGGCTGCAGGCGTTCGCCGCCTTTTATCTTTTCCTTGCCGCGTCCACGCTGCTGGAGTGGCGCGATGTGCTGCTGACCACGGTGCTCACGCTTGCCTTCATCAACAGCCTCAAGCCGCCGGGCATGGACCGCCTGCAGCCGCTGCTGCTGATTCTCGGCATGTTCGGCTGCATCGTGGCGCTGCAGCGGCAAAGCCTGCTGGAGCGGCTCTCGGCTGCCTCGCGGCAGGCGGTGTTGAGCCGCGTGGAAGCGCAGCGGGCGCGGGAGGATGAGCGCGAGCGCATCGCCGCGGAATTCCACGACGGACCGCTGCAGAGCTTCATCTCGATCCAGATGCGGCTCGAGATCCTGCGCAAGATGCTGGAGCGCAACTTCGAGGCCGGCATGCAGGAGCTGCGCGAGCTGCAACAGATCTGCGCCCGGCAGGTGACCGAGGTGCGCACGTTCATCCGCGGCATGCGGCCGGTGGAGGTCGACGGCGCCGGGCTGGCTGCCGCGCTGCGGTCCACTGTCGGCTTTTTCCAGAAGGACTCCGGCATCCCGGCGTCTTTCCGCGCCGCGCCCTCGGCCATGCACGATGACCTGGAGGCGCGGCCGGAGATCGTCCAGATCGTGCGCGAGGCGCTTAACAACATCCGCAAGCACTCCGCCGCCTCGCGGGCCGCCGTCACCCTGGACCGGCAGGACGGCCACATCATCCTCCGGATTGAAGACGACGGAACGGGCTTCCCCTTCTCCGGCCGCTTCACGCTGGAGGAGCTGGAAATGCTCCGCCTGGGACCCTGGAGCATCATGCGCCGCGTGCGCGCGCTGGACGGCAGCCTGACCGTGGACTCCCATCCCGCGCGCGGGGCCGAGCTGGAAATCCGGCTGCCCGTGAAGGAATGATGCACGCCATCGCTACCGGAGTTCGATGACGTCCCCCAGTTTCGGGAAGGCCGGGATTGGATCGCCCGGATCCTTTCCGGTCAGCTTCTGAAGCTCCCTCTGCAGGGCCTCGGCGTCTGCCTTGCTGACGGGGCGGAAGCCGTGCGCCAGGATTGAGTAGTTGCGGGCGGTGAGCGGGGTTTTCTTGTTATCGCCGAAGGCCGATTCCAGGAAGCGCGGGCCCAGCGGATCGCCTAGTGCGTCCAGCAGCTGATAGGACCTGTAGAGGGGCAGAATCACGGTCCCCTCGCAGGACTCAAGGCACCATTCCTTCCGGAGCGCTTCAGGGATTTTCCCGACAGGCACCTTGTCTGTGGACTCGATGCCGTGGCGCCGCAGCGCTCCCTGCGCCAGCGCCTCCGTGCAACGGTAGAAGCGTGCCGCCGCGTCGTCCCAGCGCTCCTCGCGCATTCTGCGCTCGCCGTTGCGGTAGATGTCGGCGATCAAAATGGGCTCCGGACCCTCGCAGGCTGCCAACTGTTGCAGGATAGGGCGGGCGCCTTGCGCTCTCTTTCGCAACTCGTCCACGGCTTCCTGGGAGAGGATGCAGGCCATCGAGTAAGCCGACGCGAGAAAGTCCTCCAGCGTCTTCAGGGCATCCCCGTGCCGGAAAGCGTCCCAATGCCAGAAGACGGAACAGAAGTTTTGAAGCGCCGCCAGCGCCTTTTTGACATCTCCCTCGGTGGAAGCCCGCAAAGCGTCCCGCAGGACGGTCACTGCCGCGCCCGTGTCGCCTTCATCGAACAGGGCCGCCGCCCGCAGCACATGGCGCCAGGCAAGCGTGTCCCAAGGGTTTCGGGGATGTACCGCCTGCTCCGTGCCGTCGACGACGATCCCCACGCCGTCCTTCGTCCGCTCGCTTCCGCCCACGTACTGCCACTGGCAGTGCCAGTCGAGGCTCGCCAGCACCATGCCGGCGGACATGCACTTGGTGCCTCCCGTGAAATCGACAATCACTTCAAAGTCCGCGCCGCGCAGGATCCACTTCCGGACTACCGGCTCTACCCGGCGCCGCATGTGGCTGACGAACGTCTCCAGGTTCTGGGAATCTTCCACCTCCACGATTTCGTACTGCCCGGCTTCCAGCGGGAAGCCATTTCGCAGGAGGACGGCCAGGATCGGATCCTTGCCTTGCGGCGCTTGTTGCTCCACCAGCCGCCTCGTTTGAGGGCTGCACACGAAAATCACCCGCGCAGGGCGCGAGTGCAGGATGCCCGCCACGATCGGCTCGGGTGCGCCGCCGACGGTCGTCACCAGCAATCGCTTTTTCCTCTGCTCCGCGCTTCCGCTGCTCATCTCCCCTATTATCCCCGCCCCGCGCGCCGTTTCCCTACAATGGGGAACAATGAGTTCCGCCGCGCCATTGCTGGCCACGCCCGAGCAGCTTGCGCTGTATGAACCGGTGATCGGGCTGGAGGTCCATGTTCAGCTGGGCACCCGCACCAAGATCTTCTGCGGCTGCGCGAACGAATTCGGCGCCGCGCCCAACACCAACGTCTGTCCGGTCTGCCTCGGCATGCCGGGCGCTCTGCCCGTGCTGAACCGCGCCGCCGTGGAGCTGGGCATCCGCGCCGCGCTCGCCCTGCATTGCGAGGTGCGGCGGCGCAGCGTATTCGCCCGCAAGAACTACTTCTACCCGGATCTGCCCAAGGGCTACCAGATCTCGCAGTACGACCAGCCGCTGGCCGAAAATGGCTGGGTCGAGATCCGGACGCCGGCTGGTCCGCGCCGCATCGGCGTGCTGCGCCTCCACCTGGAGGACGACGCCGGCAAGAGCTTGCACGAGGGCTTCCGCGACAGCGACCGCTTCTCCTACGTCGACCTGAACCGCACCGGCGCGCCGCTGGCGGAGATTGTCAGCGCCCCGGACTTGCGCAGCCCCGACGAGGCATATGAATATCTCTCCGAGCTGAAGCTCGCCATGCAGTTCGCCGGCGTTTCGAACTGCGACATGGAGAAGGGCAACCTGCGGTGCGACGCCAACGTCAGCGTGCGCCGGCGCGGCGCAACGCAGTTCGGCACGAAGGTCGAAATCAAGAACCTGAACTCGTTCCGCTTTCTCCGGCAGGCGCTCGAGTTCGAAATTTCGCGGCAGGTGGCGTTGCTCGAAAACGGCGGCACGGTGGTGCAGGAGACGCGGCTTTACAACCCCGATCTCGACGAAACGTTCTCCATGCGCAGCAAAGAGGAGGCGCATGACTACCGCTACTTCCCGGAACCGGATCTGCTGCCGCTGGAGGTGAGCCCGGAGTGGCTGGAGTCAATCCGCCGCACAATGCCGGAGATGCCGGCGGAGCTGCGCCGGCGCTTCGTCGAGGAGTACGGGCTGCGCGAATACGACGCGCAGGTGCTGACCGCATCGCGGGGTCTGGCGGACTACTTTGAAGCCGTGGTGAAGGCCTGCGGCGACGCGCGCGCCGCCGCCAACTGGGTTTCCGGGGACCTGGCCGCGCTGCTCAACGCGCAGGGGCTGGACATCGCCCTGTGCCCGGTGCCGCCTGCGCAGCTCGGCGAGCTGATCACGCTGATCCGCGAAGGCGAACTCACCGGCAAGCTCGCGAAGGAAATTTTGCCGAAGATGTTCGAGTCGCGCCAGAGCGCCCGCGACATCATGGAGCGCGAGGGGCTGCGCGCCATGTCGGATACAGGCGAGCTGGAGCGGATCCTCGACGAGGTGATCGCGTCCAACCCCAAACAGGTGGAGCAGTACCGCGGCGGCAAGACCAGCGTCCTGCAGTTCTTCGTCGGGCAGGTGATGAAGGCGACGCGCGGGCAGGCGAACCCTGCCAAGGTGAGCGAACTGCTGAAGCAGAAGCTCGGCTGACGTTTCGGGGGCGTAGAATTGTCGGCGATGGACCGCCGCTCGTTCCTCGCCTCAGCCGCCGGCGCCGCCGCCTCGCCGCTTGCCGCCGCACCCGCGCGCGGCGGTCGTCCGGACATCGTGCTGATCCTCGCCGATGATCTCGGCTACTCTGACATCGGCTGCTACGGCGGAGAGATCGAGACGCCGAACCTCGACCGCCTCGCCCGCCGCGGCGTGCGGTTCTCGCAATTCTATTGCGCCGCCCGCTGCTGCCCCACGCGCGCCTCCCTGCTCACCGGGCTGTATCCGCATCAGGCGGGCGTCGGCCACATGGTGGAGGACCGCGGGCTGCCGTCCTATCAGGGCTACCTGAACCGCCGCTGCGTGACGCTCGCCGAAGTGCTCAAGCCCGCCGGCTACACGACGCTCATGTCCGGCAAGTGGCATGTGGGCGAGCGCCGCCCGCACTGGCCCTGCGACCGCGGCTTCGACCGCTACTTCGGCCTGATCAGCGGCGCCTCGAGCTATTTCCGCCTCGATCCCGGCCGCACCATGGCCCTCGACAACGAGCCGTGGACGCCCCCGTCGTCCGGCTTCTACATGACCGACGCCATCACCGGGCGCGCCGTGGGCATGGTGCGCGAGGCGGCCTCAAAACAAAATCCGCTGTTTTTGTATCTCGCTTACACAGCTCCGCACTGGCCCCTTCACGCCCTGCCAGAGGACATCGAGAAGTACCGCGGACGCTACCTGAAGGGCTGGGACCGCCTGCGGCAGGAGCGCCGCGAGCGCATGATCGCCATGGGGCTGGCAGACCGCTCCTGGCCGTTGCCGCCCCGCGACCCCGCCGTCCCCGCATGGGATTCCCTCTCCCAGAAGGAGCGCGAAGAGTGGGACCTGCGCATGGCCGTGTATGCGGCGCAGGTGGACCGCATGGACCGCGGCATAGGAAGGGTGCTCGCCGAGCTCGAGAAGGCAGGGCGCCTCGAGAACACATTCGTGTTCTTCCTCTCCGACAACGGCGGGTGCGCGGAGGAAAACATCGGCGGGGGCATGGAGCGCAAGGCGCCCAATCCGCGCCCCGGTCCGGCGGACTCTTTCACCTCCTACCGCCGCCCGTGGGCCAACGTCTCCAACACGCCCTTCCGGCTCTACAAGCAATACACGCATGAGGGCGGCATCGCCACGCCCGCCATCGCCGCCTGGACGCGCCGCATCCGGCAGCCGGGCACTGTCACCCATGAAGTCGGCCACATCGTCGACCTCATGCCCACCGTGCTGCGCATCTCCGGCGCTTCATACCCGAAAGAGAATCAGGGCACGCCGGTCCTGCCCCTGGAGGGCGTCTCGCTGACCACCTGCGTCGTGCATGGAGGAGGGCTGCCGCGCAACGCTCCTGGGCTGTTCTGGGAGCATCAGGGGCACAAGGCATTCCGGCAGGGCAACTGGAAGCTCGTGGCCAGCCGGGGCAAGGGGTGGGAGCTGTACAATCTGGCGGAAGACCGCACGGAGCTCCATGATCTTGCCGCGCGCGAGCCGCGCCGCGTGCAGCAGATGGCTGCAGAGTGGCAGCGCTGGGCGGACCGTTGCGGCGTGGGGGAGTTTGACAAGCTGCCTCCACCGCGGGGCTGACGCTGCGCCTCCTCAGCCCTCTCCGGCGGCGGCAATCCGGCGGATCTTCTCCTCGATCCGTTCGAGCCGCTCCGCCTGCAGGCGCAGGATGCGGTGCAGCTCGTCGATGTAGAGGTCCCGCAGGACGAGATCCTCGCGCAGCCGCCGCAGCTCCTGATCCCGGGACGCAATCAGCGCGCTGAGCCGCTCGAGCTGCTCCAGCAGCGGTTCTTCCGGATTTCGCGCCGGTTGTGCTGCTGCATTCGGAGGCACTAAAGAAGTGCCCCCGGCGCAGCGGTCCTCTCCCGGCTCGTGACTTCACTTCAGGCTCTTCAGCGAGGGCGGCGTGCGCCGCGGGGCGCCCACCAGCGTGAAGTTGACCTCGACGTTCGCTGTGGAAGGCACCGGGCGCCCATCTTCGGTGGCGGGCGCAAAGCGCCATCCTCCCAGCGATTCGATGGCCTTGCGGTCCAGCCCCGGATCGAGCGAACGCAAAATGCGCGCCCGGCGGGGAATGCCCTGCTCGTCAATGTCCACAGACAGCAGCACGGATCCCTCGAGCCCTTTCTGCAAGGCTTCCGGCGTGTAGGACGCAGGCGCCGTCTGTGTCACGCGCGGGGGCGTGCGCACGGGTTCGCGCCGCGGTTCCGGCGCCTTCGGCGGAGGCTCGGCAGGCGCGGGTTCCGGCTTGGCCTCCGCGACGGCGGCGGCGGGCGTTGACGGCTGCGGCTCGGGCTTGGCAGGCGCGGACTGAGGCGCCTTGTCAGGGACGGGAGGCGTGGCCGGGGCCGCTTTCGCAACGGAGGGCTGAGTCGGTTTGCCTTCCGGGCGGGCTGATGCGGGCGGCGTCATGGACGCAGGCTCTTTCCGCACGGGCGCCGGCTCCGAACGCTTCGGCTCCGGCAATCCGCCGAAGGTCAGGGGTTGCGGACGGGCATTCCCGGCGGGCTGCGGCGCAACAGTGGCCGGAGAGGCTCCCGGAGCGGCGGCAGAGGGGGCTGGAGCGGAAGAGACCTGCACATGCTCCGTGGCTGCGGGCAGCTGCGCCTTCGGAGCTTCCTCGCGCAGCGAAACGGCCATCCAGCCCAGCAGCGCGAGTCCTGCACAAACTGCGCCCGCTGCAGCCAGAGCCCGCGGCGAGACACGCACCGCCCGCCCCTGCCGGATGCCCGGGTCCGCGTTCGCAGGTTCCGCTCCGAGCGGAGCCTGCCATCCGGCGGCTTCCTTCCGCGTGGAGGACCGCAGCGCAGCCGCCAGAGCCTCCACGAACTCCGTGCAGGTAGCGTAACGCGCCGCAGGATCCTTGGCCATGGCGCGCAGGAGCACGGGTCCGATTCTTCCCGCCAGCTCCGGCGGAACCGTTCGCAGAGGGGGCGGCGGCTGTTGGGCGATCTTGTACACGAGCGCGGAGAGCGTGTCCGCTTCGAACGGCTTCTGCCCTGTGAAGAGCTCGTATGCCACCACTGCCAGCGAGTACTGATCTGTTCGCCCGTCGACCGGCTCTGCCTTGATCTGCTCCGGCGACATGTAAGCGGGCGAGCCGAGCACGGTGCCCGTCATCGTCACCGTCTGTGTGACGATCTTGGCGACGCCGAAATCGGCGATCTTGAGCATCCCTTCGGGTGTTACCAGAAGGTTGGCCGGCTTGATGTCCCGGTGGATGACGCCCCGGCTGTGCGCATAGTCCAGTGCTGCCGCCGCCTGGCGGAGATAGTCGACGATGCGCTCGGGCGGCCCGGCGCGCAAACTGTCCAGCAAGGCCGCGAGGTTCGCGCCCGGCACGAACTCCATGGCCAGAAACGCCGTGGTCTGGCCCGGCTGGAGCTCCGCGTAGCCGATCTGGTAGATGGTGACGATGTTCGGATGCGACAGGCGCCCGGCCGACTGCGCCTCCCTCTGGAGGCGGTCCTGCATGTCCTGCCGCTCGCGCGGATCGGCAATGGCGTAAAGATGAATGGTCTTCAGCGCCACCTCGCGGCCGATCAGGGGATCGTAGCCCCGGTAGACGACCCCCATGCCGCCGCGCCCGATCTCTTCCCAGACCTCGTACTGGCCCAGTTGCATCCCGGTCCCATCAAAGTATACGAAGTTTTCCAACAGGGCCGGAAAATTTGCACCGCTCTGCGGGTAAACCCGGGCCGGAAATCTCCGTCACAGGAAAGTGGAAGGCTTTTCCGAAAGTTCCAGCATCCAGGAGAAATGGCAATGAAGCAGGTTCTGAAGTGGATTCCGGTGATCATTCTCGCCGCGTTGGTGGCTCTGCCCGCGCCGGCGCAACGCATGGGGTTCGGACCGGGCATGGGACCCGGCTGGGCGGCTGGCGCGCAGACGCCCCCTGTCCCGACGGCCCTGAAAGATTATCTCGGCCTGACCGATCAGCAGGTGCAGCAGCTTACGGATCTGCGGAAGCAGGTGGCGGAGGAGAACCGCTCGATCGCCGAGCAGATCCGCGCCAAGCGGCAGGAGATCGCCGAGCTGATGAAGTCGGCCAATCCTGATCCGCTCAAGGTCGGGCAGCTGCACGTCGACATCAAGAAGTTGAACGATCAGCGGCTGGCGAAGCTCGAGGCGATGCGCACGCAAGCCGTGGCGCTGCTGACCGCCGCGCAGAAACAGAAGCTGGCCGAGCTGGAGAAGGCCCTTCAGCTGGTACAGGCGGCCCGGCAAGCCGTGGCGCTCGGGTTGATTGCCCCGCCGCAGCCGCCCGCCGGTGCCGGCTTGGGCCTCGGCCTTGGGCCTGGACCGGGCGCGCCTATGCGGAATGCACGACCCGGACGCGCGGGCGGCTGGTTCTGAACCCCCGCAGCCGTCTCCGCGCAGGCGAGGCCGGCAGTCAGAGCCGCCGGCTGGCAGAAAAAGGGCCGGACTCCCCGGAGGAGATCCGGCCCTTTTGCCACAGGGTCTGCTTCAGGAGGAGTTTCGAGCGAGATCCCGGAAGGTGCCTGAAGCCCTTCAGGCGAGCAGCCCCCCGTGGCCGAGGCAGGCAATTTCCCATCCGGAAACCCGGTAGCGCGCCAGCAGCGGCGGCAGCACCAGGTCGACGACGTTTGTTTTCGCCGAGCGGAAGCAGCCGGGCGCCGAAAGGATGGGAATGGAATCCTTGTAGCCGAGCAGCAGCAGATTGCCCGGCTCCACGGGCGCCAGAAAGCGCTCCAGATGCGCTCCCAGCCGGCGCATGGATCGTCCGATCACATCGTCGGGCCCGGCGGGCGCCGTCGTCGAGGCAACCAGCACAACGTCCGGGTTCATCCGCAGGAGGTGGCCCAGCGCCTTGACGACCTCGGCTTCGGTCTCCGTGCAGGAAAGGCGGTACCGAGGTTGAACGCCGAAGCGCTCCATGCGCTGCCGCACGATGGGCTCGAACATCATGCGCGCCCGCTCGCCATCGTAGTGGTCGCTGTAGAGGATCGCCAGAACGGGATTTCGCACAGGACGCGCCTGCAGAAGCGGGCCGCGCTCGCCCAGCGTGCCGAGGATCACTTCCAGCTCCTGCGGCGCCACCGCAAACGGCGTGCTTTTC
>FWWL01009684.1_pt1 | contig 11520 bp, 9 predicted proteins | sample 2228331 | NCBI WGS metagenome assembly FWWL01 (sample SAMEA103939775, study PRJEB20133) | metagenome
CGCCACATTGGCCCACCCGAGTCAAACCTCTGTGGTTTGCCCGTTCTTTGTCGTTTGACATGGCCAGGAGAGTGCTGACCCCTTCAAGATGGGCAATGATACAAGATCAGAATTGGAGGGACTCGCGCCGTCGCGCCCGCCGACGTGCCGATGGATGATCCATTATCATTCACGGCCACGATGGCGCGTGGCCCTCAGGGGAGACTACGGATTTTGCCCGACCAGACGTATATTTGCACTCGGTTATTTGCACTCGGTTGCCTTGCTATGGAAACGTTGGAGGGGTATCCCATTGCTGCAAAAAGTGGGTAAACTCCAAGTCAAACCTATCTGGTTTTTCTTTGTACCAAACGATATATTGGGGCAACCGTGCCGTGTAAGGAAAGAAGCTTTTTTCTGGGTTAACCCCGCTGCACCGACATGTCGCTCATGAACCCCTGTCAAACCGAGTGGGAACAGCATTTTGCCATATCCAGTACGTGTGAGGAAGCCTCGCAACTTATCAACACCGTTCTAGATCAACTTCGGCAGCACGGTTGGCGGGAGGATGACATTTTTGCGGTCCATGTGGCCTTGCAGGAATCTTTGAGCAATGCCATCAAGCACGGCAATCGTTATGATCCCTCACGAACCATCTACGTGACCTGTCGGTTGACTCAACAATTCTTCGAGGCTTCTGTGAAAGACGAGGGCGCGGGGTTTGACCCCACCAAGGTCCCTGATCCTACGCTCCCGGAAAACCTCGACCTGCCCAGCGGTCGGGGGCTGCGGCTCATCACCGGTTTCATGGATCAGGTCGAATTCCATAACGGCGGCCGACAGATTGTGATGCGTCGCTACCGTGGCCGATCTCCAGAAATGCGAACCACAAACTGAGCCACGGCCGGTCTTGGTACCATTCCAACAAAATCACGTTCTGTGCCGCAGGCCCATGAAAGAAGTCGATATCGTTTTTTCATGCGGACGGCCACATATTCTCCTGGCCACATCCCCCAACTGAATGCGCCGCGCCGTAGCGGCTTCCTTTTATGATGGAGGCCGACACACCCTTTCAATATGGAGGGCCACGCGCCGTCGTGGCCGTGAATGATAATGGCTCATCAATCGGCACTTCAGCGGATGCCACGGCGCGCATCCCTCCAGAAATGCCACAAGATGGGGCGATTCGGTCCGAATCTGATAACAAAAACGCCGTATCTCACGAAAAAGCCAAACGACCACAGAGCATTGCCCCTACCGTTCTTGGATGACCTCACGCCAGCGCGCCTATCTTTAAATATGGACGGCCTCGCGCCGTCGTGGTCGCTTCAAACTGCAAAAACTGAGTGAACTCCGAGGTTCCGACCCTAGCCAAGCGGCATTGGGCCGCGTAAACTTATTCATTCGGTTTTGCCATCAAACTTCATCACGGCCAATGTGATGAGTTCGCCCTTTTTGTCCGGCGTTACGGCAAGCGAAGACAACGCCAATCACCGCTCACTGACTTATTGACCTTACAGGAGAACAAACAATGCCATCCGTCGATGAAATGTATGATGAGGCGATTGCCCTTCAGCAGCAGGGTGACCTAGCGGGTGCTTTGAGCAAGCTCCAGGAGATCATCCAAATCGATCCGAATTATGCCCTTGCCTATGCGGCCTTGAGTGTCTTTTATAGCAAAGCGCAGGACCATGAAAAGGCTGTGGAAAATGCCCGCAAGGTGTGCGAACTCGAACCGGAAGACCCGTTCAGCTTTGTCGCCTTGAGTCTTATTTGCCAGAAGGCCGGTCTGCTGGCTGAGGCCGAAGAGGCCATGTGGCAAGCCCGACAGGCCCAGGTGGCTGCCATCCAAAAGCGGTATTCTTCCTGAGTAACACCTCCAACCACGCAGCCACGGTTGCTGGCCGCCGGTGCGGCCCCTTCCGTGACCGGGCTTCAAAGGATGCGCTTTAGTGGACACGGTGGCCGGGCTTGGCGCCTTGGTCAGGGGCAAGCAGAAACACCTGGTCGTCCCCCCACCCGGCCGCAAGGATCATGCCTTCGCTCGTTCCGAAGCGCATCTTCCGCGGGGCAAGATTGGCGACGAGGATGACCAGTCGTCCGACCAAATCAGCCGGTTTGTAGGCCTTCTTAATCCCGGCGAAGACGGTGCGAGTGTGGTTGCCACCAAGACTCAAGGTCAACTTCAAAAGCTTGTCCGCACCGGGTACCTCTTCGGCCGCAATGACGCGGGCAACGCGGAGATCAATCTTGGCAAAGTCATCGATGGTGACCGTGGCGGTCAAAAGGGGTTCCCTCTGCAATGGTTCATCGGTGTCAGCAGTCTGCGACGGGACACCGTCCCCCTCGCGATTCTCCTCGCTGCCCGCGGCGCTTTCGACCTCGCGGCTTTCTTCTACCACGGCGGCCAGTTTTTCCTTTGGCACCCGCGTCATCATATGCTCGAACGGAGCCACGCGATTGCCCACCAACGGTACCTGGGATTGATCCCAAGAACGAATCGGATCATCGAGGAGCTTACCCGTTTGCTCAGCCAACCTTGGCAATACCGGCGAAAGATAAACGACCAATTGCCGAAACAGATTGAGACCAATCGTACAGACATCCCGCAGTTGCGATTGCTTACCAGGATCCTTCTTCAAGTTCCACGGGGCCGCCCGTTCGATGAACTGGTTCGCGCGATCGCCCGCGGCCAGGATCAGTCGCATGGCCTTTCCGTAGTCACAGTTCTCGTATGCCTCGGCAATGGCCTGGCCGTCTGCGGCGGCCTGGGCAAATAGTCCACCGTCGTCGGGATACGTCGGAGAGAGGTTTTGGCGTTCTAGGAAACGGGCCGTCCGGCTCGCCAAGTTGACAATGTTTCCCACCAGATCGGTGTTTACCTTCGACACGAACTCTTCGAGGTTCAGGTCGATATCCTCAACACGCGAAGAGAGCTTCGCCGCATAGTAGTACCGCAGATAAGACGGGTCGAGATGCCGCAAGTAAGTCTCCGCCTTGATAAACGTCCCTTTGGATTTCGACATCTTCCCGCCGTTGACCGTCAAGAAGCCATGAATGTGAATCTTTCGTGGCAGGTTGAAGCCGGCCGTCTTAAGCATCGCCGGCCAAAAGAGACAGTGAAAATACGTGATATCCTTTCCAATGAAGTGATGAATCTCGGTCTCTGGGTTTCGCCACCAATCGTCAAGCGATTCTCCCGTGCGACGACACCACTGCTCGGTCGATCCGATATAGCCGATTGGGGCATCAAACCACACGTACCAGTAGTTGCCCGGACTATCGGGAATCTCGAATCCAAAATACGGTGCCGGGCGGGAGACATCCCAATCGCGGAGCGGCTCACTGAGAAAATGGGCCTTTAGGTAATTGGCAATCTCCGGTTGCAGGTGATCGCCCGTTTGGGTCCACTCTTCCAGGAAGTCGTGCAGCTTCTCGATCTGCACAAACAAGTGTCGGGCCGTTCGCAGTTCCGGCTTGGCCCCGGAAATTGTACTCACCGGGTCGATTAACTCCGCGGGACTGTGGGTGTGTCCACAGCGGTCACAACTATCACCGTACTGGTCGGGCGCATGACACGCCGGATTAGGACACGTACCTTTGACGAATCGATCGGCCAGAAAGACCCCGGCTACCGGGTCAAAGAGTTGGGTCACCTCTTTCTCGATGACCAGCCCCGCTTGTCTAAGGGCACGCCAAAAGATCTCACAAATCTCTCGGTTTTCCGGGCTGTGCGTACTGCCATAATTGTCGAATTCGATGTCGAACCCGGCAAAATCCCGAACATGGGCCTCATACATCCGCTGAATGAATTCCTCTTCGGGGATGCCTTCTCGACGCGCCGAGATCATAATTGCCGTCCCGTGCGTGTCGTCGGCACAAATGTAGATGCAGCGATTGCCGCGGAGCTTTTGAAACCGTACCCAAATGTCTGTTTGAATGTACTCCACCAAATGACCGATGTGGATCGGACCATTGGCATACGGCAAAGCGCTTGTCACTAGAATTTTGCGACTCATGAGTTCTTGGTGCTTCCGGTCCCTAACAACAATACCCGTCATGCCGAACATTCCCGTGTCCGGCCCGAAACCCGCATTGTATAACCTGGGGTACTCTTTCGGGAGTAGGCGGACCCACACCCAGGTTCGCGGTTCTCCCATCCTTTTTCCCGGCCCTTGCGGCCGTCACGGATCGCACCTTGGGTCAGAAACGAGGTTTCATCCCGCGCCAAATTGTCAAGATGCGGGGTTGGCATTACGCTATCCAAAATGGGGATAAGCCTCTAAACTAAACGCTTTCCGAAGATATGGAAAACAAAAACCTAAACGGAAACGATTTGATACCCTGTGGAGCCATCGATGATCAAACCGCCGGGGGACCGACCTTTAATCGCAACCGTAGCCGGTCTATCGGAACCGTCGTCGAGTCTCTGGTCGCGCAGTTTTCTCGCGCTCTTGGTGACGCAGTTCACCGTCGCCCTCAACGACAACATTTTGCGGTGGTTGTTTATTCCTATCGGTAAAGACCTCGTCCTTCAGCAATTGAAGGAAAGCCCTGATGTTGCCCGATCGGTGGGGTCATTCATTTTCCTCCTGCCCTTCATTCTGCTGGCAGGTTGGGCCGGGGCCACCTCGGACCGGTTTAGCAAGCGAACCGTCATCGTCGGTGCCAAAGTTGCCGAAATCATCGTGATGACGCTGGCCATCGTTGCGATTTTGACCAGCAACGTCTGGGGCATGGCGGTGGTCCTTTTCCTAGCCGGGACACATAGCGCCTTTTTCAGCCCTTCGAAATACGGTAGCATTCCTGAAATCGTCGGTCCAAAACTCATCTCCGCTGCCAACGGTGTCATCGGTCTGACCACGATGATCGCCGTGATTGTGGGTGGTTCGGTAGGGAATCTCCTCTACAGTCTTACGACCATTCCCGATCCAGAACTTGCCCAGGCACGAGGGCTTGGACCGGGACAATATCGCTGGTGGATCAATGCCGTCGTCCTCCTGGGCGTGGCTATCTTGGGATGGCTGACAAGCCTGGGGATCAAACGTCTGCCCCCGGCCGATCCCCAGCGTCGCATCCCCCTCAATCCCTTCTTGCAGTGTTACTACGACCTGAAGGAGTTGTGTCGCCATCGCGTACTCCTCCTCGCGGCGATCGGGAGCACCTATTTTTGGACCTTGGGCCTCTTGATGCAACTTATAATCGACAAACTCGCCGTCCCCGAACTTGTCGGACCTCATGGCCAGGCATACGTTGGGCCGATGTTAGGCATCCTGACGCTTGGCATCGGATTGGGTAGTATGCTTGCGGGCGTGTGGTCTCACGGGCGGATCGAACGGGGTCTGATTCCCTTTGGGGCCCTCGGCATCACCGTGATTTCTCTCGCCTTTGCCTTCCTTCCCGCAGACACGGGTCACTGGAATTCCTCACCCTACTTCCTCGCCTGTGGACTGCTCTTTCTGCTGGGGGCCGCCGCGGGATTATACGACATCCCACTCATTTCGATCTTGCAATTCGACAGCCCCGCCCACGAGCGCGGTCGAATCCTCGCCGCGTACAATTTTCTGAGTTTCACCGGGATGATCATGGGATCGGTTATCTACTGGTTCCTGGGAAGCTTCTTGGGCCTCAGTGCCCGGCAGATGTTTGTTTGTGCAGGCATTGTCACGTTTCCCGTCTTCCTTGTCATCCTGTACTTAACCCCCTTCGACGCAATTCGGGTCCTGTTCGGCTGGCTCACGCGGTGGCTGTATCGGTTTCGGGTGGTGGGGCTTGAGAATATACCGGCAGAGGGCCCGGCCATTATCATTTCAAACCACTTAAGTTGGCTCGACGGCATGCTGATCATGCTGGCCATGCCACGGCCCATCCGAATGATTGCCCATCTTAAATACATCAATGCCCCTATCATCCGTGATTTGGCCAGGCGGGCAGGTGTGATTGCCATTTTGCCCGGGGCAAAATCGGTGGCCTTGGGAATCCGCGAGGCCCGGCAAGCCCTGGAAAACGGAGAACTCGTGGGTATCTTTCCCGAGGGCGGCATGACCCGGACGGGCCAAATGCGTGGTTTTCAGCCGGGCTTCCTGAAAATCGCCCGTGGTCTCGATGTTCCAATTATTCCTGTGTATATTGATGGCATCTGGGGAAGCATCTTCACCTATTCCGGCGGACGCTACTTTTGGAAATGGCCAAGCCTGCGTCCCCTGCGGGTCACGCTTCACGTTGGGGAACCATTGAGGAATATCCGGGAGGCATGGCAAGCCCATTTGGCGTTGGCGTCTCTAGGAGCCGAGGTCGTGTCGCAAAAAAACACGATTGACCATATCCCGCCGCGGCGATTCTTGCGGACGGCTCGTTCGCTGTTGTGGGGACGGAAGATCGCCGATTCCACCGGCATTGAGCTAACCGGTGGGCGACTTCTGATCGCCTCGCTCGCCCTACGACGTTTCTTGCGACGGCATTACCTGAAACCGGATGAGACGCAGGTTGGGGTCCTCTTACCTTCCTCGGTGGCCGGTGTTGTAACCAACGCTGCGTTGGCCCTCGACCGCCGTATTGCGGTCAATCTCAACTACACACTTTCCGAGGAGTTGATCAATTATTGCATCCACTCCGCGGGCATTAAGCACGTCCTCACAAGCCGACGGGTCTTGGAACGTTTTCCCTTTAAGCTCGATGCCACGGTGGTGTTTCTCGAAGACGTCCATTCGCAACTGAGATTGGGCGATAAGCTCATCAGTGCCCTTCAAGCGTACCTCCTACCCGCTTGGGTCTTAGAACGGCTGCTCGGCCTGCACCGGATTGATCCCGATGACGTGCTGACGTTGATTTTCACCTCCGGATCCACGGGACGTCCCAAGGGAGTAATGCTTACCCATCGGAACATCGGGTCGAACGTGGCGGCGTTTAATCAGATTTTGCACCTCCGTCGCAGTGACGTCCTTTGCGGTATCCTGCCATTTTTTCACTCTTTTGGGTACACCACGACATTATGGACGGCCCTTCAGCTTAAGCCCACTGTGGTCTATCATTTCAGTCCCTTGGAACCCCGCCCCATTGGACAGATTTGCCGTAAATACAAGGCTACCATTCTCGTGGCGACTCCGACCTTCTTACGAAACTACGTGCGGCGGTGCGAGCCGGAAGATTTCGCCCATCTTGACGTCGTGATCACGGGGGCGGAGAAACTCCCGCCCGAGGTGGCCGACGCATTTGAGCAAAAGTTTGGCGTGCGCCCTTGGGAAGGCTACGGGTTGACGGAGACCTCACCCGTGGTCTCCTCGAATGTGCCGCCTTCCCGCGTTCGAGAACCGTGGTTTGTCTCGGCAAAACAGGGGACCGTGGGGCGCCCCATTCCCGGTGTCGCTGTGAAAGTTGTCGATTTGGATACGGGCGAGGACCTCGGTGTCGGCAAACAGGGGATGCTCTTGGTCAAGGGCCCAAATGTCATGAAGGGATACTGGAACGACCCCGAGCAAACCGCCAAGGTCATCAAGGATGGTTGGTACGTCACGGGTGACCTTGCCCAATTGGATGAGGACGGATTCATTACGATCACCGGACGCCTCAGCCGCTTTTCAAAAATCGCCGGAGAAATGGTTCCGCATCTGGCCGTCGAAGAGGCTATCGGGAGGATCGAGATGACCGGGGATCAGGAGACCATTACCTTTGCGGTGACGGGAGTCCCCGACGAGAAAAAGGGGGAACGCCTTGTCGTTCTTTACACCCAATTGCAACATACGCCGTCCGAAATATGCCGGGCCCTCCAGAACAATGGGTTTCCCCCTCTTTGGGTCCCGGACACCGAGCACTTCTACCGGGTGGATCAGATTCCGGTCTTGGGCTCCGGCAAGCTGGATCTCAAGGCACTCAAAGAAATGGCAGAGCAGGTTACCGCAACCAAAAACGACTCACACCTCGGATGAGCAACTGCCGAACGACAACCGGGGCACGATGTCTGGTGTGAAAATCGCGGCTATTGCCGAATCGTCGATTCCGGCTGGAGCGCCCGCTCGTGGATGCCGTCCGGGGGCGTGATCATTGCCGCGCGGTCGTAACTGTTGACGGAATCATCGCCGATTCGGGCAATCCAGGTCAAAAAGTCCTGTTGCGTCCTTCCTTCCAGTTGGGTCAACTGGCTGGCCAGTCTTTGTAAGGACTGCGGTCGCACCACGGCCGTGCGATACATAGACCCGACAAATGCCATGGTTTGCTGGTAATTGGTCTCGGCCATTCCTCCAAGTAGTGGGTGCAAGGCCTTGGTGATTAGTTCGATACCGGCACGGTCAACCTGAATGAACAGGTCCATTTGTGCAGAAACGTAAGGTGTCCCCGTCGCTTCACGTAGGTAATTGCTGGTCAGCACAACCAGGACGCGCCCTTCTACCGGACGGAGCATCAATGGGCCACTGTAGCTGCCCTCGGAATAAACGACGTGCTGATTGGGGCTGGAATAAAGGTATTCGACCACAGCGGTGGTACCCGCCCCGTCGTTTAGCCGGTATTTTTGCGGACCGATGATCTGGAGTTTCAGTTTCGTCACGCCCAAGGCCTGCCACATGGCCACCACAACCTCGGGATGCTCCACCAGAAAGCGGTAGAACTCGGGTTCGCATTCAATCATTTGGGAACCCATTTGACGAAACAGGGCCGCGCGGGCAGCGACATCGAGAACTCTCGCCCGCCAGGCGGGGTCCAACTCCGCCACCGGAATGCGATTGATGGCCTGCTGCTTTTCTTCCTTGGCACTCCCCGGAACCGCGGTCGAGGTATCCCGTGGAGAACCAAGCGGTCCCTGCCCACCTGCCATATTAGGCAATACAGCGAAGACAACAAAACAAACCGAGCAAGACAAAATGGGAAAGAAATAAACCCTGGAAAGCCTGTTCCAGGAAACGCTCATGGGCCGGAAGTTCTTTAGGGGTCGGTCGTTCGATCTGGGCACGAGTGTTCAATAACTCCGGTCGATGACGATTGTCCAACGTTGCGGAGCGGTCAAGAACCGTCGCCGGGTAGTTCGTCGCTGGATAGCTAGTCAAGGCTCTAACCATTATTCGGAATTCACAGCAGGCAACCTAAAAAAAACCACCCCCACTGCAGGACCGTACCAGATAGTCACTCTCAGGGTTGCCCCATTTGACCAATTCCGGGACAATGTGGCCCACGGCGGGATGGGGTTCGATCGTTCGGGGCTAGGATTGGTATGATCCCCTGCATTCAAAGCCCGGTCGGCTCGCCGTAATGGATATCCTTCCCTTTCTCGGCAGTGCTGAGGCATCCGGCCGTCGTTCGTACCCGAATAGAAAACGGCATTTGTGTCGGTGAAAAGTCATCCGAAAAAACGAGCGAACATTGTGTTCAAAGCGATTGCCCTCCTGGGTCTTTCGCTGGGGTTTGCTTGTTTGCCTTCTATCCTCTGGGGACTTTGGGAAGCGAAACTGGTTCACGACCTCGAGGGACAGCTCGCCCAACTCCCACCGGATCAAGCCTGCCTGATTCTGCAACAGCTTTCCGAAATGGGGATCGGCGGTACGCCGGCCTTGGTACGAGCACTCGCCCACCCCGATGACACCGTTTCTTCCCATGCGTACCGACTCCTTTGGCGAAAGCTCCACAGTCCCGAGACGCAAGCAATCAGCGAGCGGGAAATTGTTCGGATCACTGAAGAGTTGCGCCGTCTTTCACCTGTTGTCCCTCCGTCAAGACAGGAATACCTGGGGGCACTGGCAGACCAACTTCTCAAACGAGAAGGCTGCGGTAAGTCCCGACCAAGAATTGTCAAGCTCTGCGAGTCTTTGCTGGAGCAACAGCGTATGCACAGCAGGTCCATCGAGGAGACGGCCAAGGTGGTGGCCGGTCAAAACAGGGTCCAATCTCGTAACGGCACCTCCGTCCTAAATAAACCGGACGCGAGAATGCTCGAGGCTTCAGAAGGTCGCCCCCTCTCGTGCGAAACAGGCAGAAATTCGGGAATAACGACCTGCACTGTTTCCCCGCCAAGCGCCGGGAGACACATAGACCCCTCTTCTCCCGCCGCTGTGGACTGTTGGCAACTTCCCTCAGGCGAGTTGGCGGCCTGGAGAGAGGTCTTCGGCGGTCCCGTGGCGCAACTTACGATTTACGAGAAGGAAGTAAGCACTTCTGAGGGAGCTTCGCGTTCTTTTGGCCCGGGGAGTATGGCTACCTATCTTGCTCCAAAAAGTGATCAAAACAGCGGTTGGAAGTCGGTCACACGAGAGACAACGCCTGGCTGCGATGGCACGTCGGCCGGCGCGGCCCTCGACGAACCATCCAGCACGCCTAACTCGCGGGAGCCAAGCGATGAGCCTGCCACGGCCGTTGGCAACAGTCCTGGTCGCGTGTCCGCAGATAAGGGCGTTACCTGGACCACCCTCGAGCCACTTTTTGCACAACTTTCCGGCAGTCCCTCGGAGGCCGATCGTGCCTATCAGGCACTAACATCGCTCGGGATGAATCGGGCCACGATTGAGGTTGGCCGAATGGCGTTTCACCCCGACACCACTTACCGCCGTCAGGCAATCAATTTGCTTTGGAACCTCCCTGCTGTCGATCCCCTCCCGTTTCTCCTTCGGCTCGCTCAAGATTCGGACGGATCGGTCCGTCGTGAGGCACTCGCCGTCTTGGCCACCGCAACGAACCCGGCGGTCCGGTCATTTGTCCGCGATATGATTTGCCGCGACACCGATCCCCAGGTCCGAGCCTTGCTGGACAAAATCGACCCAGCGCAGCGCGGCACGGCGGTAACGACTCCCCATCAAAATACCGACGACGAACGCTGACGCGTCGCCTTGATTTTGCCGCTCAATTCCACCGTCCCGGGGGTAACGTGAATCGTCGTTAACTCCAATTCGCGGCCGTTCTCGTCCAGGTTTTTCGGAATGGTAATAACCAACGTGGGCGATCCCCCCGTTTGCATCTGGCGGACATCCCAATGGGCTTGAGCGGCAACCTTTTTGAGTTGTTCGATCAGATTTTGGAGGGGAAGAGGCAGCGCCCCCAGTGCCGCCCGTTTAATCACAAGCGTGATGGTGTTGGCCTCTGTGCTGTACAGTTGCAGTTCCACATGGGCTACGCCCGAAAGGTATCCGTATTCCGCCCGTGCCGCCACGCGAATGACATCATCGCCGATCTCAATCCTCGGATCACGAATACCTGACGGCAAGGCCCGCGCGTGGTTACGCGGAAGGTCCACCGCCAGCCAGCCGTTGATCTCCTCCTCCGTAACCTTCAAGTACCACGTCCCCTCCCGTTTCAGATCACTGGCGAAGAGACTTGTCTTTTGCAAAAATTGATCACACGCCTTCTTCGCCACAGCGGTATCAATCGGCGCTTTTTTCTCGTAAAAGTCAGGTGCTCTTGTAACGAGGAGCCAAATGACCCCCACAATAACCAAAGCGACGGCAAGCACGGCGGCTGTCGTCACCAGCAATATACGGAGAACCCTAACCACAACTTTTGTTCCTTATGGCCCATTCCGGCGAGGTTTCCATCGGCTCCCAAGCCCTGATTCTAAATTTAGAA
>FWWL01004388.1_pt1 | contig 11513 bp, 9 predicted proteins | sample 2228331 | NCBI WGS metagenome assembly FWWL01 (sample SAMEA103939775, study PRJEB20133) | metagenome
GGAGGGACCGTAGGGGTTCTCGTTGGTGTTGAGCTGGACGGGCGCGACCTCCAGCGAGAGCTGGGGCGCGCCGTACGGCGCGAGGCCGCGCAGCTCCTCGCGGAGCGGCGGGAAGGTCATGGCGGGTGCCCTACTGCTGGAAGCGGATGCGCACGGACTGCCCGTGGCCGGGCAGGTCCTCGGCGTCGGCGAGCGTGACGACGTGGTCGGCCACCGCCTCGAGCCCCTCGCGGGAGTAGTCCACGACGTGGATCGACTTGGTGAAGGCGCGCACCGACAGGCCCGAGGAGTGGCAGGCGCAGCCGCCGGTGGGCAGCACGTGGTTGGAGCCCGCGCAGTAGTCGCCCAGGGCGGTCGGGGCGTAGTCGCCGATGAAGATCGCGCCGGCGTTGCGGATGCGCGCGGCGACCGCGGCGGCGTCGCGGGTCTGGATCTCCAGGTGCTCGGCGGCGTAGGCGTCGCACACCTCGATGCCCTGCGCCAGGTCGTCGACCAGGACGATCGCCGACTGGTTGCCCGAGAGCGCGATCGTGACGCGCTCGACGTGCCCGGTCGCGGCGACCTGCTTCTCGAGCTCGGCCTCCACGTCCGCTGCGAGGGTCTCGGAGTCGGTGACGAGCACCGCGGCGGCCAACGGGTCGTGCTCGGCCTCGGCGATCAGGTCCGCGGCGACGTACGCCGGGTCAGCGGTCTCGTCGGCCAGGATCGCGACCTCGGTGGGCCCGGCCTCGGAGTCCACGCCGACCAGGCCCTTGAGCAGCCGCTTGGCGGTGACGACCCAGATGTTGCCGGGGCCGGTGACGAGGTCGACCTTGGCGCACGGGCCGGTGCCGTAGGCGAACATGGCGATCGCCTGGGCACCGCCGACGGCGTAGACCTCCTCCACGCCGAGCAGCGCGCACGCCGCCAGGATCGTCGGGTGGGGCAGTCCGTCGAACTCCGCCTGCGGCGGGCTGGCCAGGGCCAGCGACGGGACACCGGCCACCTGGGCGGGGACGACGTTCATCAGCACGCTCGAGACGAGCGGGGCCAGGCCACCGGGGACGTAGAGGCCCACGCGGCCGACCGGCACCTTGCGGTGCACGACCTGGGCGCCCGGCCCGAGGTCGGTGACGACGTCGTGCTCGAGCTCGGCCTCGCTGGCCACGCGCAGGCGCCGGATCGACTCCTCGAGGCCCGCGCGGATCGCGGGGTCGAGCTCGTCGAGCGCGCGCGTCATCGCCTCGGCGGGGACGCGGATGTCGGTCTGGGTGACGCCGTCGAACGTCGCCGACATCTCCAGGATCGCCTCGAGGCCGCGGGTGCGGACCTCCTCGCAGATCGCATGGGTCGCCGGCACCGCCGCCTCGACGTCGAAGTCGGCGCGCGGCAGGGCCGTCCGGTAGTCGAACGGCTCACCCACCGCGCGGCCGGTGGCGGCGCTGCGCAGGTCGATGCGGCGGATCATGCCCCGAGTCTACGAGCGGCACCGAGCCGCTCCCCCACCCCCGCCCCCGGTGGACGCACGGCGGGTGCCGGCTCACACCCCCGCGCACCTTCTCCGGTGCCCTAGTGTCGACACGTGGCCGACTCCTTGCCGATGTTCCCGCTGAACTCGGTGCTGTTCCCGGGCGTCACCGTCCCGCTGCGCGTCTTCGAGGACCGCTACCGCGCGCTGGTCCACCACCTGCTCCGGATCGAGGACCCCGCACAGCGGCTCTTCGGGTCCGTGGGCATCCGCGAGGGCTACGAGGTCGGCGAGCACGGCGCCCAGTCGCTCTACCGCGTCGGGGTCCGCCTCCAGCTCACCGAGGCCGAGCGGCACCCCGATGGCACCTTCTCCATCCTCGCGGTCGGTCGCGACCGCTTCGAGCTGGACCACCTCGACGCCTCGGGGGTCTTCCCCGCCGGCCACGTGCAGCTGCGCGAGGAGGCCGAGCCGACGTCCGGCGCCGCCTTGGAGGACGTGATGGACCGCGCCCGGGCCACCTTCACCGCCTACCGCGCCGCCCTCGCCGAGATCCGCGCGGACCCGCACGAGGGCGTGCTGCCGCAGGACCCGACGTACCTCTCCTGGACGCTGGCGGCCAGCGCACCCCTGCCCATGCCCGAGCGACAGGCCCTGCTCGAGGCCGACGACGCCGCCACCCGGCTGGAGCTGGTCACCGAGCTGCTGCGCGCGGAGCTGCGGGCGATGAACGTCATCCCCTCGCTGCCGGCCACCGAGGTCGCCCGGACCCGCTGGTCGCCGAACTGAGCCGCCGACCCATGGCGAAGAGGCAGACCGGCGGCACCCCCGCGACCGTGGCGCTGACCCGCGCGGGCATCGCGTTCACCCTGCGCCCCTACGAGCACGACCCGCGAGCGGAGTCCTACGGCCTCGAGGCGGCGGCGGCGCTCGGAGTCGCCCCCGAGCGTGTCCTCAAGACGCTGCTGGCCGACCTCGACGGGCACCTCGTCGTCGGCGTCGTGCCGGTGACCGGCCAGCTGGACCTCAAGGCGCTGGCCCGCGCGCTGGGAGGGAGCCGCGCGTCGATGGCCGACCCCGCGGTCGCCGAGCGCGCGACGGGGTACGTCGTGGGCGGCATCTCCCCCATCGGTCAGCGCAGGCGGCACCGGACCGTCGTCGACGAGTCGGCGCTCACCCACGACCGCGTGCTGGTGTCGGGGGGACGACGCGGCCTGGACGTCGAGCTGGCCCCGGCCGACCTGGTGGCCGTCACCGACGCGGTGACGGCCAGGATCGGCCGCTGAGGCTCAGTCGTCGGTCGTGACCCGCAGGACGAACCGGGCGGTGCCGTCCTCGGTCGTGGCGCTGATGCCCAGGGCCTCCAGCGGCTCGAGGTTGGCCAGGAGCTCGTCGTCCTCACCCTCGGGGACCGAGCCCCGCACCGCGTCGAGGAGCGCGTCGGCGTCGAGGAACAGCAGCCCGTCCACGCCGTCGACCTCGGGGACGGCCCGGTCGAAGCGGTCGTCCTCGTCGAGGGAGCCGTCCGCACCCGCCACCTCCTCGGCCCAGGCCTCGTCCAGGCCCAGGACGACGCGACCGTCCTCGCCGGCCACCGTCGGGTCCGTGCCGAGGAAGACGGCCAGCCCCAGGCCGAGGCCCTCCGCCACGTCCTGGGCCGCCGCCAGCTCACCGGTGGTGAGCAGCGCGACCGGGATCTCGGTCGTGGCGCCGGAGACCAGCCCCTCCACGTCGAGGTCGGGCCCGACGGCCAGGGCGACCGCGTCGCCGAGCAGCGCACCCAGGTCGAGCTCGCCGGGGCCCAGGAGCCCTTCGAGCATGTCCTCGGCGCCCGCGCCGAAGCCCTCCTCCAGCTGCTCGAGCCCCTCCGGCGAGAGGCCGGCGGCCCCGGCCAGAACGGTGCCCGCAGGGAGGGAGGAGACCAGGCTGCCCGCGTCACCGCTGTCCCCGGCGTCCACGCCGGCGAGCAGGTCGGAGCCGCCCAGCCCACCGGCCATCTCCAGCTCCACCGAGCCGTCGACGAACCGGATGGTCGCGGCGGCGCCCTCGAAGGCCTCGACCGCCTCCTCCAGCTGCTCCTGGGGCGAGGGCTGGCCGGAGGTGGCGGCGACCGTCGCGGCGAGCGGGTCGGTCGCGGCACCGTCGAGCAGCGGCTCGCCCAGCTCGTCGAAGAACCCGTCGAGCGCGTCCTGGACGTAGCCGGCGGCGGCCGGGGCGGCGTACATCGTCAGCACGCCCGGGTCGCCCACCTCGCCGGTCCAGCGCTGGAAGTCCTCGTCATCGGCCAGCGTGCCCTCATCGAGGTCGGCGAGGACGGCGTCGAGCGCCGCCTGGTCCGGCGCCAGCACGACCCAGCCGTCGCGCACGTCGTAGGCCGCGCCCTCGACGCTGTCACTGCTCTCGTCGTCGCCACAGGCCAGGAGGGCGTCCATGCCCTCCACGGCCGCGTCCTCGTCGGTGGTCTGCACGGCGAGGACGACCTCCGGGACGTCCTCGACCGGCACGGCGGCCACCCCCAGGCGGTCACCGAGCCACGGCTCGAGGTGCTCCTCGAAGGTCAGGTCGTCGCACGGAGCGGTCCCGAGGAACGCCGTGCCGAGGGTCTCCTTGAGGTCGATGTCCTCCACCGGCCCGTCGAGGTCGAGCTCCTCCGCGATCGCGGGCAGCGAGCGCAGGGTGCTCAGCGCCTCGACCTTCTGGGCACCGCTGGGGTCCAGGGTGAGGCCGACGTACCCCACGGCCGAGGCGGGCAGACCCTCCGCGGCCTGGCCACCGTCGGCGGACCACCACCAGGCGCCCCAGGCCGCGCCGCCCAGCAGCACGAGACCGGCCACCCCGGCACCGGCCAGCAGCCACGGCCGCTTCCGTCCGCCCTCCTCCGGCAACGGCGTCCCCGCACCGGACTCGAGGTACTCGGGCTGCGCAGCGGTGGGCTGGTCGTCGGCCATCTCAGGTCTCCGGTGGTCGTCTCGGGGGGAGGAGGAAGAAGACCACGGCCAGGGCCACGAGCGCACCGAGCGGCAGGGCCACCAGCGCGCCGAGGGAGCCGAGCTCGAGGTCGTCAGGCAGCACGGTACCGCGGGGCAGGTCCCGCGCCAGCGCGTCCGGATCGGCCGGACCCAGCCGGGTGCCGACCTGCCACATGAGGACCGAGCCGAGAGCCGAGCCGAGGGCGACCGAGGCGAGCGTGCGCAGCTCGTGCCGGGCGAGGAAGAGCGCGCAGACCAGTCCCAGGACCGCCCCGGCGCCGAGGCCGAGGGTGGTGAACAGGGCCGTCCCGGAGAACTGGTTGCGCAGCCCGTCGAGGTCGTAGCGCAGCTGGTCGTCGACGACGAACCACTGCCGTCGTACGACAGTGCCGAGCGTGGGCGACCACAGCCGCTCCCACAGGACGCCCAGACCGGCACCCGCCGCGGCGAAGAGCACCACCACCGCGGGGGCCTGCCACCGTCCCGAGCCCGCCCGGTGCGGAGCGCGGGGCCGGCGCGGCTCGAGCCCTGGACTGCCCGCGGCGCCCGCCGGGACCGGACCGGCCTCGTGGTGCGCGTCGTGCTCGGGGGTCAGCTGGTCAGGCATCCAGGACCCAGCAGCTGCTTGAGGTCAGCGAACAGCGCCGGGGTCGGGGTCACCCGGAGCCGGTCGTCGAGCCTCATCACGAGGGTCTGCTCGCGCTTCATGAGGCGCAACCGTACTTCGGTCATCCCAGGGTGGGTCGCCAGCACGTCGCGCAGCTGCTCCACCACCGGGCCGGTGCAGCGGGTCGAGGGGAGGGAGATCACGACCGGCCCGGAGGGCCCGTCGCTGATGTCGGGGACCGAGACCTCCTGGCCGTGGATCTCCGGCTGGTCCTTGCTCCGGGAGAGCCGGCCCTTGACCGTGAGGATGGCGTCCTCGACCAGCAGCGTGCTCGCCAGCTGGTAGGAGCTGGGGAAGAGGAGCACGTCGATCGCGCCGTCGAGGTCCTCCAGCGTGACCATCGCCCACGCGTCGCCTCGCTTGGTGATCTTGCGCTGCACCGAGGTGACCAGGCCGCTGATGCAGATCGGGCTGCCGTCGGCCCGCGACTCGTCGAGCATGAGCTCGCCGATGCTGCAGTCGGTGCCCTGGCTGAGCACGTGCTCGAGGCCGAGCAACGGATGGTCGGAGACGTAGAGGCCCAGCATGTCCCGCTCGTGACCGAGCAGGGTGGTCTTGTCCCACTCGTCGATGTCGGGGATCGCCACACTGACCCCGAAGGAGCCCGAGTCCTCCTCGTCCAGCCCGCCGAAGAGGGAGTCCTGGCCGATGGCCTCGTTGCGCTTGATGTCGACGTACTGGTCCACGGCGGTCTCGTGCACGGCCACCAGTGCGCGGCGCCGGTGCAACATGTCGTCGAAGGCGCCGGCCTTGATGAGCGACTCGATGACGCGCTTGTTGCAGACATGGGCCGGGACCTTGGACAGGAAGTCGTTGAAGTCGGTGTAGCGCCCCTTCTCCTCCCGGGCGCTGACGATGCCGTCCACGACGTTGCCGCCGACGTTGCGCACGGCGGTGAGGCCGAAGCGGACGTCCTCGCCGACCGGGGTGAAGTCGGCGGCCGACTCGTTGACGTCCGGCGGGAGCACCTGGATCTTCATCCGGCGGCACTCGTTGAGGTAGATCGCCGACTTGTCCTTGTCGTCGCGCACCGAGGTCAGCAGCGCAGCCATGTACTCGGCGGGGTAGTTGGCCTTGAGGTAGGCGGTCCAGTAGGAGACCAGGCCGTAGGCCGCGGAGTGGGCCTTGTTGAAGGCGTAGTCGGAGAACGGGAGCAGGATGTCCCACAACGTCTTGATCGCGGCGTCGGAGTAGCCGCGCTCCCTCATGCCGCCGGAGAAGCCCTCGAACTGCTTGTCCAGCTCGGCCTTCTTCTTCTTGCCCATCGCGCGGCGCAGGATGTCGGCCTGGCCCAGGCTGTAGCCCGCGAGCTTCTGGGCGATCGCCATGACCTGCTCCTGGTAGACGATCAGGCCGTAGGTCTCCCCCAGGACGTCCTCGAGCGGCTCGGCGAGCTCGGGGTGGATCGGCTCCACCGGCTCGCGGCCGGTCTTGCGGCGGGCGTACTTGTTGTGCGAGTCCGCACCCATCGGGCCGGGTCGGTAGAGCGCACCGACCGCGGAGATGTCCTCGAAGCAGTCGGGGCGCATGGAGCGCAGCAGCGCGCGCATCGGCCCGCCGTCGAGCTGGAAGACGCCGAGGGTGTCACCGCGCTGGAGCAGGGCGTAGGTCGCGGGGTCGGTGAGCGGGAGGTCCTCCAGGACGACGTCCTCGCCGCGATTGGCCTTGATGTTCTTGACCGCGTCGTCCATCACGGTCAGGTTGCGCAGCCCCAGGAAGTCCATCTTGATGAGGCCGAGCGCCTCGCAGGTGGGGTAGTCGAACTGGGTGATCATCGCGCCGTCGGCGGGCCGCTTGAGCAGCGGGATGACGTCGACCAGCGGCTCGCTGGACATGATGACGCCGGCGGCGTGCACGCCCCACTGCCGCTTCAGGCCCTCGATGCCGATGGCGGTGTCGACGACCCGCTTGACGTCGTTGTCGGCCTCGTAGAGCTGACGGAACTCCCCGCCCTCCCCGAAGCGCTTGTGCTGGGGATCGAAGATGTCCTGCAGCGGGACGTCCTTGCCCATGACCGCGGCCGGCATCGCCTTGGTGATCCGGTCGCCCATGGCGAAGGGGTACCCGAGGATGCGGCTGGAGTCCTTGACGGCCTGCTTGGCCTTGATGGTGCCGTAGGTCACGATGTAGGAGACCCGGTCGTCGCCGTACTTCTCGGTCACGTAGCGGATGACCTCGCCGCGCCGGCGCTCGTCGAAGTCGATGTCGAAGTCGGGCATCGAGACGCGGTCGGGGTTGAGGAAGCGCTCGAAGATCAGGCCGTGCTCGAGCGGGTCCAGGTCGGTGATGCGCAGGGCGTAGGCGACCATCGAGCCCGCGCCGGAGCCGCGCCCCGGGCCGACGCGGATGCCGTTGTCCTTGGCCCAGCCGATGAAGTCGGCGACGACGAGGAAGTAGCCCGGGAAGCCCATCTGCGTGATGACGCCGAGCTCGAAGTCCGCCTGCTTGCGGACCCTGTCCGGCACCCCGTCCGGGTAGCGCCGGGAGAGGCCGACCTCGACCTCCTTGACCAGCCACGAGTCCTCGTTCTCCCCCGGCGGGCAGGGGAAGCGGGGCATGTACTTGCCGACGGTCTCGGAGAACTGGACGTCGCAGCGCTCGGCGATGAGCAGGGTGTTGTCGCAGGCCTCGGGGAAGTCTCGCCAGACCTCCCGCATCTCCGCGGCGGTCTTGATGTAGTAGCCGTCGCCCTGGAAGGCGAAACGCTGCCCGGGCCCGTCACCGGCCGGGATGTCCATCGTGGAGCCGGAGTTGATGCAGAGCAGGTGCTCCTGGGACGCGGCGTCCTGGCGGTGGACGTAGTGGGAGTCGTTGGTCGCCAGCAGCGGGATGCCGAGGTCCTTGCCGAGGGTGAGCAGCCCGTCGCGGACCCGACGCTCGATGTCGAGGCCGTGGTCCATCAGCTCGAGGAAGTAGTTCTCCCGGCCGAGGATGTCCTGGAAGTCGCCGGCCGCCTTGCGGGCGGCGTCGTAGTTGCCGTAGCGCAGGTGGACCTGGACCTCGCCCGAGGGGCAGCCGGTCGTGCCGATGATCCCCTTGCTGTGCTGGGCCAGCAGCTCGCGGTCCATCCGTGGGTGCTTGAAGAAGCCGTCGCGCCAGGCGCCGGTCGAGAGCCGGAAGAGGTTGTGCATGCCCTCGGTCGACTCGCTGAGCAGCGTCATGTGCGTGTAGGCACCGCGCGCGGAGACGTCGTCGGGGCCGCCGTCGTAGAAGTTGACGCCCTTCTTCTCGAAGCGGCTGATGTTGGGCGCGAAGTAGGCCTCGATGCCGATGATCGGCTTGACCCCGGCCGCCTTGGCCTTGGAGTAGAACTCGTAGGCACCGAACACGTTGCCGTGGTCGGTCATGGCGATGGCGGGCATGCCGAGGTCGGCGGCCCGCTGGGCCAGGTCACCGAGCCGTGCGGCCCCGTCGAGCATGGAGTACTCGGTGTGGACGTGCAGGTGGACGAAGGAGTCCTGCGAGGGCCCGGATGACATCGGTGCGCTGCGTTCCCTTCGGGGTCGTCGTGCGGGCAGGGAGCATCGGCCGAGCGTGGAGCCACGCCGATCCGGGGAAGAGGATCAGACTACGCGAGCCGACGGGCCGAGGATCGCAGGCATCACCGACAGTCCCCGGGCCTGGATCAGGTCGAGCGGGCGGCGTCGAGGGACTCGCTGATCACCACGTGGGCGATCCGCTCGAGCCGGTCCAGGCCCAGCGCCGGCGCCCGCGTCGCCAGGTGCTCGGCCACCGCCCGCTCCCGCGCCGGGTCGCGCTCGGTCGAGGTCTTGAACGGCTGGATGGCGCGGGTCAGCGCTGCTCGCCGGGCCAGCAGGTCGCCGAGCTGGGTGTCGACCTCGTCGACGAGCGCGCGCAGGAACACCAGCGGCTCGGGGCCCGGCCAGACCAGGCGTACGTCGGGGGCGCGCTCCTCGTTGGCCGCGCCGTCGGTGCGCTCGAGCTCGAGCAGGCCGTGCCGGGCGTAGAAGCCGCGGGCGGGGGCGTTGGACTCGAAGACCCACAGGCAGAAGCCGTCGGGCTGGCGCGCCTGGGCCAGCTCCAGCAGGGCTGCACCCACGCCGGCACCCTGGTGCGCCGGCTGGACGTAGAGGTCGTCCAGCCAGCCCGGGGTCCAGCGGGCGTAGCCGACCGGCAGCCCGTCGACCTCCGCCACCCACGTCTCGTCGGTCGCGATCCGCGAGCGCAGCCAACGACGGACGTCGTCCTCGTCGTGCACCGCCTCGGGCATCGGGGCCGCCCGACGAGCCAGGACGTGGATGAGCGCGAGCGCGTCGGCGTCGTCGGGCTCCGCCGGGCGGAGCACCAGGACCGGCGGACCGCCGGTGTGGGGCTCCACCTCCTGCGGGTCCGCCGAGGTCGGCTCAGTGGGCGTCACGGATGATCTCGAGGGCCGCGGCGAGGTCCTCGGGGTAGGTCGACTCGTACTCGACGTGGTCGCCGGAGTCGGGGTGGACGAAGCCGAGCCGCACCGCGTGCAACCACTGCCGCTCCAGGCCCACGCGGCGCGCGAGCGCCGGGTCGGCGCCGTAGGTGATGTCACCGACGCAGGGATGCTTGAGCGCGCTCATGTGGACGCGGATCTGGTGGGTGCGCCCGGTCTCCAGGTGCACCTCCAGCAGGCTGGCGAAGCGGTGCGCCTCGAGGGTCTCGTAGTGGGTGACGGAGGCGCGGCCGTCGGCCATCACCGCGAACTTGTAGTCGTGCTTGGGGTGGCGCCCGATGGGGGCGTCGACGGTGCCCTCGAGCGGGTCCGGGTGCCCCTGGACCAGCGCGTGGTAGGTCTTGTCGACCGTGCGCTTGCGGAAGGCGTCCTTGAGCACGCTGTAGGCGTGCTCGGACTTCGTGATCACCATGACGCCCGAGGTGCCGACGTCGAGGCGCTGGACGATGCCCTGGCGCTCGGAGGCACCGCTGGTCGCGATCCGGAACCCGGCACCGGCCAGGTGGCCGACGACGGTCGGGCCGCTCCAGCCCGGCGAGGGGTGCACCGCGACGCCGACCGGCTTGTCGATCACGACGATGGACTCGTCGTCGTGGATGATCTTGATGCCCTCGACGATCTCCGGCCTCACGACGAGCGGGTCCGTGAGCGTGGGGATGGTGACGTCGAGGACGGCTCCGGGCATGACCCGGTCGCTCTTGCCGATCTCGGCACCGTCCATGCGGACGAGCCCGCCCGCGATCAGGTCGGCGGCGCGCGTGCGGGACAGGCCGAACATCCGCGCCATGGCCGCGTCGACCCGCTCCCCCGCGAGCCCGTCGGGCACCGAGAGGCTGCGTTGCTCCGAGGTCTGGGTCATGCCGTCCGCTCCTGGTCCCCGGAGGCGTCCACCACCGGGGCGTCCCGGCGTGCGTCGTCGTCCTCGTCCTCGGGCACCCGGGTGCCGTCGAGCCGGATCCCGCGGAAGGCCTGCACGAGGATCAGCGCGGCCGCGACGTTGATGCAGACGTCGGCGATGTTGAAGACCGGCCAGTTGGGCAGCATCAGGAAGTCGATGACGTGGCCGCGCAGCGGTCCCGGCTCACGCAGGATGCGGTCGGTCAGGTTGCCCGCGACGCCCGCGAGGAGCGCGCCCAGGGCCACCGCCCACAGGCGGCTGCGCACGCGGACGCTGAGGTAGAGCACCACGAGGACCGCGACGATCGCCAGGCAGCTGAGGACGACGGTGTACTCGGTGCCGGTGCTGAACGCGGCCCCGGGGTTGCGCACCAGGTTGAGCACCAGCAGGTCCCCGACGAGCGGGACGTCGGGCTCGCCGTCGAGCCGGTCGACGGCCAGCACCTTCGTGACCATGTCGACGGCGTACAGCACCCCGGCGACGCCGCCGAGCAGCAGCCGGGCCCGCACCGCGGACAGGATCGAAGGTTCGTCCCCGGGGTCCCGGGCTATCGCCGTTCCTCGCGCTGCTTGCATGTCATGCACAGTGTGGCACGCGGGAACGCCATGAGACGAAGCTTGCCGATGGGCTGGCCGCACGACTCGCAGACCCCGTAGGTGCCGTCGGCGATCCGGGCCAGCGCCCGATCGATCTGGGCCAGCTTGTCGCGCTCGCTGTTGAGCACGCTCATCTCGTGGTCGCGCTCGAACGTCGTCGCCCCGAGGTCCGCCTGGTCCTGGCCGGCACCGTCACCGGAGTCGCGCATGAGCCCGGAGAGCTCGGCCTCCTGCTCGGCGACGATCCCCAGGCTGTGCGCGCGCTGCTCCTCGAGCTCGGCGAGCACCTCGGCCAGCTCGGCGGGGGTCCAGGCGTCCTCGCCGTCCTTGACCACCAGGGCGTCGGCGGCGGCCAGGGGGGCAGTCGTCTTCTTCACGGCACCAGTCTTCTTCGTCGTGGTCGGTCGCGCCGAATCGGCGGCCTTCTTGGCGGGCGCGGCGGCCTTCTTGGCGGGCGCGGCGGCCTTCTTCGCGGGCGCGGCCGCCTTTTTC
>FWWL01009686.1_pt1 | contig 11511 bp, 11 predicted proteins | sample 2228331 | NCBI WGS metagenome assembly FWWL01 (sample SAMEA103939775, study PRJEB20133) | metagenome
GATACCGAAGAGCATGGGGGCCTCGCTGCAAGATGATGCGCGCTGTTTAGCCGAGCCGCGCGGCAAAACAATCCGGGTGGTGAAAATCGGGTTTGCCGGACGGATGCGCGAGCGACCAGTAGCTCCTGGCTCCGTCGGTGTCTTCGATCACGGCGGTGATCGCCAGCCGCCAGGGCGCGGGGCCGAGCAGCGCGTCGAGCCCGGCGAGCGGGATAGCTGCCTGCCAGAGCCCGCTCTCTCCCGCCATTTGCGGGTCGCTTGGCAACGCAAGGTCGCGCATCCCCGCACGGTAGCCGTCGAACGCATAGGCGGCCCATGCACCCGAGTGCGCGAGGTTGAACTCGGCATAGGCGGGACCGGTGGTCGATCCGATAAATGCCTCGAAGCAGGTGTGCTGCCAGAGGCCATCGGCGCGCCCCTGCGCACGGGCAGGCCAGAGGATGCGATTGCCCGGGTCGGTGACGTGGTAGGCGATGGTGAGCGTCTGATCGTCGGACAGAGACCAGTCCGCCGCCAGCGCAGTACCATCGGGCGCGGGAAAATCGGGATGCGGGTGGAGACGCTGCGACATGCTCAGAGCTTTTCAGACCAACCACCTCCAGTTCAACTGTTTTCGTCAACCCCCCGCAGGCGGGGGGTCCCGCTTTCTTCCTCGATAAGCGAAAATAGCGGGATTCCCGCGTTCGCGGGAATGACGGGGTAGGACCAACCGTATCTTGCGAGGAATCGCGGTGTTGGCGTGCCGATGGAGCAATGCTAGACTGACGCAAACGTAAAGCGCGCCAAGCGCATCGGGAGAGCATCATGGCGCTGGTCAAGGCTGCCAATCCATCGCAGATCTTCGGGCGCGAGGCGTTTCGCGACCTCACCGCCATATCGCGCTGGAAGGGACTCGCATTGGTCGCGCATGCCTGGATCACGATCGTCGCGCTCGCCTGGGGCGCGGCCTGGATCGGCACCTGGTGGGCCTGGGTGATTGCGATCGTGCTGATCGGCGGACGGCAGCTTGGTCTCGCCATCCTGATGCACGAAGGCGCGCACGGGCTGCTCCACCCGAACCGCGCGGTGAACAATTGGGTCGGGCAATGGGTCACCGGCGTGCCCATGGGCACCGATCTGCACGCCTATCGCACCTATCACCTGACGCACCATCGCTACACGCAACAGCCCGAGGACCCGGACCTTTCGCTCTCCGCGCCCTTCCCCACCACGCGCGCCAGCCTGATGCGCAAGGTCTTCCGCGACCTCACCGGCCAGACCTTCATCAAGCAGCGCGGTGCGCAGCTGGCGATGGCGATCAAGGGCTTCGGCCCGGGCGCGAAGGAGCAGAACCTGTTCATCGGCAAGGTGACGCTGCGCTTCCTCGCCGCGCAGATCGTGCTGCTGGGGCTGTCGTTCGCCACGGGTCTGGGCGCGCTGCCGTATCTCATCTGGCTGATCGCGATGGCGACGACGTTCCAGCTTTACCTGCGCATCCGCAACATCGCCGAACATGCCTGCACCACGACGGGCAGCGAGGACCCGTTCACCCATGCGCGCACAACTTATGCGGGTCTGCTGGAGCGGGCGACGGTCGCGCCCTATTGGGTGAATTTCCACAGCGAGCACCACCTGTTCATGGGCGTGCCCTGCTACAATCTGGCTCGCGCGCACCGCATGCTGGTGGACGCCGGGCATGCCGGGCGGATGACGATCGCGCCCGGCTATGCTGCGGTGATGCGGCAGGTCGTCCGACCCGCCGCATGACATCTAGCGTCAGAAGGTTTCGCGGCGCGCCTCGGCTTTTTCGCTGACCATCTTGGCGATCGCCTTGCCGAAAGCGGGCAGATCGTCCGGGCAGCGGCTGGTGATGAGATTGCCGTCGATCGCGACCTCCTGATCGACGAAATTCGCACCGGCGTTCTTGAGGTCGGTGACGATCGACTTGTAGCCGGTAATCGTCTTGCCCTCGGCCAGCCCCGCCTCGACCAGCAGCCAGGGTGCGTGGCACACGGCGGCGACGGGCTTGCCCGCGTCGGCAAAGGCCTTGATCAGCGCCAGCGCCTCGGGATTGACGCGCAGCAGGTCGGGGTTGATCTGGCCGCCGGGCAGCACCAGCGCGTCATATTGCTCGACCCGCGCGCCAGAAAGCGGCGCATCGACGCTGACGCTCTGGCCCCAGTCGTCGCCCTTCCAGCCCTTGATCTCGCCACTTTCGGGCGAGACGATGGTGACATTGGCGCCTGCGCCCTTGAGGTCGTCGCGCGGCTGGAGGAGTTCGGATTCCTCGAAACCGTGCGTGGCGAGGATGCAGATGTTGCGACCGGAAAGATCGGGAAGGCTCATGGGGGATTCTCCGTTTTGGGGGTTTCCCTGCCCCTACGGATGCAGCCCGAAGGCGTTCCCTATAGCCACTTCGCCCATTTGAAGCGCAGGTACAGGCCGACACAGATCGTGACCATCACGCCCACGACCAGAAAATAGCCATAGTGCCATCGCAGTTCCGGCATGAATTCGAAGTTCATCCCGTAGATCCCGGCAATCGCGGTCGGCACCGCCAGGATCGCGGCCCAGGCGGCAAGCTGGCGGGTGATGACGCCCTGCCGCTGCTGCTCGAGCAGGCCGCTGGTCTCGATCACCGAGGTCAGCGTGTCGCGTAGCCCCGCGACGCGATAATCGGCGCGGCGGACATGGTCGTGCAGGTCGCGGAAATAGGGATGGATGTCGGCATCGATCTGCGGCAGCTCGAGGTGCATGCAGCGGTTGGCGACATCCTGCATCGGGCTCAGCACGCGCTGCAGCCGGAACAGATCGCGCCGCAGCGAAAAGAGCTGCGCGGTCTCGTCGCGGTCGAGAAACGCGTCGAGCGAGCGGTCCTCGATACCCAGCACCTTGTCTTCCAGCGTGTCGATGACCTCGAGATAGCCGTCGACGATGAAATCGAGGATCGCGTGCAGCACGAAATCGGCACCACGCTTCAGCAATCGCGGCGTCGCCTCGAGCTTGTGGCGGATCGGCCCATGGTCGCGCAGCGAACCGTGCCGTACGGTGACGATGAACTGCCGCCCCATGAAGATCGCGGTATTGCCATAGGTGATCGCGGTGTTGCTATCGCTCTCGTCGAGATGGACGGTGCGCGCGACCGCGAACAGATGCTCGCCATATTGCTCGATCTTGGGCAGGTGCCGCCGGTCGAGCGCATCTTCCACCGCTAGCGGGTGCAGCCCGAGCTGCGACTGGATCGGTTCGAGCTCGGCCTCGGTCGGCTCATGCAGCCCGATCCAGAGCAGGTCCGAAGGATCGTCGAGCGATGGCAGCGGCTGCGTCAGGTCGATGTCGCGCACCCGCTCGCCATCGCGATAGAGGCGCGCGGCAATGACGGTCATGCAGCCTCGACCGGTCGCCCAAGCGCCTCAGCGATGAGCTTGCGGGTGTTGGCGATGCCGTAGAGCGCGATGAAGCTGCCCATGCGCGGGCCTTGCTCCGATCCCAGCAGCGTCTCGTACAGCGCCTTGAACCAGTCGCGCAGGTTGCCGAAGCCATAAGCCTCGTCCTTGCCGATCGCATAGACGATGTTCTGGATATCCTCGGCGCTGGCATTTTCGGGCAGCTCGGCCAGCTCATTGTCCAGCCGGGTCAGCGCGTCGATCTCCTTGCCCTCGGGCCAGCGGCGCTTGAGCGTGGGCGCGATGAAATCGCGGCCATAGTTCACCGCATTCTCGATCAGCCCATCCAGCTCGGGATGCGTCTCAGGCGAGACGCCCGGCGCGTATTTCTGGACAAAGCCCCAAACCAGGTCCTTGTCGTCCATGCCCGGCAGGCTGACGACATTGAGCAGCAGGCCGAAGCTCACCGGCGGGCTGCCCGCAGGCACGTCGCCCGCATGGATATGGTGTGCGGGGTTGCCCAGGCGCTTGTCGGCGTCCTGGCCGTGCCAGTTGTCGCGGAACTGGAAATATTCGTCCACCGCGCGCGGGATGACGCCCAGATGCAGTTGCTTGGCCGCCTTGGGCTCGCGGAAGATGTAGAAGGCCAGGCTGTTCTCGCTGCCGTAACGCAGCCATTCCTCGATCGACAGGCCATTGCCCTTGGACTTGGATATCTTCTCGCCCTTTTCGTCGAGGAACATCTCGTAGATCATGCCCTCGGGCTTCTGGCCGCCGAGCACGCGCGCGATCTTGCCCGATTGCACGCCGCTATCGGTCAGGTCCTTGCCGTACATCTCGTAATCGACGCCCAGCGCCACCCAGCGCATCGCCCAGTCGACCTTCCATTGCAGCTTTGCGCCGCCCGAGAGCACCGATTGCTCGATCGTCTCGCCCTCGTCGGTGAAGCGCACGATTCCGGCCTCGGCATCGACCACCTCGACCGGCACCTGCAGCACCACACCCGACTTGGCGCTGATCGGCATGATCGGCGAATAGGTCGCGGCGCGTTCGGCGCGCAAAGTCGGCAGCATGATGTCGAGGATCGCCTGATAGTGGCGCAGCACGCCGCGCAGCGCCTCGTCAAACGCGCCGCTGCGATAGCGCTCGGTCGAGGAGACGAACTCGTAATCGAAGCCGAACTGGTCGAGGAAGGCGCGCAGCATCGCGTTGTTGTGATGCGCGAAGCTCTCGAACTTGCCGAACGGATCGGGGATCTGGGTCAGCGGCTTGCCGAGGTGCTGGCGCAGCATTTCCGGATTGGGCACATTGTCGGGCACCTTGCGAAGGCCGTCCATATCGTCGCTGAACGCGACCAGCCGGGTCGGCGCGCCGCCGGTGAGGGTCTCATAAGCGCGGCGGACCAGGGTCGTGCGGAACACCTCCTGAAACGTACCGATATGCGGCAGGCCCGACGGACCATAGCCGGTCTCGAACAGCATCGGCCCCTGCCCCTCGGGCTTGCCATTCGGATAGCGTTTCAGCAACTTGCGCGCTTCCTCGAACGGCCATGCCTTGGATCGCATTGCAGCTTCGCGATACGCGCTCACACGTGTTTCCTTTTCGTTCCGATATGTCCTATAGGACGGGCAATGATCGCTTCCCTAAACTTTCCAGCCCTGCATGCAAGCCATAGCGCGATCTGGTTCGCGCATCCCGGCGAGCCTGCGGTGCGCATCGCCAAGGGCGAGGCGATCGCCCGCGCGGCCGAGACGCCGCTGATCATGCTCAATGCCCCACTGGTGGCGCAGCGGCTGGGCTATCCCGAGCTATCCGGGCTCGACCTGCTCGAGCTGTTCGCCTTCGTTCACCCGGCGCAGTTCATGGTACCGACACCGATGGGGCTGGCGAAGGCGCTGAAGCTCCCTCTCCCACTCAGGGGAGGGGGGAACGCGCCCGAGCTGGCATTACAATCCCCTCTCCCAACCCTCTCCCCTCAAGGCGAGAGGGCTGAACAAGGTCTCCCCGAATCCGCCATCCCCGCGCTGCTGCACGCCGCTGCCGAGGCGCTGATCGCGACGCTCGAACGCCCCGACTGGCCGCAGCGCGAGGGGGCATGGACCGGATTGCAGGCGCTCGCGCGGCTGCGCTGGCCCTGGGCGGGCGTCGCCTCGCGCCACCTCAAGGCCCCCGAAAAGGCCGAACGCTGGCTGTTCTCGCGCCTGCCCGAATGGGAGGAGCAGGCCCCGCGCCCGCAGCCGCGCCAGATCACGCTGGCGGAAAATGACGCCGAGGCGCAGCTCGAGGCGCTGACTGGCGCGGGCGCAGAGCGCCGCGAGGGCCAGCGCCAGTTCGCGCGCACCGCATCGCACATCTTCGCCCCGCGCGAACGCCGCGCCGAACCGCATATGCTGCTCGCCGAAGCGGGCACCGGCATCGGCAAGACGCTGGGCTATCTCGCCCCCGCCTCGCTCTGGTCGCATGGCGCTGGCGGCACGGTGTGGATTTCCACCTATACCAAGGCGCTGCAACGCCAGCTCTCGCGCGAGACCGAGCGCATCTATGCGGGCGAGGCGGAGTTCCGCAAGCGCGTGGTCATCCGTAAGGGGCGCGAGAACTATCTGTGCCTGCTCAACCTCGAGGATGCCTTGCAGGGCGGCTTCCAGAACCGCGCCGCCGTGCTGGCGCAGCTGGTCGCGCGCTGGGCCGCGTACAGCCGCGACGGCGACATGATCGGCGGCGACCTGCCCGGCTGGCTCACCACTCTGTTCCGCCGCGCGGGCGTTACCGCGCTGACCGACCGGCGCGGCGAGTGCGTCTATGCCGGCTGCCCGCATTACCGCAAATGCTTCATCGAGCACGCCGCGCGATCGAGCCAGAATGCCGATCTGGTCATCGCCAACCATGCGCTGGTGATGGTCAACGCCGCGCGCGCGCGCGAGCAGCAGGGTCGTCCGACACGGATCATCTTCGACGAGGGCCATCACCTGCACGATGCCGCCGATTCGATGTTTGCGGTCGCGCTGACCGGCCAGGAAACAGTCGAGATGCGCCGCTGGGTGATGGGGCCCGAGGGCAAGTCGCGCGGCCGCAGGCGCGGGCTCGCCGCGCGCCTCTCGGACGTCGCCTCCTATGACGAGGCGGGCGGTCGCGCGATCGAGGCGGCGCGGATCGCCGCCGAGGCGCTGCCCGGCGAAGGCTGGCTCGCGCGCATCCGCGAGGGCGCGCCCTCGGGCGAGATCGAGCAGCTGCTCGCCGCGATCCGCGGCACCGTCTATGCCCGCGACGAAAGCGGCGCAGAGGATGCAGGCTATGGCATGGAAACCGAGCTCGCCGAGCTCGACGGCCCGCTGATCGCCGCCGCGATGGAAGCCGCGCGCGCGATCGACGCGCTGCACCAGCCGCTGGTCGCGCTGGGCCGTCGTCTCGAAGTGCTGATCGAGGACCCGCCCGACTGGCTCGACGGCCCAGCGCGCGCGCGCATCGAGGGCGCGCTCGCCTCGCTTGGCTGGCGCATCGACCTGCTCGCCGCCTGGGCCTCGCTGCTCGGGCGGATCGGCGGCCCTGCGGATCCCGATTTCGTCGACTGGCTGGCGCTCGACCGGGTCGAGGGGCGCGAGTACGACATGGGGCTGCACCGGCGCTGGCTCGATCCGGGCAAGCCGCTGGCCGAAGCCGTCATCAAGCCCGCGCATGGCGTGCTGGTCACCTCAGCCACGCTCAAGGCCGGCGAGGACTGGACCCCGGCAATGATGCGCACCGGCGCGGTGCATCTGGAAAAGCCGCCCGAATTGTTCGAAGCGCGCAGCCCGTTCGATTATGCCAATCAGGCCGAGGTGCTGATCGTCACCGACGTGAAAAAGGGCGACATGGCGGGGCTGGCCGGGGCCTATGGGCGGCTGATCGAGGCCGCCGGTGGCGGAGCCCTGGGCCTGTTCACCGCGATCAAGCGGTTGCGCGCGGTGCATGGCCGCATCGCCGACCGGCTCGCGCAATCGGGTCTGCCGCTCTACGCGCAGCATGTCGACCCTATGGAGACCGGCACCCTGGTCGACATCTTCCGCGACGATCCACGCGCCTCGCTGCTCGGCACCGATAGCTTGCGCGACGGGGTCGACGTGCCCGGCGATTCGCTGCGGCTGGTCATCATGGAAGGCGTGCCATGGCCCAAGCCCGACATCCTGCACCGGGCGCGCAAGCTCGCCGGTGGCGGCACCCAATATGACGACATGATCATCCGCGCACGCCTCGCCCAAGCGTTCGGACGGCTGATCCGCCGCGCCGACGATCGCGGGCGGTTCGTGATGCTCTCCTCCGCCTTTCCCTCGCGTCTGCTCAGCGCCTTTCCGCCCGGAACGCCGGTGCGACGGTGCACGCTTTCCGAAGCTTTACAAGCGGTGCAATCTGGCGTTTCTGCGCGAGGAAACGAGGGCGCGCGAATCGATCCCGTGACGGGATCGGGGGGAGAGATGCGATGAAAAGGCTGACCTTGCTGCGGCACGCCAAATCGGACTGGCTGGACCGCTCCCTGCGCGATTTCGATCGGCCGCTCAACGCACGCGGGCTGAAGGGCGCCAAGGCCATGGGCTATTATGCCGCCGAGAAGAAGATGGTGTTCGACGCGGTCGTCGCCTCGCCTGCGGTGCGCGTTACCGAGACAATCGACCATTTCGAGACCGCCTATGGCCAGACGCTGCACCCCGACTGGGACCGGCGCATCTATCTCGCCTCGTCGGTAACGCTGATCGACGTGCTGCGCGGGGTGGATGACAGCGCGAACCATGTGCTGATGGTCGGGCACAATCCGGGTCTGGAAGACCTGGTGTTCGATCTGGTCCCCGATGATGGCTCCAGCCCGTTGCGCGATGTCGTCGAGGAGAAATTCCCCACCGCCGCGCTCGCGATCATGGACATTGCGATCGACCACTGGTCCGAACTCGACAACCGCACCGCGAAATTGATCGAGGTCACCCGTCCGCGCGATCTCGATCCCGAGCTGGGGCCGCAGGACGACGACTGACGCCATGGCAAAGCCGCTGCCCGAAACCATCCTGCGCCGCGCGGGCCCGGACGATGCCGCGAAGCTGGCGCTGATCGGCTCGGCCACCTTTCTCACCGCCTTTGCGCATGATCATCCGGGGCAAGCGCTGATCGACCATTGCAGCGTCGAGCATGGCATGGCGCGCTATGCTGGCTGGCTGGACAAGCCCGAATACGCCTTCTGGCTGCTGGAAACGCCGCTCGGCGCGCCGGTCGGCTATGCGATGATGAGCCCGCCCGAGCTCGATATCAAGCCGCAGCCCGGATCGGTGGAGTTGAAGCGCATCTATGCGCTGTCGGGCTGGCAGGGTGCTGGCCTTGGCCGCAGGCTGATGGACGCGGTGATCGACGAGGCCCGCGCCCGCGAGGCCACGTGCCTGTATTTGTGCGTCTATACCAACAATCCCGATGCGCAGCGCTTCTACGAACGCTTCGGGTTCGAGAAGGTCGGGCAGCAGCAGTTCATGACCGGCAACGTGCCGTTCACCGACTGGATCATGCGCAAACCGCTCTGAACGGTGCGCAGTGGCTCAGGCGGCTTCGAGCGCGGCTGCCAGCCGGTCGCGGATCGCGCGCAGCGCGGCGAGATCGATCGAAGGGGCAGCGGTTACGGCAGGCGCAGGTGCTGCGGCAGGCGCCGGCTTCGCCGCCTTGCCTGCCAGATACTGCCGCGCGCCGCGCACGGTAAAGCCCTCGCGGTTGAGCAAGCGGTCGATCGTGCGCAGCGTCTCGACATCCTCGGGCCGGTAATAGCGCCGCCCCCCGGCACGCTTGAGCGGCTTGATGCTGTCGAACTGCGCTTCCCAATAGCGCAGGATGTGCGGCTTGACCCCCAGTTCGGCCGAAACCTCGCCGATGGTGCGCATCGCGCCCTCGGCCTTGCCGGAGGAGGTCACCGGGTCAGTCACCGGCCATGATCCTTTCCTTCATGATCTGGCTGGCGCGGAAGGTCAGCACGCGGCGCGGGGTGATCGGAACCTCGACCCCGGTCTTGGGGTTGCGCCCGACGCGCTCGCCCTTGTCGCGCAACAGAAAGGTGCCGAAGCCCGAAATCTTCACATTCTCGCCGCGCTCGAGAGCGTCGGTCATGTGGTTGAGCACCGATTCCACCATCTGCGCCGCATCGGCGCGAGACAGTCCTACCTGGTTGTTGATCGTATCGGCCAGATCAGCCCTGGTCAAAGTACCCACTGAACGCATCGCCCCGTCTCCTAACCCGCCAAGAGCAGGATAGCGGATCGAAGTTATAATGGCAAATCGAGGCTATGTAAAAACAGTGCGAATAGAGGCGATTGCGCGACAAATTTGCGTGAGGTTAATAGCGGATTACCGCCGCCCCCCAGGTAAGACCGCCGCCCATCGCTTCGAGCACCAGCAGGTCGCCGCGCTGGATGCGCCCATCGCGCACGGCGGTGTCGAGCGCGAGCGGAACCGACGCGGCCGAAGTATTGGCGTGCTGGTCCACGGTGACCACCACCTTTTCGGGCGGCAGACCCAGCTTGCGTGCGGTCGCATCGAGAATGCGGGCATTGGCCTGGTGCGGCACCACCCAGTCGATATCCGCGCTGGTCAGGCCCAGCCGGTGCAGCACTTGTTCCATGACTTCGGCGAGATTGACCACGGCATGGCGGAACACTTCGCGCCCCTTCATCCGGACCTTGCCGACGGTGCCGGTGGTCGAAGGCCCGCCATCGACATAGAGCAGGTCGTGGTGGCGACCATCGGCGTGCAACTGGGTCGTCAGGATGCCGCGTGCGGCGCTATCGCCCTCGGCGGCGGTTTCAAGCCCGAGCACGACCGCGCCCGCACCATCGCCGAACAGCACGCAGGTGCCGCGATCTTCCCAGTCGAGAATGCGGCTGAAGGTTTCCGCGCCGATCACCAGCGCGCGGCTGCCCATGCCGGTGCGCAGCATGCTGTCCGCTACGCTGAGCGCATAGAGAAAGCCCGAGCAGACCGCCGCGACGTCGAAAGCGATGCCGCCCACCATTCCGATCGCCGACTGCACCTTGGTCGCAGTGGCGGGGAAGGTATGGTCGGGGGTCGCTGTCGCAAGCACGATCAGGTCGATTTCGCTGCCTGCCAGCCCTGCGGCTTCGAGCGCGTTGTTGGCCGCCTGGATTGCCAATGTGCCCGTGGTCTCTTCCGGCGCGGCGACATGGCGGAACTTGATGCCGGTGCGCTCGGTGATCCATTCGTCCGAAGTATCGACGGTTTCAGCCAGTTCGGCATTGGATACCCGCTTGGCTGGCAGTGCCGATCCCGTGCCGAGAATGACACTGCGCGTCGCCGGAGCCTGAAAAGTCATTTGGGAAATTCGCCCGATCCGTTGGAAGCGACGCCGTTGCTGGCGATCGCGCTGGTATCAAAGTCCTTCAGCACATCGCCGATGCGCTGGGTGATATTGTCCTCGACCAGCCTTGCTGCGACCTCGACCGCGTTCGCCACGCCCTTGATGCTGGCCGATCCGTGGCTTTTCACCACCACGCCGTTGAGGCCCAGGAACACCGCGCCATTATGGTTGTTGGGATCGAGATGGTGCTTGAGCAATTCGGTCGCCGGGCGCGAGATCAGAAAGCCGATCTTCGAGCGGAGCGAGGACTGGAAGGTGCGCTTGAGCAGATCGGTGACGAAGCGCGCTGTGCCTTCGAGCGCCTTCAAGGCGATATTGCCTGAAAAGCCATCGGTGACGACGACATCAACATCGCCGCGCGAGATCTTGTCCGCCTCGATAAAGCCCTTGAACTGCATCGGCAGGTGCGTCGCGGCGCGCAGCGCGGCGGCGGCATCGCGGATCGCCTCGGTGCCCTTCGATTCCTCGGTGCCGATGTTGAGCAGCCCGGTGCGGGGCTTTTCGAAGCCGAAGATGATCTGCGAATAGACCGCGCCCATGATCGCGAACTGGACGAGGTTGCGGGCATCGCACTCGGTATTCGCGCCAAGGTCGAGCATGACCATGTCGGTCTCTTCGAGCGTCGGCAGCAATGCGGCGAGCGCGGGCCGGTCGATGCCGGGCATGGTGCGCAGCGCGAGCTTGGCCATCGCCATTAGCGCGCCGGTATTGCCGGCGCTCACAGCGGCGCTGCAATCGCCGGACTTTACCGCCTGGATGGCGAGGCCCATCGAG
>FWWL01009687.1_pt1 | contig 11510 bp, 10 predicted proteins | sample 2228331 | NCBI WGS metagenome assembly FWWL01 (sample SAMEA103939775, study PRJEB20133) | metagenome
TCAATCCATATATCCTGTTGTCAAAAAGTATGATTTTTATATCTAAATTCCTTCGTATTGTATGTATGAGGTGATTTCCTCCTATGGCGAGTCCATCTCCATCTCCTGTTATCACCCAGACAGAAAGGTCAGGATTTGCGAGCTTCACTCCTGTGGCTATCGCTGGTGCTCTTCCGTGTATTCCATGGAAGCCATACGTGTTCATGTAGTAGGGAAAGCGTGATGAACACCCTATTCCTGAAACAATAACAAATTTCTCACGCGGAATACTAAGTTTCGCAAAAGCTTGCCTAACTGCATTCAGTATAGCGTAATCCCCACAGCCAGGACACCATCTTACATCTTCGCCCGAATCAAAATCCTGTGGTGTGTAGCTTACTTTTGTTTCCATCTCCGCTTTTGTTTCTATCTCAGTGGATTGCATACTTTATTTCACCCCCTTCTTTTTCATCGCCTCTTTGTTTTTCATCACCTCTTTGTTCTTTAACAATTTCCTCTTTTTTATCGGTTCCCTCCTTTTCGTCACTTCCTTTTTCTGCCTCGGTTCTTTTCTCTTCCCCAGCCTCCAATTCACCCCATTCCTTTACCTCACGCTCTTCCTCTGGTAAGTATTCTCCAAATTCCGCTATTTTTATGTGTTTTGAGAGTTTTCCTTCCCTCTCAAGTTTTATAAGTTCTCTTTCCATCGCTGTCATTATATCTTTTTCTCTGAACGGGGTTCCTGTCACTTTATTCAATCCAACTGCATCTATAAGGAATTTCCCCCTTATAAGAAGGAGAAGTTGTCCGAGGTTCAGTTCTGGTATTAGCACTTTTTTGAATTTTCTTAATATATCATGGAGGTTTTTGGGAAATGGGTTTACATATCTCAGATGAGCATGTGCGACGGGCCAACCCTTTTCAATAGCATTCTGAACAGCAGTTCTTATGTGTCCGAATGAGCTTCCCCATCCGAGAACGAGGAGTTCTGCGTCCTGTGGACCGAACACTTCTACATCTTCTATATCTTTCTGGGCACGCCTTATCTTCTCCGCTCTCATTTTCACCATAATATCATGATTTTCAGGATCATATGATACTTTACCATATATGTGAGATTTCTCAAGTCCCCCTATTCTGTGTTCAAGACCTGGTGTGCCGGGTTTCGCCCACGGGCGAGCAAGTGTATCCTCATCTCTTTTGTATGGATAAAATTTGTGATCCTGCCAAAATTTCACCTCTATTTTTGCTATACTATCTATATCGGGTATTTTCCAGGGTTCTGAGCCCATAGCTATGTACTGGTCTGAGAGTATTATTACTGGTGTCATATATTTTATGGCAAGTTTCGCTGCATCTATCATAGCTTTGAAGCAGTCCCCCGGGCTCACGGGGGCTATAATGATAACCGAAGATTCTCCATGTCTTCCGAACATGGCAAAAAGTAGGTCCGATTGTTCAGTTTTTGTTGGCATACCGGTGGATGGTCCTGACCTTTGATTATCTATTACCACAAGAGGTAGTTCTGCCATCACTGCAAGGTTTATACCTTCTGATTTGAGGGAGAGTCCTGGGCCTGATGTTGCTGTTATCCCAAGAGCTCCCGCAAAAGAGGCTCCTATTGCTGTGTTCACAGCAGAAATTTCATCTTCAAGCTGTATTGCTATGACACCGAAGTTTCTGAGAGCAGATAGATAATGGAGTATATCGCTTGCTGGTGTTATAGGATATGATGCGAAAACTACGGGGATATTTGCTATCTCCTTTACGGTGACTATACCGATTGCAAAAGCCTCATTGCCGGATATTTCCCTATATTTTCCGGGCTCAAACGTATACCTTGTTACCCTTATAGGGTGGAAATTATGCTGTATTTCAAGAGTTTCTCCATAGTTGTATCCAGCTTTGAGTGCAAGCTCATTTGCTCGCATAAGATTTTCATTTTTGCCGAACTTCTCTTTTATGAATTTCAATATAGGCTCAAGCGGTCTTGTGAATATCCATGAGACGAGACCAAGGGCAAAAAAGTTCCTTGACCTTATCTTATCCTTATGCGGTATAGGTAAGTCTTTGAGCGCTTCAACAACGAGCTGATTTATCTTCACCTTTATAACTTTGTATTTTGATAGTATTTCATCGATTGATTCTTCACCGCTGACCAAGGATTGCCAATTTGCTTTTCTGAAGTTTATCTCATCAAACTCGTCTTCGTTTATTATGATTATACAACCTGGTTTGAGATTTGAAAGATTTATCTTCAGGGCTGCAGGATTAAACGCAACAAGGATGTCCGGTGAATCTCCCGGTGTCAGGATATCAAGTCCTCCGAACTGTATCTGGAAAGATGAGACACCATAGGTTGTACCGGCGGGTGCGCGTATCTCGGCTGGAAATTCAGGAAGTATCGCAAAATCATTTCCATATATTGCGGTTGAAAGAGTAAATTGAGTTCCAAGTAACTGAATGCCATCTCCGGAATCACCCGCAAACTTGGCTATTGCCCTCTTCCTTTCCTCAAATCTTCCGTCACTGCTCTCCGGTGGTTTTTCCATCTTCAATTTATCATATTATTTTAGTAAGCTTTCTATGTTTTTTCAAAAAAGACAGGTTTTTTGCTCGCGGACTTTTTACCCTATGCAGAAGTCTCAGAAGAGCAAGTTTTGTTTTGATTGGATAATATATTTTCTTACAATTTGCAATTTTCCTTAAGGCAGATATGAAATACCTGAAGATAAAAATATATTTATCCGATTTTGTTTTTTGAAATAAATTTAAAGATGAGGTTGTTTTTATGGGGGAGGAATTTTTCATATTTCGCGATGAGGCTATAAGACTTCTTGGTGATGCAATTTCCAAGATCGTTGAGCTTCGTGAAAAATACAGTGAAGAGAAACTTTTTGATATATACTCTGATATACACACTGTGAAGGGCGAAGTTGGATTTTTTGGTTTTAGCGATGTTGCTGAGGTGCTGCATCTTGCAGAAGATGAGCTTATGAAATTGAAAAAGTTTATTGAGGAGAGGGAGAATAGTGAGAAAAGCAACAGAGAGATTGATATTTTTGATTTCAACTCTCAGATTTCGGATTCTGTTGAGAGTATACTGAGAAAGCTTATTTTTGCGAGCTCGCGTCTCCGGGCTGCAAGTTCTGATGAAATAAAGAGCGTTGATGGATTCTCTGAGTACGTAGGGACATTTTTTCAGGAGTATTCTTCTGCTCTTGGCAAGAGAGCGAAGCTGAACTTCGAAATAAATGTTCGATCTGTATCTGCTGAGTTTTTTTCTGTCGTTCTCCATATAGTTGTTGCGCTTGTGAGAAATTCACTTGAGCATGGCATAGAGTCCCCTGATGTAAGGCTTGGGGCTGGAAAACCTGCTGAGGGAGCAGTAGACATATGCATTGATGAGTTAGAAGATGGGCATTTTTCCATAGCATACAGAGATGATGGAGCGGGCTTTCTTCCTTCTATTATTGATAAGATAAAGCGTGAGGGTTTTGTTGCTATAAGGGGTTTGTCTACCAAGCCTGTTTCACTCTATTCAGGACGAGGTGTTGGTCTTTACTCAATTTACAGGAGGGTTGCAGAACTCGGGGGGAGCATATCAATAGATAGTCAAATTACAAAAGGGGCAACAATAAAAATAAATTTTAGGATTTTTGAAAAGGGTGAGAAGGCTCGGGGATAATGCTCGAGGATAATGCTCAAAGATAATTAGCTATGCTAAGAAAAATTGATGGATTTTTGGTTATTATAAAAATTTTTGAAAATTATGTGAATTTTTTTGCAAAAGAAAATTAATTATACAAATAATTTTTAATTTTTTAAAATTATAAATAGGTTTTTGCTATGATACGAGTTCTTGCAATAGGAGCTCATCCTGATGATATTGAATTCGGATGTGGCGGAACACTTATAAAATTATCAAAACTTGGCGCCCAAATACACCTTTTTGTTGCCTCTCTTGGGGAAATGGGGGGAGACCCTGAAGCCAGAATGCTTGAGGCAAAAAAATCAGCGGAGATGCTTGGAGCCCAAATCACATTCGGTGGACTGAAAGATACATACCTTTCATATTCAAAAGAACTTATCATGAAAATAGAGGAGGTGGTAGGGAATGTATCTCCGGACATAACTTTCGTCAATTTCTTTGAGGATACACATCAAGACCACTATGCTCTTTCCAAAGCAACGATAACTGCCACAAGATATTCAAAAAATCTCTTGTTTTACGAAGTGCCGAGCACGTCAGCTAACTTCAAACCAGATGTATTTACAGATATAACCGATGTCCTTGAAGATAAGCTCGCCTTACTTTTAGCTCACGAGTCTCAGGTGGACAAAGTAAATATAGGTTCTCTGGATATTCTTGAGGTGGCGAAATCAACCGCTAACTTCAGAGGAATTCAGGCACGCTGTCCCTACGCAGAAGGTTTCCATCCATATAGATTTCAGCTCCTTGAAATATTACAAATAGTCAACGGAAACAGAAAATGAACGGGCAGAAAATGAATAGAAAAGTAAAGTAAAAGAAATAAAGGGCGAAAGAAGATGATAAAGAAGAAGCAAATGAGAAAATAGTATGGGAGGATGAAAGCCGAGGAGGATAAATATGTGAGTTCTCTTGATAGTTTGAGGGGTTCCCTCAAGAGCCCTAAGGTCTTTTTTGTTATTTTCTTTTTCCTTTTCCTTTTAAACTCGTTCTGGGAGCTCATTCGTCTTGCCAATAACACCTTAAACTATACCGTCTTCCTTTTCATATCATCTTTTCTACTATCACTCATCCTCACCCCCTCTATGGTTGAGATGTCAAAAATTGCGGGTATAGTTGATAGACCCGATGAGGAGAGAAAGATGCATAAGGCTGAGATAGCTCTTTTGGGAGGAGTTGCAATAGCTTTGAGCTTTATAGGAGCTATTTTGCTTTCGGAAAATTCTTTCCCGCATCGCTACAAGGTTCTGATGGTGGCGGCTTTTTTCCTCGCATTCACGGGACTTATTGATGATATTCTTCGTGTCCCAGCAAAGATACGCCTTTTAGTACAATTTTTTCTCGCTCTTTGGGTTATAGATGAGGGTATATCACTTCGTCTTTTCCCAGCTCATGAGCTCTGGGGAAAGAAACTTAATGAGGCTCTTACGCTTATATGGATAGTCGGTTTCACAAATGCTTACAATTTCATAGATGGTCTTGACGGACTTGCAGCAGGTCTTGGAATAATTATCGCATTTTTCATATCTTGTGTGTCGTTGATCAATGGTCAGCCCGAACCTCTTCTGCTCACAGCTCCCTTTGCAGGGGCACTTTTTGGTTTCCTCATTTTCAACTTTCATCCAGCATGGATATTTCTCGGTGATGTTGGAGCACAGTTTTGCGGATTTGTTTTATCATCGCTCGCAGCAGATACAGCATGGGCATCTCCGGGCTATTACGGCAAAGCAATTTTGGGACCAGCACTTGTGATGTGGGTGCTACTTTTTGATATGGTACAGATAACTTTTTTCAGAATAAAATACGGTTTTGTAAAGAATCTATCTGACTGGATAGCTTTTACAGGTAAAGACCATATTCACCACAGATTTCTTTTCTTATTCCGCTCACATGGAAAAACCGTGCTTTTTATCTACCTTCTCTCCGCTGTCTTATCATCTTTTTACCTTTTTGTGTCAATTCTGAAACTACAAGATATATATCACTTTATTTTGATTATCATTTTTGTTATTTTATCTCTTTTTTTGATGTATTTACTTGATGTCAAGACATCACATCTTGCTTTTCAAAACAAAAAAGTAAATATATAGTTCCGACCATTATTTTTTCCCCACATCAAAGGGCTTTTATTTTTATGTTTTATGTATTTTCTCTTGGCTTTTGATTTTTTAATGGTATAAGATATGCGCTACAAAATTTATAAAAGGATAAAGAGAGACAGAAGCACCTATCTGTTAAGAGAGAGCAAGTGGATTGAAGGTAGATGGGCGGGCGGGGAAAAAATTTATATAAATCCCTTTCCCCCTGTTGAGTATAAAAATGGGCAAAAATTTAGTTAGAATAGGCGAAAAATGGGTATGTAACTCGTAATAAATTCCTGCTTTGTCTTGAAGTTCTTTTTTGAAAATGATTAGTTTTTATATTATGAGATTTTCGTTTTTGAGATTTTTTCTTTTCTTCTATTATTTACTTTTACTTATTTTGTTATACTTTCTTTCTGTTTTTGGGCAGTATATTCCCAAGATTGCGTTCATTTTAGCGACGGAGAAGGAAGAAAGATACACTAAAGATAAAAACTTCTTTCGTGATGAGGTTGAAAAATTGGGTGGTGAACTCTTTTATGGTAATTCGGAAGGCTCTCAGAAAAAACAGAATGAGCTTGTTAGAAAAGCGGTTTACGATTGGGGAGCAGGTGTTGTTGTTATCCAGCCAGTTGACTCATTTGGGGCTAAAGAATCTGTGGATATTGCAAAAGCGAGGGGTGTTCCTGTCATAGCATACGACAGGATAATATACGATGCTGATGTTGACTACTATGTATCACACGACAGTTTCCAGGTTGGAGTTATTCAGGCATCAGAAGCTGTAAAGTTCCTTGGGGGAGAGGGCAGTGCGGTGATTTTATCGGGTGGTAAGAATCATTCTGTTGCAAAGCAGATAACAGCAGGAAATCAGCTTGTTATAGATAGACATCCGGGAATTAAACTTATTGGAATTTTCTATCATGAGGGATGGGATGAGAAAGAAGGATATAGCACTTTGAAGAAGATTCTGGGTGAAGGTATTGTTCCTGATGCTGTCATTGCTAACAATTCATCTTTGATACGCGGAGCCATAAAGGCTATTGAGGAGGCTGGAATTTCTAAAAAGATATTTACTGCTGGAGCGGATGCAGACCTTGAGAACTGTCGCCTCATAGTCCAGGGAAGGCAGACTATTGATATACTGAAGGATATAGAGCCATTGGCAAGAACCGCCGCGCGTGTCGCCTTTGATATCGCAAGAGGAAAAAAGGTTGATTTCCAAAAAACTCTCAACAACGGAAAAGTTGATGTCAAATTGGTGCTTATTCTTGTCCATCTCGTCACCCGAGATAACATACGTAAAGTCATAGTAGAGAGGAAATTCCATCCCGAAGAAAAAATATTTGGAAAATGATACATCTTTGATACTTGATGCCAATAATCTCAGCTCACAGCTGTTTTATCCATGGGTTTTTGTATACACTAATTAAAGTTGGGTTCTTTAGCATATTCTTTCATTTTTTCTTCTTTTTCTTTTGTTTCTGTATACGCTAATTAAAGTTGGGTTACTGATCCTTTTAGGGGTTTACCGCTCCTTTAAATATCCGCTTTGTCTAAATATCTGCTTCGTCTGAATATTTTGCTACAGTGTTGCTACTTTTGTTTTAGAGCTTTCAGGAATTTGTTCATTTCTTCAAATTGTAGCTTTGGTTGATAGTTTATAGTTTGAATGTATATAGTTTGAAATGTAATAAAAAGCTATTTTTTTCTTATCTTTTCGCATAGTGATTAGCCTTTTATTTATGCTTGAGGAGGGTGTCGTGAAAGCAAGAAAGTTTATAAGTGCAAGTTTCAAGGAGTGGAATTCAGTTGTTGAGGCTCTCGGTAGAGGAGAACAAATGGTTATACTGAGGAAAGGCGGGATAATAGAAGATGAAGGTGACTTTATCCCTAAGGAAAAGGAGTTTATTTTGTTTCCGACATTTACTCATGAAAGACCCGAACTCCTGAAAAAATTTTTTAAGCCAGATGAACCAATAGATAGAGATAAGGTAGTCATAAAGTATTGGGCTGATACAGTTCTTGCGAAAAGATTAGAGGATGAGAAAAAGGTTCTTGCTCTCTCTCCATATCATATATGGAAGGATGAGGTTGTGCTTGAGAGGTTTCACAGATGGGGGAAAGATGAAGTTTGGTGTCTTTTTGTGCGTGTATACAAGCTTAGTTCTCCTGTTTTGGTTGATATGTCCCAAGATTATGCAGGCTGTAAGTCTTGGATACAGCTCAATTTGAGCATAGATGTATCTAACTCTTATCCTGTGATACCAGATGATGTTTTTGAGAGAAGGCTTGATGAGATAGGGTCAATCTTTTCTTAGGCTTTTGAGTTTTTCTCTTAGATTTTTGAGTTTTTCATTTGATATTTTCTCTCCTTTCTCGACAGTAATACCACATTCTACGTCAAAACCTTTCTCCATCAATGTAACCTCTATTAATTTATCCTCATCTACTTTTATCTGAAATGCGAAGTAATCAGGTTGGATTGGGACCTCCCTTCCCATACGATTTACTAACGTGAGCAATTTGACGAATTTTGGTCTTCCGAACTCAAATAGCTCGCAGAGTGCAGATCGGACGGTCCTACCTGTGTATATCACATCATCTATGAGAAATATAGGTATATCATCTATTTGGAAGTTTATTTCTGTCCCTTTTACTATTGGATGCGGATTCCTTGATAGGTCATCACGCCAAAATGTTATATCAAGAGACCCCAAAAAAATTTTTTTCCCTTTTTCTGATATTTGTTCTGCTATTCTTTTGGCGAGGAAAAAACCACCCGTTTTTATCCCTATTATCCCAATTTCGTTTTCCTCAGTTTTCTTTATCATATCTTTTGCCCTGGTTATGAACTTCTCTATAACTTCTTGGGAAAAAATTATCTCCATACTTCTTACTTCTTATATTTATTTCTTTACTGCTTTATTTTTGTAATTTTTTTTGTTCTGTTTATTTTTTCATTGATGAGGATGAGAGGGGATAAGAGATTGGGATATGGATTGAGTTTTCTTGGTCGTAGTGGATTTTATTTTCGTCCTCCTTCTTTCTGGTATGGGAGTTTCTCAAAATATCTTTTTTACTTCCCTTCTTCTCTTTTGGGGTTTATTCTTCTGATCCACCGAAGTCTTGCTCGCAGGAAGAATGTCTTTGACAAACCATCTTTTGGGGTAGGGAGTCTTTGTATGGGTGGTGCAGGGAAGACCACGCTTGCCATCAAGATTGCGATGACCATGGTTTCTCCCCTGCGGTTGTGCATTCCGGATATGGCGGAAGGTTGAAGGAGGGTATTATAACAAAGGGTATTATAACAAAAGGAATTATAACAAAGGAGATGATGGAAGGAGATATATACTATCTTTCATCTGAGGTTTCTGACGAGGTTCTCCTTTATGCTGTGCGTGGGATACCTGTCTCATTCTCAAAGAACAGAGTAAGGGCATACAATATGATAAAAGGGCTTGCAGATGTAGTTATCTTTGACGATTTTTTCTCTTCGCATGTCATTCCATCTTTTGGTGTGCTTGTTTTTACATCTGATAGCTTTGGGAATGGACTCGTTCAACCTTTCGGTCCGCTGAGGGAGCCACTTATATCCGCCATGTGGGCTGATGCTGTTCTTTTAGAGGAGGGGACGGATGAGCTTAAGATAGCAAAGCTCAAAAGATACTGTAAAAATATATACTATTTCAGGACAAATCTTAGCGGTATATGGATATACACTGGTGGGGAGCCGGTTTTTTCTGAGAATCTTGGAGTTTTGGAGCGCGGGGAGAAATCTGTCCTTTTCTCATCCGTTGCTCTCCCTGAGAGATTCGCGAGGCTTGTCAAAAGAAGTTTTGACATCAATGTGCTCGAACATAATATATGCCCTGACCACTTCCCTTTGGATAAAAATTTTCTTTTGCGTATGATTGGGAGAATTAAGAAGATTGGCGCAAAGCTCGTGATAACGACAGAAAAAGATTTCTGGAAATTTTATCTTACCTGTAAGAGGGAAGGTCTGGGTGCGGATTGTAGGCTCGTTGGAGTTGTTCAGGATTTTGATATATTCGGGGATTTTGAGAAGAAGATAATCAATCTGGTCAGATACTTTTAAATTTCTGCTTATCAGCTTTATCCTTATTCCAAGATTATGATAATGCAATTAGAACTATGATGTTGTTCTCTCTCTTTCTATCTTTTGTTTTTTCGGCAAGAGTTGAAGTTTATTTTTCTGCTGTTGATGGTTGTGTGGATAAGATAATACGTGCGATAGATGGAGCAGAACGTTCTGTGAAAATAGCAGTTTTTTCATTTACTTCAAGGGAGATAGCAGATGCTTTATCGAGGGCATGGAAAAGAGGAGTTGATGTCAGAATTATAGTTGATGGCGAGCAGGCAGATGATAAATTCTCAAAGTATGGATATATCAAAGAGAGGGGGTTGAGTATCAGGGTTGCTGATTATTCTTCAAGGAGGGTAAGGTTCATAACTCCAAAGATGCATCATAAATTTATGATTGTAGACTCCAAATATGTTATGACGGGTTCATATAATTTCACTGCTTCTGCGGAAAGATATAATGATGAAAACTGCATATTCATATATGAGGATGATGGCATTGTGAAGAAATTTGAAGAAGAGTTTATGAGGATATGGGAGTTTGCAAGATAGACTCAGTAGATACGTGATAGATCCATATCGTAAATATCAGGAAAGTATGTCTAAAAAAGCATGTCTAAAAAAGCACGTCTTCTTCCTCTTCGATTTCGGTTTTCCAAAATTCTCCACGTTGAGTTTCATTGTTTGCACCGTTTGCAGATGAAGTGCGAAGGTTGTGGTCGCTGCTATTGCTATCCTCGCTGATGCCATCCTCGCTGAGTTCATCAATATCAAGCGGAATTTCGTGATCAAGGGAAATTTCTTGTCTCCTACGAGGTATGAGTTTTAATGACTTCGCAACAATATTTGATATTTTGAATACTTTTCCTCCATTCTCAAATACCGATGTTCTGAGTTTTCCTTCTACAAATACTTTATCTCCTTTTTTCAGCTTAGAGGAGAATTCCGCTAACTTGCCAAATGCACATACTGTATGCCATTCTGTAAATTTTTCGTATGTTCCGTTTTGTTTTATATATTCGCTAGTTGCAAGACGGAAGACAACCATCATCGTTCCATCTTTTGTGAATTTAACCTGCGGGTCTCCTCCGAGATTCCCGAGAAGAAAAACCTTATTTATCATAGGAAATTTCCTCCTTGTGTGGGTATGTGAATACAGCGAAATTTAATCATTTGTTCAAAATTTTGTTTTTCTTTTTTTAGTTTTTGGTTTTTATTTCTTATTTTTTGTTTTATTTTTCTTTCTTATTTTGCTTTTTCCTTTTTGTCTTGTGTGCCTCCCAAGCTTGTCTGAAAGTCGCTTCTGAGCTCCATTGCGGTGAAAAACCGAGTATATTGTATGCTCTTTCGGTATCAAGTGTCCATGGATACTTGAAAAAGTCAATAGATGCAAACGGAGTGAGGGGGTCGAGTATTCCTTGCATTCTCATAATTTCATAAAGAGGTCTGTGAAGCGGAGGGGGAATGTAAATTACTGGTTTCCTCATTATTTCTGCTCCTCTTTTCATTGTAACGACACCATCTCCTGAAAAGTTAAAAGGTCCTTGAGCATCATCATTTTCAATTGTAAGCATAATAGCCCTTGCGACATCATCTTCATGTATGTATTGGAAAGGTATGTTTTTTCTGAATAT
>FWWL01009688.1_pt1 | contig 11509 bp, 11 predicted proteins | sample 2228331 | NCBI WGS metagenome assembly FWWL01 (sample SAMEA103939775, study PRJEB20133) | metagenome
ATTGACAATTTACAAGATAGTTATAAAGTTATTTTAAGCTAGAAATAGCTGAAATTTTCTAAGGAGGAGAACCTTGAAAAAGAGTATTATTGCTATAATTCTTATTGTTCTATTGGTTTTTGCTTTTAGCTGCGGGAAAAAAGCTCAAAAAGCAGCTTTCCATATTGGTATTGTTACAGGTACAGTTTCACAATCCGAAGACGATCTAAGAGGAGCTGAAGCTTTAATACAGCTTTATGGTGATGCTGATAAAGGTGGAATCATTAAACATATTACCTATCCAGATAACTTCACATCCGAAATGGAAACAACTATAGCTCAGATAGTTGGTTTGGCTGATGATCCACTTATGAAAGCTATTATTGTTAACCAAGCTGTTCCTGGCACAACAGAAGCTTTCAGAAAAATTAGAGAAAAATATCCAAATAGAAACATTCTTCTTTTTGCTGGTGAACCACATGAAGATCCAAATGTTATCGAAAGTGCTGCAGATTTAGCAGTTAATGCTGACAATGTTGCAAGAGGATATTTAATCATTTTAGCTGCTAAGAAAATGGGTGCTGATACATTTGTTCATATTTCTTTCCCAAGACATATGAGTTACGAACTTCTTTCTAGAAGAAGAAGAATCATGGAAGCTGCATGTGAAGATTTAGGACTTAAATTTGCTTTCGAAACAGCTCCAGATCCAACAACAGATGTTGGTGTTCCAGGTGCTCAGCAGTACATTTTAGAGCATGTTCCACAATGGCTCAAAAAATATGGAGATAAGGCTGCTTTCTTCTGCACAAATGATGCTCATACTGAACCACTATTAAAGCGAATTGCTGAACTTGGTGGTTTCTTTGTAGAAGCCGATCTCCCATCACCATTAATGGGTTATCCAGGTGCTTTAGGAATCGATCTATCTAAAGAAGCTGGCAACTGGCCTGCTATCTTAAAGAAAGTTGAAGATGCTGTTATCGCAGCTGGTGGTGCAAAAAGAATGGGTACTTGGGCTTATTCATATGGTTATGCAACAACAGCTGGTTTAGGTGAATTTGCAAAAAGAATTATCGAAGGTGTTGCGAAACTCGATAACTTCAAAGATCTTATGGATGCTTATATGAAATTCACACCTGGTGCAGAATGGAATGGTTCATACTATGTCGATATGGCTACTGGAGAAAAGAAGATGAACCATGTTCTTCTTTATCAGGATACTTATGTATTTGGACTTGGTTATCTTGGCATGACAAAAGAAGTTGTTCCAGAAAAATATTTCAATATTAAATAATTTATAAGTTTTTTAAGTTTTAATTTTTAAAATGGGGGGATGTACCCCCCATTATTTTTATATTTATCAAAATATGACTATTTTAAATATTCTTTTAATTTTTTAGACTTAAAAAGTTGATGACAAAAAATAATTTTAAAGTAGTAATAAATTGAAAACAAAATAAAGGGGCTTTAAATGGCACAAAAGCCTATACTTGAAATGAAGAATATTTCAAAAGAATTTTACGGCAATAAAGTTTTAAGCTCTGTTTCTTTTACCCTTAATAGAGGAGAAATTTTAGGTTTAGTTGGAGAAAATGGTGCGGGTAAATCTACCCTTATGAATATTCTTTTTGGTATGCCTGTTATAAGTCAAACCGGTGGTTATACAGGGGATATATTAATTGATGGCGAAAAAGTGTTTTTTAATACTCCATTTGATGCTATTGATGCTGGTATAGGAATGGTACACCAGGAGTTTTCTCTTTTACCTGGATTTACTGCTACAGAAAATATTTTGCTAAATAAAGAACCTCTTAAATATAATTTTCTTGTAGAATTTTTTGGTGATAAAATGCATACCTTAGACAGAGTTAAAATGAGAGAAATTGCCGTTGATATTATAAAAAAACTCGGTGTAAATATTGATCCTGATATGCTTATAAGTGAAATGCCGGTAGGTCACAAACAATTTACAGAAATTGCAAGAGAACTTGAAAGGGCAAATGCTAGAATTATTGTACTAGATGAACCTACAGCTGTTTTGACTGAATCTGAAGCAAAAATTTTGTTAAAGGCGTTAAAAAAACTTTGTAGTGAAGGTGTATCTATTATATTTATAAGTCACAGACTTCAAGAAGTTTTAGATATTGCCGATAAAATCGTAGTTTTAAGGGATGGAAAGCTTGTTAACGAAGTGGAAACTAAAAAAACCAATATGAAGCAGGTTGTAGAATGGATGGTTGGTCATTCTGTTGAAACAAAATCAAAAGAAAGAAAAGAAAACATTTCTGATGAAGTTATTTTATCTGTTCAAAATCTTTGGGTAGATATGCCGGGAGAACTTGTTAGAGATGTTTCTTTTGAGGTTAAAAAGGGCGAAATATTTGGTTTTGGAGGACTTGCTGGACAGGGAAAGCTTGGTATTCCTAATGGTATAATGGGACTATTTCCAGCTGGAGGAAAGGTTATATTCGAAGGTGAGGAAATAGATATTAGTAATACCGCAGCTTCTATCAAAAAAGGACTTGCTTTTGTTTCAGAAGACAGAAGAGGTGTTGGACTATTACTTGAAGAACCAATCGATTGGAATATCTCTTTCACAGCGATGCAAGTTCAGGAAAAGTTTATTAAAAAGCTATTTAAAGGACTGGTGAAATGGAGAGATGATAAGAAGATAAAAGAAATTGCTGAATTTTATATAAAAAAGTTTGATATTAAATGTACAGGAAGCAAGCAATTTGCACAACAACTTTCTGGTGGTAATCAGCAAAAAGTTTGTCTTGCTAAGGCTTTTGTCCTTGAACCTAAATTACTTTTTGTTTCTGAACCAACAAGAGGTATAGATGTTGGTGCAAAAAGACTCGTACTCGAAGCTTTAAGAGAATTTAATAGAGAACATGGAACAACTATTGTAATAATTTCTTCGGAATTAGAAGAACTTCGGTCAATTTGTGATAGAATTGCAATAGTTGATGAAGGAAAAATTTCTGGAATACTTCCTCCAACTGCGGATCTTGAACAGTTTGGACTATTGATGGTTGGAAGTAGCAATCAAAATTAATCAGGGAAAAGATATGGAAGAAAAAAAGAACTTTAAAGCCTATATTGTTAAATTTATTGATGCCGCAGGTTGGCCTAGAATTATAATTGGGTTATTTCTTATTACTCTATTTGCATTAACCCCTGTTGCAAAACTAAAATTTAGTACAAGTTTATCTGATACATTGGTTCGAGTAGGGATGAATGCAGTAATGGTTCTTGCTTTAGTTCCAATGGTTCAATCTGGTTGTGGATTGAATTTTGGTCTTCCACTTGGTTTTCTTGCTGGGATTTTAGGAGCTTTACTTAGTATTGAATTCAATTTAACTGGTTTAAAAGGACTTTTAAGTGCAATGGGAATGTCAATCCCTTTTTCAATTATCTTTGGGTATGCATACGGAAATTTGCTGAACAGGGTAAAAGGTGATGAGATGATGATTGCAACTTATGTTGGATTCTCATCTGTGTCATTGTTTTGTATATTCTGGCTACTTTTGCCTTTTAGAAGTCCTGTTATGGTATGGGGATATGCTGGAAAAGGTTTGAGAACAACTATTTCAACACAGAAATTTTGGCAAAATAGCCTTTCAAATATTTTGGCATTTAGAATAGGAGAAGAATTTTATTTCCCAACCGGGATCTTTTTGTTTTTTGCGTTAATGTGTTTTTTAATTTATGCATTTTTTCATACAAAAACTGGTACTGCTATGACAGCAGTCGGTTCAAATCCTGATTTTGCAAGAGCTTCTGGTGTAAATGTAGATAAGATGAGAACGTTATCTGTAATAATTTCAACAGTTCTAGCTGGAATTGGAATTATAATATATCAACAAAGTTACGGGTTTATTCAAATATACAACGGACCATTATATATGGGTTTCCCGGCAGTAGCCGCAATTCTTTTGGGGGGTGCTTCTGTTCATAAGGCAACAATAACTAATGTAATAATAGGTACATTTTTGTTTCAGGGAATATTAACGATGGCTCCTTCTGTAATAAACAGCATTTTACAGACAGATATGTCAGAAATATTTAGAATAATAATTTCTATGGGTATGATTTTATATGCATTAACAAGAAAAACAAAGGGAAGCAGATGAAAACGATAAAATATAATAAAAATGATTTAAATGATATTGCAAAAGCTATTATGGTTTTTATTTCAAAATATCCAGTGCCTATTATGTTTATTTTTTTTCTTTCTATCGCTGTTCCATCTTCTGGTTTTTCTATTAAGTATTTAATAAATGAACTATTTGCCAGACTAGCAAGAAACTCCTTCTTGGTATTAGCTCTTTTACTTCCTATAATGGCAGGTATGGGTATTAATTTTGCCATGGTTCTTGGCGCAATGGCTGGACAAATAGCAATAATTCTTATTACCGATTGGAGTATTGTTGGTCTTCCAGGTTTTTTCCTTGCGATATTGCTTTCTCTACCAATATCTATTTTACTTGGTTTTCTTTGTGGATACATACTCAATAGAGCAAAAGGTAGAGAAATGGTTACATCTATGATTTTTGGTTTTTTTATGAATGGTTTTTATCAATTTATAGTTTTGTATATGATGGGACCTGTTATACCAATAAAGAATAAATTACTTTTATTATCCAGAGGATTTGGAATCAGAAATGCAATTAATTTACAGGGTATAAGGCAGTGTCTCGATGATTTTATTCCATTAACTATACTTAAAACACAAAATGATCCTGGAATAAAAATTCAATTAGCAACTTTTATTCTTATTGCAATTTTTTGTCTATTTATTGTTTGGTTCAAAAAGACAAAGCTTGGACAGGATATGAGAGCAGTTGGTCAGGATAGATTAATAGCAGAATCGGCAGGTATTCCATCGGATAGAACAAGATTAATCTCGATTGTAATCTCAACTGTACTTGCAGGAATTGGGCAGATCATATTTTTACAGAATGTTGGTACTTTATCTACTTATAACAATCATGATATGACAGGCCAATTTGCCGCAGCATCTCTACTTGTCGGTGGAGCAACTGTTTCAAGTGCAAATATTGGAAATGTATTTTTAGGTGTTACACTTTTCCATTTAATGTTTATTGTATCGCCTATGGCAGGGAAAAATATAATTGGTAATGCACAGGTCGGTGAATACTTTAGGGTTTTTGTTTCTTATGGTATAATCGCAATAGCTTTAGTATTATATTCTTGGAAAAGACATAAAGAAAAGGAAAGAGAAAGAATAGCTTTAAGGGAAGCAGCAAATAATAAAGCAAATAAATAGGTTCTCCAAAATTAAGGAGTAATTTATGAATCAAAATACGAAAAGAACATTACTTAGGATTTCAGCAGTTATTTTATATATATTTTTAATTGTTATCCTTTATAATTTAGGAAGAGGACATACTATATATATTTTTAATTGTTATCCTTTATAATTTAGGAAGAGGACATACTATATATATTTTTAATCAAAAATTTATAACCTCCAATGGAAAAGAAATTGAAGCTATTTACACCTGTAAGATTTTGAATGTTGTTGAAAAAAGTTCAGTAGCTAGATTAATAGACAAAATTTCATTAAAACTTTTTAATAAGAAAGCTTATGAAGATCAGATTTTGACTTATTATAAAGGCAGTCTTGGTCAAATTGTAATTCCCTGGCATAAAAAAGTTGTAATCTTTGAATTTTATGATGATAAAAAACTTGTAAAAAGAATTGAAAAAGAAGTAGTACTGGATCCAAAAGTTTCTCAATATTCTTGGAACCTTTCTGCTCTTTATGAAGAAAATGATGAGTGGTGTGGTAAATATTTGATTGAAGTTCTTACCGATGAAGAAATATTAAAAGGTGTAGAAACAAAAGAAACGACATTTGAATCTGGTGGTGAATAAATAGATTTTTATATTAAAATTTTATGAATAAAAACTTTACATTTTTATAACAATATATTATATTAATTAGGCAATTACGATTGCATATTAAAAATTAAGGGAAAAAAATGCTAGTAGCAAAAAACAAAGTAGTAAGTTTTTATTATACTGTTAAAGATGATAATGGTAAAATACTTGATCAGACAGAAGAGAATCAACCTTTTAGTTATCTACATGGTGCAAGTCAGATTATTCCAGGTCTTGAAAGGCAACTTGAAGGAAAAAATGTCAATGACAAATTTTTTGTAAAAGTAAATGCCGATGAGGCTTACGGAGCTAGAGATGAAAATCTTATTATGAAGATTAACAGATCCTATTTTGGTTCAGAGCCATTATCAAAAGGTTTGCAACTTCAAATTCAATCACAAGATGGATTTCATATTGTTACTGTTGTTGATTTTAATGATGATGAAGTGACAATTGATGCAAATCATCCTTTAGCAGGTGTTAATTTAAACTTTGATATTGAAATTACTGATGTTAGAGATGCCACAAAAGAAGAGATTGAACATGGTCATGCTCACTCTCATCAGGTTGAAGATGATGAAGAGATCGAATTTGCTCCAGAAGGAGATTATGATGTTGAAGAACCTTCCGAAGATTCTGATGGAGAATAATAGTTAATGTTTTATTGCTAAATATTTTTAATAGAATAGTTATAATGTTGCAATATATCGAAAGATTAATTGTTAAGTTATTGATCTTAGATTTTCATATCGAAAGCAAATTCTTAAATTATATTTTACCTATTTTATTTATATCAATTGGGATATTAATATATTTTTTACTTAAGTTTATTTTTTCAAAAATTATTAGTTTTTATTTGTCTAAAAAAGTAAAAATAGATAAACTATCATTAAAAAAGTTATTCCTACCTTTTCAAAAAGTATTTTTTATTCTTTTCATTATACTATTAATTTATTTTTTAATAAATCCTTTATTAAAGCAAAGTGAATTTAAAAAGTATTTTTCAATAACTTTTTCCATACTTGTTATATTTGTTTCTGCAAGATTGTTTATTTCATTGATTGATTTAATATTAAAAGCCAGATTTTTTGAAAATATTGAAAAATTGGAAACAAAAAAATGGGTTAAAACAATTTATTTTTTTTTAAAACTATTTGTCTGGTCTATTGTTTTGATTCTTGTATTAAATATTTTAGGAATAAAAGTTTCCAATATTTTAACGGGTTTGGGAATAAGTGGTGTAATAATAGCACTTGCAACCCAAAGCATTTTTACAGATTTGTTTAGTTATGTATCCATAATTGTTGATAAGCCTTTTGAAGTAGGTGATTTTGTTTCTATAGATAATCTTTCAGGTACTGTCGAGTTTATTGGTATTAAATCTACAAGAATCAGAATTTTAGATGGAGAATTGCTTATAATACCAAATACAGTTTTAACTGGCTCCAAGCTAAGAAATTTTAAAAATCTTGAAAGAAGAAGAGCATATATTCAACTAAATGTTCCGATATCTACTTCTATAAATAAGTTAAAAAAATTAAAAGAAAAAATTATTGAGATAATCTTAAATCACAAAGAAGCAGAGCTAGAAAGATGTTTTATAAGTACTATTGTTGATGCAACAATTCAATTTGATATTTATTATTATATTAATATAAAAGATTTTATAGATTTTTTAAGAAAAAAACATGAAATAAATTTAGAAATTATTAAGTTGTTGAAAGATTTAAATATTAAACTTGTCTCTAATATAAAAAGTATTGAAGTTTTAACCAATTTAATGGATGAAGATATAAGTTTTGAAAAAACAGAAATAAAAAAAAGAAATAATAAAAGAAAAGAAGCTAAAAATAAATTGAAAATTTAAAATTAAATATAAAATTTTTTACAAAATTTAACACAAGTTGGATAACAAAAATGAAAATTAAACAAGTTTTTTTTATTGCAATTATATTTTTATTTATTGTTTTTTTATCTTTTCAAGAGTTATCTAATGATCTTTTATTTAATCAAGCGGATGCGTATTCATATGTGAAAGAATTGGCATCATTAGAATATAAAGGAAGAAAACCATCGACCGAAGGGAATATTAAAGCTCTCGATTTTGCTCAAAATATTTTAATGCAAAATAATTACAATGTTATAAGACAACCTTTTAATGCAATTGTACCATTTCTTGAAGAGGTGCCTATTTTAGAGTTGGTGGATGAAAATGGAGCAACCATTAAATCTTTTACACACAGAGTAGATTTTAGGGAGACTCTTTCTGGCTATTCAGCAGAAGGGGATGGCAATTTAAAATATATTATAGATGGAAAAAGTGTATATGATATAAAAGGCAGCATTTACAAGAACTCTGTTGTAGTTGTAAATAATGATTATAATGGAAGAGCTGAGCAGGATTTAATATATATAAAAGCAAATGTAAAAGCATTACTAATTCCAACATCAAATAATAATGTAAAAAGAGCAACAGGCTTTCCTGGTTTTGATAAATCCTCTTATTTAGGCAAAAATGAAAAAATTGTTAAATTTTTAATAACATATGATGTATATGATACATTAAGATCAAAATGTGAAAGCATTGACGAAAATTTATTTGTCTCAAATTCAGTTAATTTAAAATTTTCTTCAAAAGTTAGTTTTAAAAATGTTCAAACTGAAAATTTAATAGCCTATTTCAAAGATGCTGATTTAAATGATAAAAAAAACACAAAAAATTATTTAGGTTTTTCAGCGCATATAGATCATCTTGGTAAAGATCCAAATGGTTTATATTTTCCTGGTGCTTTAGATAATGCTTCAGGAACTGCATTTACAATTGAAATTGCAAAAGTTTTGTCTAAATATAAAGAAAAACTTTCAATAATTCCAATTATTTTGCTTTTCAATGCTGAAGAAAATGGACTTTGTGGTTCATATCATTTTGTCAAAAATCCAATAATAAATTTAAATAAATTACAAATTATAAATAGTGATATGGTAGGTTCCAAAATACCAGTTTCTTATACTTTAAATTATTATCAAGGGAATAAGAATAATCATCCGGCTAAAAATTTTGCAATTCAATTAAGAAGTTTTGGCGCAAGGAATAACTTTTCACTATCACTTGATCATTTGAGTTCAAATACAGATCATTATTTTTTTAATCAGGCTGGATATAATGCAGTTAGTTTTAATCAACTGCCAGAGCAGCATTATCATACTTATTATGATGATATTGAGCAAGTAGATGAAAAAGAGCTTGGGAATTATGGTAGATTTATTGAGAGTTTTATTAAAGAAAATTATTTTATAAAAAATCAATCATTTCCAATTATCTATATCTTAGTATTTTTATTTAGTTTTTTGTTGTTTTTCAAAAAAGAAAAATAAGATATGCAAATATTTTTTGAAAATTATTTTAACTATATAAAAAACCAGTTTCCAATTTCTATTTGCCAAAAAATAATAAATGGATTTAATAAAAAAAGATATACAACATTTAGGGTAAACACTTTAAAAGTGAATTTTTATGATGTAGATAAAAGTTTAAAAGAAAATAAGATAGATTATAAAAAGGCTAATTTTTTTAATAATGCATTTTATTTTACTGATATTAAAGAAATAAAGGCATTAAAACTTGATCTTACAGAAAAGGGGATGATATATCTTCAAAGTTATTCTAGTATGTTACCTGCATTTATAATCAATCCATATGAAAATGAAAAAATTCTGGATATTACTGCTGCTCCAGGAAGTAAAACATCTTTAATTTCGGCTCTTTCGAATAATAAAACAACAATTTATGCAAATGAAAAAAATAAGATAAGATATGAAAGATTAAAATATAATATGCGTCTTCTTGGTTGTAATGTGCATCTTATTAATGAAAAAGCAGAAAATCTTCATTTAAAATTTAATAAATTTTTTGATAAAGTTCTAGCAGATTTGCCATGTAGCGGAGAGGGAAGGTTTTTAATAAATGATAAAAAAACATATTCAAATTGGTCAGAGGATCAGGTTAAAAAAATGGCAAATCTACAGGGAAAAATATTATATAGTGCATTATTAACATTAAAAGATGGAGGATTATGTGTTTATTCAACTTGTACTTTAAATAAAGAAGAAAATGAAAATGTTATAGAAGGAATTTTAAAAGATTATGATATACTACCAATTGATTTAAATAAATTTTTTGGCAATTTACCAAATGTTTATCTAACATATTTTAAAAAGGATAAATTAAGCTTGCCCATTTACAGGATACTTCCCTCAGAATTTTTTGAAGGTTTTACTATAATCTGTTTTAAAAAAATAAAGAGGTATTAAGATGATTAGAATTGAAGGAATTTCTAAATCTTATGTAAAAGGTAAAAAAGCCGTAGATAACTTGAATCTTCAAATCAATGATGGAGAAATATTCGGATTTTTAGGTCCAAATGGAGCTGGAAAAACAACTACTATTAAGATTATAACAGGAATATTAAATGCTGATGAGGGAGATGTTTTTATTGAAAATTATTCTATAAAAAAAGAGCCAATTCGAGCAAAACAACAATTTGGTTATGTTCCAGATAATTCAGATATAGTTTGGAGAATAAAAGGTATAGAATATTTAAATTTTGTCGCAGACATATATAAAATACCTTCAGATAAAAGAAAAGAAAAAATTGAATATTTAACTGAACTTTTTAATATTAAAGATGCTTTAAATAATAACATTTCCACATATTCAAGAGGAATGAAGCAAAAAATAATAATAATTGGTTCACTTCTTCACGAACCGAACAATTGGATACTTGACGAACCAATAGTTGGTTTAGATCCAGTTATGGCTCATGCTTTGAAAACTCATATGAAAAATTATGCTAATCAAGGGAAGGCTATATTTTTTTCTACTCATATTTTAGAAATTGCTCAACAACTTTGTGAAAGAGTTGGGATTATAAATAAGGGGAAATTAATTTTTGTTGGAACTTTAAGTGAGCTTCAAAGCAAAGCAAAACAACAAGGTTCCTTAGAAGAATTGTTTTTGGAGTTAGTCGATGGTTAAAATTTTATTTAAGCTATTATTTATAAATTTAAAGCAAATATTATTTTTTCAATTCGGTAGATTTACTCATTCAGAAAAAGATGATAAAAAAATTTTTTTAAAAAAGTTGGGTTTTACAATATTAATGCTTTATGCAATAGGTTCTTTATTGGTCACGTGGAGTTATTTCTCTTTTAATTTATACAGCGAATTAAATAAGATTGATGGATATTCAATTTCCACACAAGAAAAGATATTTACAAAAGAATCTTTGACTTCATTTACGATGACAATGATATTACTGATCCCTGCATTTTTAAATATTGTAATAACTTTTATATCAATTAGTTATTTTACAAATATAAATCCAAATGAAGAAATTTTGATGACTTTTCCCTTAAATAATCATATTTTATTCACTTCAAAAGTAATATTGATTGCAATAACCAATGGTTTTTTCTTTATTTTAATGATTTTTACTAATTTATTTATTTATGGAATAATAGAAAAATTAAATTTTGTTTATTTTATGTTATTCTTTTTTCAATCAATATTTATTCAATTTTTCACTACTTTAATTGGATTAATAATTTCATTATTTTT
>FWWL01008883.1_pt1 | contig 11507 bp, 6 predicted proteins | sample 2228331 | NCBI WGS metagenome assembly FWWL01 (sample SAMEA103939775, study PRJEB20133) | metagenome
GAGGAGGCCTTGCGCGGCGACCTGCGCCAGAATGGCCTCACCAAACAGGCGATCGAAAAAACCGTGGAAAGCCGCGCCGAAATCGGCGAGACTTTGGGCGAAAAACAGGCTGGAAAATCCATGCCCGGCGCCGCGCCCAAGCCGCTTTCCGGCGGGAAATTGCTTGAAAAATACGGCCGCGACCTGACTGCCGCCGCGGCGCGCGGCGAGCTGATGCCTGTGATCGGCCGCGACGACGAGATCCGGCAAGTGATCCAGACGCTGCTGCGCAAGAGCAAGAACAATCCCGTGGTGGTCGGCGAGCCCGGCACCGGCAAGACGGCGATCGCCGAGGGGCTGGCGCAGCGCATCGCCGCCGGCGACGTCCCCGAGTCGCTGAAGAAGTGCAAGGTGATCGCGCTGGACCTCACCGCCATGGTGGCGGGCGCGAAGTACCGCGGCGAATTCGAGGAACGGATCAAGGGGGTGGTGGACGAAGTGCGCGCCCGCAAGGGCGAAATCATCCTGTTCCTGGACGAGCTGCATACGCTGGTGGGCGCGGGCGGCACCGAGGGGGGCATGGACGCCGCCAACATCCTGAAGCCTGCGCTGGCGCGCGGCGAGCTGCGCTGCCTGGGCGCGACCACGTTCGATGAGTACCGCGAAAAGATCGAAAAGGACGGCGCGCTGGCGCGCCGCTTCGACGTGGTGCAGATCAAGGAGCCGACCGACGAGATGATGATGGTGATGCTCCGCGGGCTGCGGCCGCGTTTCGAGGCCTTCCACGGCGTGAAGCTCACCGACGACGCCCTGCAGGCGGCCATCAAGCTCAGCCGGCGTTACATCCGCGGGCGCTGGATGCCGGACAAGGCCATCGATGTGGTGGACCAGGCGTGCGCGCGCATCCGCATGCAGAAGGAGTCCAAACCCACGCACATCGACCAGAAAGAGCGCCTGCTGCTGCGCAAGAAAGCGGAGCTGGAGGCTTTGGAGTCGTCGGCATCGACGCCGGCGGCGCTGCGCGCCGTGGAGGCGTTGCGCAACGAGATTGCCGTTCTGGAGCCCCAGGTGACGAAGCTGGTGGAGGAGTGGAACAACCAGAAGAACGCGCTCGACATGCTCCAGAAGACGAAGCAGGCGATTCAGGAGCAGTCGGCGGCGCTCGAAGCGGCGGAAAAGAAGGGCGACATCGCCAAGGCGGCCGAAATCCGTTATGGATCGCTGAAATACCTGGAGCAGCAGCTCGCGGATCTGGAAAAGCAGACGGCGCACGTCAGCCTGGTTCCGGACACGGTAATGCCGGAGCACGTCGCGGAAGTGATCGCCGAGATGACCGGCATCCCTTCGAGCCGGATGATGGAGAGCGAGAAAGAACGGCTGATGAAGCTCGAGGAGCGGCTGCGGGAGCGGGTCTTCGGCCAGGACGAGGCGGTGTGCGCCGTGGCCGACGCCGCGCGCCGAATGCGCGCCGACCTCCAGCCCGGCCGCAAGCCCAACAGCTTCCTGTTTGTCGGCCCCACCGGCGTCGGCAAGACGGAGCTGGCCAAGGCGCTGGCCGAAGCGTTGTTCGACGACGAGAACGCGCTGATCCGCATCGACATGGGCGAGTACAAGGACAAGAGTTCGGTGTCCGGCCTGATCGGCAGCCGCCCGGGGCTGGTGGGCAGCGAGGAAGGCGGCTTCCTCACCGAACAGGTGCGCCGCAACCCGTATTCGATCGTGCTGTTCGACGAGGTGGAAAAGGGCGCGCCGGAGATCCTCGACCTGCTGCTTGGCGTGCTGGACGAAGGGCGGCTCACCGATGCGAAGGGCCGCTTCTGCGATTTTTCGAACACGATGGTGCTGTTCACGTCCAACCTTGGCGTGCGCGAGGCCATCGAAACCACGGACGACCCGGAAGAGCAGAAGAAGGTGATCGTGGAGGTGGTGAAGCGCAGCCTGCGCCCCGAGCTGTTCAACCGCATCGGGCAGGTGGTGACGTTCAACCCGCTCACCGAGCGCGAACTGGAATCCATCGTGATGAAGAACTTCAACCAGGTGCGCAAGAAGCTGGCCGAGGACCGCGAGATCGGACTGGAAATCACGCCGGAGGCGCTGGCCTACATTGCGAAGGAATCGTACGACCCTGCGTACGGCGCGCGCCCGGTGCAGCGGACGATGCAGCAGCTGGTGCTGTCGCCCCTGGCCAGCATCATCTTGTCCGGCGAGGCAGCCTCCGGGCAGACCATCACGATCGGCTATGATCCCGGAGAGGAGAAGGTCCTGGAAGGCGCCGAAGGCGCCGAGCCGGTGACGGTGCGGGAGGGCGAGGGATTGACCTTCAGCGTCGTAACGCCGGATTGAGGAAGCCGGCGGCCGGCAGATCCGGCGGGATTCTGCGTTATCTCAATGGGGGACGCTGGCAGCCGGCCGGGAGAGGAACGAAGATGAAACGGTTCATCGCCATGGCAGCATTGCTGGCGCTCGCGGGCCGGCTGCCCGGCCAGGCGCCCGGCGACGGATGGATCGTCCTGCACGACGGCGAATCCCATCACGGATGGACGCCATCGGGCGGTGCGTGGTCGGCTGCGCGCGGCGTGCTGGTGGCCGACGGCAGCAGCGCGGGCACGCTGCGCTCCAACACGCCGTTTGCGGACTTCGTCCTCCAGTTCGAGATCCGGGCTGAGAAGAACGCCCATGGCGCGCTGTATGTCCGCGCCGCGCGCGAAGGGAACCCCAAGGAGACCGGCTGGGGCGTGGAGTTCTCCTCGTTGGCTTCCAGTTCCTGGGTGCCTGTCGAGGTCGAGGCCTCCGGCGCGGGCGTGGGAGTGCGGGCCGCTGGCCGCATGGTGGATCACTCTTCCAGCCCGGTGGCGCCGGCGGGCTTCATCTTCCTGGACGCCAAGCCCGGCGGCAGGGTGGAGATCCGGAATTTGCGGTTGCGGCTCCTGAAACCGGACGCGCTCTTTAACGGCAGCGACTTGTCGGGATGGAAATCCACGGGCGAGCCCGCGAAGCAGAGAAGCGGTCTGGGGAAGCTGTTCGGCGGCGGCAAACCGAAGGAGGCCAAGTGGAGCGTCGTGCGCGGCATGATCCACGGCGCCGAGGGCCCCGGGCAGCTGGAGTCGCTGCTGCAGTTCGGCGATTTCATCCTGCAGGCGGATGTGCGGATCAACGCGAAGCGGCCGGACCAGCGCCGCCGTTACGCGGTCCTGTTCCGGGGCGATCCGGGGCAGCTTGGCACCGGGTATGAAGTGAACGTCCAGCCGGGAGCGATGGGCGCGCTGATGGGGCTGACGACGGCGCGCAAGAATGTGGGCGCGGTGAACCAGTTTGTCACGCTGACCATCGCCGCCCATGGCCGCCACATCCAGGTGTGGGCCGACGGAATTTCCGTGACAGACTTCAACGACGCGCGTCCGGAGGGCACGAATCCGAGGAAGGACGCTCGCAGCACGCCGGGAGTGATCGCTTTCTACACGCCGGAGGACGATGCTGATATCGACATCCGCAGCGTCCGCGTGGTGCAGCTGCCGAAGACTTTCGGGCTCGGCCCCAAGAAGACCGAGGTCACTTCCCTGCCCCAGGCGCCCGTGATGCCTTCCCTGCCGGCGATGCCCACGCCGCAGGGGGGCGGCGCACCCGACGCAGGCGCAGCCGCGCTGCAGCAGCAGCTCCAGCAGCAGCAACTGGCGCAGATGAAGCAGGAGCAGCGCACGCAGCAGGAGGCGCAACTTCTCCAGCAGGCGCTGCGAACGTCTGACCCCGCACAGCAGATCGCCATCTTCGACCAGATCCTCGCCCTGAATCCGAACAACCAGGTCGCCTTCAATGGGCGCAAGGAAGCTGTGGCGAAGCTGGAAGAGCAGCAACGCAAGGCCGCCGAGCAGGCTGCCGCCGCCAGCCAGCAGGAGCAGGCCGAGCAGGAAAAGCAGATGACGCTTGCGCAGAGCATCCAGTCGGCAGAGGCTGCTTTTCTCGCGGGCAACCTGATGGCTGCTGAAAAGGCGCTGAACGCCGCCGAGCGGATCGCTCCCGACAACCCGCAGGTGCAGGCGCTGCGGTCGCGGCTGAACTACGCCAATCAGCGGCGTTCCTCGATCCTGGCGCTTGGCGCCGCCGGACTCGGCACCGGATGCATCGCTCTTCTGGCGTGGATTTTCGCCACGCGCCGCCGCCGCGACCCCTACATCGAGGTCGTCGCCGGTCTCGACAAGGGCAAGCGGTTCAACATCGACAAGGAGGTCGTCCTGATCGGCGCCATCCCGGAGGACGGGGGCACGAAGAACGACATCGTGCTGCGCGACGCCGAGCGGATGATTTCGCGCTTCCACGCCCAGATCCACTACAAGGACGGCAAGCTCTACATCGTGGACACGAACAGCTACAACGGAACGTTCGTGGACAAGAAACGGCTTGAACCGGGGAAACCTGTGCCGCTCAAAGGCGGCTCCCGTGTCACCTTCGCCGGCACGTGCACTGTCAAGATCGGTTTCGAAAGGCGCAAAAAGAAGAAGTAGCCTCGCATCCGGGCCATAGGTGGAATTGCAGTGGCTTGCCGCGCGGCATCCGCTTTGTCCGCTTGTGCCACCCGAAGATCGCGGCGCTCCCCTCTTCCTCCGGAGCAGGTCTCCGGGAAGACGAGCCCCGGAACAAAGTCTTCGGGGGCAAGCCGGCGCGCCACGCACATCTCGGGCAGGAAGAGCCTGTCAGACGCCGCCCGTTCGTGAGCCCGAACCCGCGGCTCCCGATGCCGCCGGTCCCCGCGTGGCCAGTCCTCCTTCCCCGCTCCGCAGAACCGCCTGCGCGCGTTCCTGTATCTGCTGCAAACCCGGTGCTGACTTTCTGCAGGAAAGGTGTATTCTGAATCCGGATGTGATTTCCATTGCTGTGCCGATCCGCTTTTGAGGGAGAAAGCGATGCCTGTATTCGACGGAAAGACAAAAACAGCGACCCGCATTCCCCTGGATGGAGACGACTGGACTCCCTCCATGGGAGCCCTGGCCAAGGACCAGAGCCCTGCGGAGAAAGCCCTGATTCATGGAGATCAGGATCGGGTCATAGAGGGGAATCTCACCAGTCTGGTGATAAAGTCCCGCACTTACCGGACGAACCAGGACTGCAGCAACACAATTCGGGGGAAGCACGTCATCAAAGAGGGCGGTGATTTGCACCACTTCACGGGCGGCAACCATCGGAGAGATGTTGCCGGTGCAGCCATTTTGTCATTTCTCGGCCCTGTCACATCCACCTACATCTCTCCTTTGACCGAGAATCATCTGCAACAGAGGATTGTGAACGAACCGACAACAAAGTTTGAATACGCGCAGCAGTCGCTGAAGCAGCATAACATCGAGCTGGAAGCCGCCAGCGCGACCATAGACCTTGCCTTCGCAACGTTCACCGCTGTCGGTGCAGATCTGTATCTGAAGGGCAGCGCGTTCGGACTCACTGGCGTGGGCTACGAAGACACGAAGTTCAATCTCAAAAAGGAGGACGCGAAGATCGAAATCCACTCGACAGTGTATACAAAGCTCGTCATGACCAACATCCACGTGAGCGGCCTGTTCCTGATCAGCGGCACCAGCGTTTCCGCCGGTCCCAAGCTGGCGCCGAATTCTATTTGCATGTGACATGGGATCGGTCTCGTATTTCAATCTCCGGATGCCGGTGGAACACCGGCTGCGCCCCTGGGTCCGGGCCGAGGGGCTCGCCTGGCCCGACCTCTATTGGACGCCCATGTCGGGATTCCCCTTCCGGACTGTGGAAAGAGACTGGCAGACAGCGTTTCTCGCGGAGCTTGCCGGGGAATTGGCCCAGGACGGGCTGCAGCCGCTCTGCTTTCTGGAGGCCACGGTCATCCAGGACGCCGTGGAAAAGGCCTTCCTTTCGGAAGCCCGGGACTTGACTCCTCTGCCGGGCCTGTGCTGGCGGCTGGGGGGGAAACCTCCGGGCCCGCCACCCGTCGAGCTGGCCGACCAGATCCGCAACCAGCAACGCCCCTTCTCATACGGCCTTTTTGCGGATGGGCAGGCGTTCTGGCTGGATCCGCCCGATTTCCACTCCTTCGCCAGCCAGTTTGGCGGCCATGGCGGCCTGATCGTCCTCTTCGCCGCTGCCGTACCGGGTGCGGATCCTCTGGCAGGAATTCCACCCGCTCTTTTCGAAAACCCGTTTGTCAAACAGATGACGCGGGGAGCCGATCTTCGCCGGGAATTGCGTCAGCTGCAGAGATTGCAGGATCCGCGCATGGCGGCTGTCAAACCAGTTCTCGCGAAAGAGTGGGCGGACGGCGTCGATATAGAGAGGATCATTTTTCTTGTTCCGAAGCTGAAAAGCATGGACTTTTTCTCGATCCAGCGCCCCCTGCTGGAGACCGTCATGCAGACTTTCCCGGTGTGTTTTTTCGAGAGCCCTCCCGACGAGGGAGTACTGCTCGCCAGCGCCTTGCCGTTCGCCGACCGCCTGGCGGCCCTGATGACCAAAGTTCGCAGTGCGCTGCGGAACCGGACCGAGGGCGGAAACCAATGAGCGCAGCCGTGTTCCAACTGCTCCTCTTCCCGGAGGCAGGCGGCTGGCACCGGGCAGTAATCCGGGCGCGTCACTGGCCGCTTCCGGATCAGGACCGGCCGGCGTGGCTGGCAATGTACGAGCATCTCCACAGGGTGTTGCTGCCGGACCCGCGGCATCTGATCGCCGGCTTGCAGTTGTGGCGTCTTCATATTGGCGGGGGAGCCGCCCTGTTGAGCCGGAATGCGCGGCAATGGCAGCCGGAGATCGGAGTGGGCGTCTGGCTGGATCAGCCCCCGCCAACTCTTTGGACCGTGGAGGAGTTTTTGAAGGCGGTTCCGGGCGCTGGCATGCGGCCGCCGATCTATGAGGTGGCCCTCCTGGCGCCGGAAAATCGCGACTTTCTCGCCATTTGGCGGGCCACGGGCGGGCGCGGCGCCTGGCTTGCGTTTTCGGTCGCGAACGAGCCCTCCGCATTTCTCCACACGGAAGCGCCCCTGTACAGAAGCTGGATTGAAGAACCCTCGATCGCGGCGTTCGATCACTTCGTGCCGCTTCTGAGAGCTTCCTCTCTGTCCAGCGAGCTTTTCCCGGTCCTCCAGCGCCATCTCGCCTGCGTGCGAAATTACCTGCGGGAGAGCTATGAAGATGGCGGGCTGCTGGTGATTTCAGAGATTCCGGTCCAGCCGATTCTGGAGCAGATCGCGCCACTCGAGCCTTCGTTTCCCTCCGCTGGCGCGCCGGCAGCTTTCCGGTTCCCGTTCGACCCCTCTGGCACCCGTTGACAGCCACGGAAACAACGTCTGGAGTTATCATATTGCGGTAAGCATCGCATCCTGCGCGGGGCGCTTGCGGGAGGGCTCCACGAGCCGTGGCTGAGGAATCTGTCACCCAATTGCTTGAGCGTGTGCGGCAGGGAGACGGCAATGCCGTCGATGCCCTCATGCCGCTCGTCTACACGGAACTGCGGCGGCTGGCCCGTTCTTATCTGGGCGCGGGCGGGCGCGACCGCACCTTGCAGGCCACGGCGCTGGTCAACGAGGCCTACATCAAGCTGGTCGAAAGCGAGGCGCGGAACATTCAGAACCGCACGCATTTCTTCGCGCTGGCGGCGCGCGTGATGCGGCAGATCCTGATCGACTACGCGCGCGCCAAGGCGGCGCAGAAGCGCGGCGGCGGCGCCGAGAAAGTGGAGCTGCGCGAGGAGGTGGTCTCCCTCGACCACGACGCCACGCAGGTGCTGGCCATCCATGAAGCGCTGGAGCGGCTGGCGCAGCAGGACGAACGGAAAGCGCGGCTCATCGAAATGCGCTTCTTCGGCGGCATGACGGCGGAGGAGTCCGCCGAGGCGCTGGGGCTCACGCCGGCGCAGGTGTACCGCGAACTGCGGCTGGCGCAGGCGTGGCTGCACAAGGAGCTGTCCGCTTGAGCCCCGAGCTTGAGCGAATCTTCCACGAAATCGCTGACCTGGATCCGGAAGAGCGCCGGCGCTGGCTGGACGAGCACTGCCCCGACCCCGAATTGCGCGCCGAAGCGGAGAGGCTGGTCGAATTCGATCAGGGGTCGGAGGAGTTCCTGCTTCGCCCGGTGCGGAACCTCGCGGCGCAGATCGAGCCGCCCGTGGCGCCGCCGCGGGAGCGGGTCGGTCCGTGGCGCCTGAAGCGCCCCATCGGGCGCGGCGGCATGGGAACCGTCTACGAGGCGGAACGGTTCGACGGCGAGGTGCTGCAGCGGGCGGCGATCAAGTTCGTGCCGCTCGCGCTGCGCTCGGCGGCAGTGCTCGAAAGCTTCCGGCAGGAGCGGCAGATCCTGGCGGACCTGAACCACCCCAACATCTGCCGCCTGATCGACGCGGGCACCACCGCCGACGGCTCGCCCTACCTGGTGATGGAGCTGATCGAGGGCGTGCCCATCGATCAGTGGTGCCGCGAGCACAACCTGGGCCCGCGGCAGATCGTCTCGCTGTTCCTGAAGGTCTGCGCGGCGGTTTCCCATGCCCACCGCCATCTGGTGATCCACCGCGACCTGAAGCCCTCCAACATCCTCGTCACAGCCGACGGGGAGCCGAAGCTGCTGGACTTCGGCATCGCCCGGCTGCTCGACGCCGACGGGCGCAGCGGCGCCACGACGTTGCGGGCCATGACGCCGGACTACGCCAGCCCCGAACAGCTCGAGGGCCGCCCCATGAACACGGCGAGCGACATCTTCAGCCTTGGGTGCGTGCTCTATGCGCTGCTCACCGGCGAGCCGCCGCGCCGCGACCTCTCGCAGGCGCGCTCCATCACGCTGCCGCGCGCCTCCAGCCGCAAGCCGGAGCTGCGCGGCGATCTCGACAATATCCTGAACAAATGTTTGCAGCCGGAGCCCGAGCGCCGCTATGCCTCCGTAGAAAAGCTGGAAGACGACCTGCGCAACTATCTCGCGGACCGTCCCGTTTCCGCCACGGGCGACTCCTGGTCCTACGTCGCCTTGCGCTTCCTGAAGCGTCACCGTTGGTCGACAGCCGCCGTTGCGGCGCTCCTGATTTCGATCCTCGCCGGCTCAGCAGCCTCCCTCTACCAGGCGCGGCGCGCCGAGCGGCGCTTCCAGCAGCTGCGGCAACTTGCCGGGGATCTCGTCTTCCAGTTCGAGCAGCAGATCCGGGATCTCGCCGGGGCCACGCGGGCGCGGCAATATGTGGTGCGCAAGGCCATCGAATACCTGGAACGTCTGGCTGCGGAGGCGCGTGGCGACGCCGAGCTGCAGTTCGATCTGGCCACCGCCTACCGCCGGATCAGCGAAATCCAGTACGATCCGGCCGCCAGCAGCCTGGGAGACATCGCCGGCGCCGCAGCCAGCCTGGAAAAGGCGCGCGCTTTGCTGGATTCGATCCACGAAGAGACGCCGGAATATTTGCGCGAACGCGCCCGCGTGCTGATCCGGCAAAGCGAGGTGCTGGAGGCGTCCGGGCGCCTGGAGGAAGCGCTGGACCGCGCCCAGCAGGCGCAGCGGATCGCGGATCAACTCCTTCGGGAAGACGCCGCATCGGAGCCCTTCCGCCGCCTGGCATCGCAAGCCGCCTCCCGCCTGGCGCGCGCCTGGAGAAGACGGGGCAACCTCGACGAGGCGCAGCGGGCCATCGAACGCGCCGTCTCGCTGGACCGCCTGTCCAGCGAACGAGGCCCCTCGCTGGAGACAGCGCTGCGCCTTTCCGCAAGCCTCCGGCTGCTGGCAAGAATCCATGAAGCGCGCGGCGATTATGAATCCGCCATACGGGTTCAGAGGGAAGCCAACCGCACGCTGGAAAATCTGCGCGCATCGCTGCCGGGCAGCGCGGCGCTGGAGCGCAACGTCATGGTGGGGCAGTCGCTGCTCGGCTCGCTGCTGCTCTATTTGCCGCAGGAGCGTCGTGAGGAGGCGCAGCGCCTGCTGGAAAGCGCCTGGCTCACGGCGGAGCGGCGCGCCGCTGCCGATCCGGCGGACCTGCGGGCGCAACTCGATCTGCAGGCGACAGCGATCCGCTACGCCGCGGCGCTCGCCGGCACGCGCGACTGGAAGCGCGGGGAGGCGATCCTCGAAGCCGCGCTGGCATCCGCCCGCCGGCTTGCGGCGAACGATCCGGGGCACCGTGAAGCGCGCCTGAATTCCGCCATCGCCGAGGTTTGGCTGGCACAGTTCGCCGCGCTCCATGGATCCCGGGCAGACGAGGAAAAGCACCGCCGCCGGGCATATGACACCTATGATTCCCTGCTGCGGGAAACGCCCAACGATCCGGACGTGCTCCGCCCGTATCTGTCGAACGCCGCCGCACTCGCAGGACTTCTTCCAGCGGACAGGAAGGCGGAGCTGTGCCGGCAATCACTGGAAAGCCGCGCGGACCTCGCAGGCGGCGCGCTCGCAGATCCCGAGGTGCTGCGCGCCTACGAGGAACTGCGCGAATCCTGCCGCCACTGAGCACCCACGCCGCGCCCGGAAATTCAGCTTTCCGCAGCCGCCGGCGCGGGCTCCGGTTCGGGGATCAACCCCGGGATCAGGAAACGGAAGACGTCGTCGATGGTTTCCGCAAACAAGAACTCCATTTCGTTGCGGACATTCTCCGGAAGATCGCGCAGGTCCTTGGCATTGCGCTTCGGCAGCACGACGCGCCGGATGCCCGCGCGGCGCGCAGCCAGCACTTTCTCTTTCACGCCGCCAATCGGCAGCACGCGCCCGGTGAGCGTGATCTCGCCCGTCATTGCCGTGTCGCTGCGCGCCGGCTTCTTCGTGTACAGGGAAGCGAGCGCAACGGCGATCGTGATTCCCGCCGAGGGGCCGTCCTTCGGAATGGCGCCGGACGGGACATGGATGTGCACGCCGTAGTCGCTGAACAGCGCCGGATCAATGCCGTAGGCTTCGGCGTGCGCCCAGAGGTAGCTCTGGGCGGCTTTCGCCGATTCCTGCATCACGTCGCCGAGCTGTCCGGTGAGCGTGAGCCCCTTGCCCTTGGGCAGCAGCATGGCTTCGACGTACAACACATCGCCGCCCGAAGGAGTCCACGCCAGACCCGTCGCCACCCCTGCGGGAAGCTCCTTGCGCGCTTCTTCCGGCAGGTAGGTTTCCGGTCCGAGCAGGTCGACGATCACCTCCGGCGTCATCACCACCGGCTCCGTGCGCCCTTCGGCGAACTTGAGCGCGGCTTTGCGGCACAGGCTGGCAATGTTGCGCTCCAGGTTCCGCAGCCCCGCCTCGCGAGTATAGCTCTCGATGATCTTGCGGATCCCTTCCTCGGGGAACTGCACGAGCTCTGGCGTGAGGCCGGTTTCTTTCAGCTGCCGCGGGATCAGGTAGCGGTTGGCGATGGCCACCTTCTCTTCCTCGCTGTAACCCGCCAGGCGGATCACCTCCATGCGGTCGAGCAAGGGCTGCGGAATGGTCTCCAGCGTGTTCGCCGTGGTGATGAACATCACCTTCGAGAGGTCGAAGGCGAGGTCGAGATAATTGTCGCGGAACGTGTTGTTCTGCTCCGGATCGAGCACCTCCAGCAAGGCCGAAGCCGGGTCGCCGCGGAAGTCGCGGCCGAG
>FWWL01009689.1_pt1 | contig 11506 bp, 10 predicted proteins | sample 2228331 | NCBI WGS metagenome assembly FWWL01 (sample SAMEA103939775, study PRJEB20133) | metagenome
TGCATCACCTTGAGAATTCTCGTCCTTCATGGTAACATGGCGTCCTTCCCAGTCCAACCGATTGTTGCGTCGAAAAAGGAGCCGACATGATCTTGCAAAGCCCATTCCCGGCGGTCGAGATTCCGAACCAGCCTTTGACCAATTTTCTCTTCGACCACGCTGCCGCCTATGCTGACAAGCCTGCGCTGATCGATGGCCCCAGTGGTCGCACGCTCACCTTTGGGCAGTTGACCGGCGCGATTCGGCTGGCGGCGGCGGGTCTGGCGCAGCGCGGCTTTGGCAAGGGCGACGTCTTCGCCATCTATCTACCCAACTTGCCGGAATATGCCATCGCCTTTCATGCCGTCGCCACGCTCGGCGGCATCGTCACCACGATCAACCCGCTCTACACGCCGCAGGAACTCGCCCACCAGTTGACCGACTCCGGCGCGTCCTATTTGCTGACGATCCCGCACTTTCTGGATTCGGCAAAGAGTGCAGCGGCGCAAAGCAGGCAGATCAAGGAAATTTTCGTGCTGGGTGAGGCAGATGGCGCAACACCGTTTGCAGAACTGCTGCAGAACGACGGTCATCTGCCCGCCGTGAGCATCGACCCGCGCGTCGATGTGGTGGCGCTGCCTTATTCGAGCGGCGCCGGCGGGCTGCTCAAAGGCGTGATGCTGACGCACCATAACCTGGTCGCAAACATCACGCAGTGCGAGCACATGGAGTTCGACCCCGGTCTTGAGCTGCGCCAGGAGGATGTGGTGCTTGGGTTGCTGCCTTTCTTCCACATCTTCGGCATGGCGGTGATCATGAGCTGGGCGCTGCGCCGCGGGGCGACGGTCGTCACGATGCCGCGCTTCGACATGGAACTGTTCCTGAATCTGATGCAGACACACAAGATCACCTACGCGCATCTGGTGCCGCCGCTGATCGTTGGCTTGGCAAAGCATCCGCTGGTCGAGAAATTTGATCTGTCGTCGCTGCGCGTGATCGTTTCTGGTGCGGCGCCGTTGAGTGCGGAACTGGAAAGCGCGGTGCGTGACCGTCTCGGCGTGATCGTGACGCAGGGCTACGGACTCACCGAAGCCAGCCCGGTGACGCATTTCCTGGCGCGCAATGTGGCGGACAAGGCTGGCAGCATCGGCGTGCTCGTCCCCAACACCGAATGCAAGATCGCCGACATCGAGACGCAGGCGGCGCTGGGCGTTCGTCAAGATGGGGAGCTTTGGGTGCGCGGGCCACAGATCATGCAGGGGTATCTGAATCAGCCGGAGGCAACCGCCGCCATGGTGGACAGCGACGGCTGGCTGCACACCGGCGACATCGGCTTCTGCGACGAGGATGGCTATTTCTGGATCGTCGACCGGCTCAAAGAGTTGATCAAGTACAAGGGCTTCCAGGTTGCACCGGCTGAGCTGGAGGAGGTGCTGCGCGGCCATCCTGCCGTGGGCGACGTCGCCGTGATCGGCGTCCCCGACCCGGAGGCGGGCGAGGTCCCGAAGGCGCTGGTCGTGCGCAAAGGTGAGGTGAGCACCGACGAGTTGATCGACTTCGTCGCCGGGCAGGTGGCGCCGCACAAGAAGATTCGCGCCGTCGAGTTCGTGGCGGAAATCCCGCGTTCGGCGTCGAGCAACATCTTGCGCCGGCTGCTCAAGGATCGTGAACGCGAAAAGCCGATGTAGGAAACTCTCGGAGTGGTTGCTAGTTTCGACGCAGAGACGCAACGGCGCAAAGAAACGCAGAGTAGAGAATGCAAGATGCTGATCATGCCGTTTCTCTACGATAGCTTTGTGGCGCCGCGTCTTTGCGTCGAGGTCGCGCTCACGGACCGAAGAGATTTATCGCCACAAACAGCAAGCCGACAAGCATCGCCGGGAGGGCGGCGGCGACGATGGACAGCGCATACCTGCCCCGAAACGCCAGCGCCACGCCAGCGCCGATGCCCAGCAGCGCAACGCCGATGACAATGCCGTTGATCGTGAGAAAGCACTGCCAGTTGCCGAACTCTGTCCCAGAGTCGAAGCAGAAGACGCTCATCGCAAAGCTGAACATGCCGATGCCAACATAGATCAGCGCAAACACAAGCAGGGCAATGATGGCAACGTATTTCATGCGTACACCTCGTCGTCACTGTCGTCACTGTCGTCATCTATCACATCTTCATCATCGACCTCTTCGTCGCCGACGATCAGCCGCTGCAGCGACTGCACCAGCAGCTTGTGCTCGGCCTGGTGCATGCGGTTGGCGAGCATCTCCAGCGTATCGCTGCGGTAGATCGGCACCTCCGCCACGCCGATCACGGGGCCGGCGTCGACCGCTTCGTCGGGCACAAGGTGCACCATGCAACCGGTCTGTTTGATCTCGCCGCGCTGGAAGGCTGCGAACGCCTCCTCGATGGCGTGCGCGCCCGGAAACTTGCCGGGCAGCGCCGGGTGCAAATTGACGACGCGATAGGGAAAGCGGTCAAGAAACGCGCTGCTCAAGATGTGCATCCACCCCGCCAGCACCACCCAATCCGGCGCGGCGGCAGTAACAATTCGCGCAAGGTCAGCGTCATAGTCGCGACGCGTGCGGCCCGCGGCGGTGTACGGTTTCAGCGGCAGGTAGTGCGTCGGGATGCCGGCCCTCTCAGCTCGCACCAGCCCGAACGCGTCCTTGCGGTTGGAGACGACAAGCACGATCTAGGCGTCCAGCACCTTCATCCGAATCGCGTCGATCAACGCCTGCAAATTGCTCCCGTTGCCGGAAATCAGCACAGCTAGTCTGGCGGTCAAGGATCACCTCGTGAACTTGAGATAGGGAGAGTAGGAGATGGGGAGATGGGGAGATAAGGAGATGTGGAGATAAGGAGATGGGGAGATAAGGAGATGGGGAGATAAGGAGATGGGGAGATAAGGAGATGGGGAGATAGGGACAAGTGATTTCCCACTCTCCCACTCTCCCATTCTCCCATTCTCCCATTCTCCCATTCTCCCACTCTCCCATTCTCCCATTCTCCCATTCTCCCATTCTCCCATTCTCCCACTCTCCCATTCTCCTCTCTCCCACTCTCCCACTCTCCCATTCTCCCACTCTCCCACTCTCTCACACAATCAACTGCACACCTGCGCCGTCCCCTTTTCGCTCCACCAGGCGGCCGATGACGACGGCGTCGGGCAGGAGGTCGAGGATCGGTTCGGCGGCGTCGCTGGACGTGACCAGCACCATACCCACGCCCATGTTGAAGACACGATGCGCCTCACCTGGATCGAGTCCGCCCCACGTCACCAATTGCTCGAAGACCGGCGGACGCTGCCAACTGCGCACGACGATGCGCGCCGCCAGCGCGCCGGGCAGAATGCGCGGCACATTGTCCAGCAGCCCGCCGCCGGTGATGTGCGCCATGCCCTTGATCGGATGCCCCGCCTGCTGGATCGCTTCGATCTGCGGCAGGTAGCAGCGATGCGGCGCCAACAGCGCGTCAGCCAGCAACTGTCCATCTTCCAGCACCAGAGCCAGGTCGCGACCCACGACGATCCGCCGGATCAGCGAGTAGCCGTTGGTGTGGGGGCCGCTGCTTGCCAGCCCGATCAGCGCATCGCCCGGCGCCATTGTCTCCGGCTTGGGCAGCAGCGACGCACGGCTGGCGACGCCGACGATGGCGCCCGCCACGTCGAACGCACCCTCGGCGTAGACCCCCGGCATCTCCGCCGTCTCACCGCCGAGCAGCGCACAGCCAACCGCCTGGCACGCCTCCGCCATGCCGGTGACGACCTCCGCTGCGGCAGCCGGATCGAGTTTGCTGGTTGCCACGTAGTCGAGAAAGAAGAGCGGGCGCGCGTTCTGCACCAAAATATCGTTGACACAGTGGTTGACCAGATCGTGGCCGACCCCGCGCCAACGCCCTAGCTCGGCGGCTAACTTGACTTTGGTGCCGACGCCGTCGATCGAAGCGACCAACACCGGCTGTGCGGGCAGCTTGTCGAGCGCAAAGACGCCGCCAAAGCTGCCCACGCCCGCCAACACCTGCGGCGTGTAGGTCGCCTGCACGGCTGCCTTCATCAGCGCCACCGCATGCGCGCCAGCGTCGATGTCCACGCCGGCTTGCTTGTACTGCTCACTCATGAGTTTCTTCTCTGTTCTGTCTAGTTGCGCTATCGAGGAAATCGACCATATCTGACCGCAGCTTTGCCAGCGACTCGATGTGCACGTACATCATGTGTCCGGCCGCGTAGTACGCCATGCGCACATGACCGCGCAACTCCGGCTCCAGATGCAGGTGGTTGACGGTGTATTCGGTGGCAAAGAAGGGAGTCGCCAGGTCGTAATAGCCGTTTGCGATGAAGACGTGCAGAAACGGGTTCTGTGTCATCGCCGCCCGCAACGTCTCACCGACATCGACATATTTGTTCTGATGCTTGCTATAGTCCCACGTTTCGTAGAGTCCCGTCAGCACAGCGTAGGGCAGGTCTTTCTCGAAGCCCAGCTCTTCGCGCACGTAGGCGTTCATGGCGCTGGAATAGGCGCCCTGGATCGCGGCATAGCTGGGGTCGGTTTCGCCGTGCTCGCCGGCGGCGTCGCGGTCGATGCCGAGGAAGCGGCTGTCGAGCCGCCCCACCGTGCGCCGCCGGTCGCGTAGCAGTTGTTTGCAGAAACGGAAAATTTCGATGCGTAGATTCGAGGATTCCACATACGATTCTGACAAACCGGTGTAGCGCGCCACCTTGCGCACGATCGCTGCATGGTCGTCGGGCGGCAACGCGCTACCCAGAAAGAGCGCCCGTGCATAGTCGCTGCCGGCAAATTCAGCTGCTTCTCGAACGGCGTTCTGCAAATCAGCTTGAAGATCAGCGGAGAGGCGGCCGTGATACCAGGCAGTCGCCGTGTAGGTGGGCAGAAAGAGGATGTAGGGCAGGTCGTTGCCGCTCTCGAAAATAAGCGTCTGAAAGTTGAGCACGCTGGAGATCAGCAGCAAGCCGTTGAGATACATGCCGTGCTTGGTCTGCAAGTAGCCTGCCAGCCCGGCGGCGCGCGTCGTGCCATAGCTTTCGCCGATCAAGAACTTGGGCGACGACCAGCGCCGGTAGCGTGTGACGTAGAGACGAATGAACTCGCCGACCGGCGCTGTGTCCTGCTCCAGCCCGTGGAATTGCTTGGCGTCTTCGCCGGGCGCGGGACGGCTGTAGCCGGTGCTGACCGGGTCGATGAAGACGATGTCGGCGCGGTCGAGCAGCGAGTATTCATTGTCGGTCAGGCGATAGGGCGGCGGGACTGGCTGACCGGCGTCACCAGCGAGCACGCGGCGCGGTCCCAACAGACCGAGGTGCATCCACACCGAGGAGGAGCCGGGCCCGCCGTTGAAGGAAAAGAGCACTGGGCGCTGGCTAAGATCATCGACGCCGCTGCGCGTGTAGGCGACAAAGAAGACGGCGGCTTTGGCTTTCTCCTCCTCGTCCTTGAGCACGATGCGCCCGGCAGTGGCTCTGTAGGCGATGTCGTTGCCAGCGATGTGCACAACGTGCTCGGTTTCGACGAGTTCGTCCTTCAACTCGAGCTTGGGCTTGTCTGCGCTGGCAGTGTCACCGCCTGGCTCGGCGGGTTTGGTGGGTTTTGCGTCGTCGGTCATGGTTGATTCACCGAGTAGGGCGAGACCGGCTCGCCGGTTTGCGGGATGGTTTGGTTTGGGTGCGCGGCGGCAAGGCAACGCCGATGTCGCGGCGATATTGCGCTCCAGCAAAGCGGATGCGCTGCACGCCCGTATACGCGCGCTTTGCCGCCTGTTCGACGCTGGGTGCGGTGGCAGTCACGGCAAGCACACGCCCGCCGACGGCAAGCAGACGGCCGTCCTTGAGTCGCGTGCCGGCGTGATAGACGGTGCAGCCGGTCGCCGCGGCCTCGTCGACGCCAAAAATTTCGAGGCCGGTGCGGTAGTCGTCGGGGTAGCCTTCGGCAGCCATGACAACGGTGACGGCGGCTTCGCGGCGCCAGACTGGCTGCACACGGTCGAGCGCGCCGTCGATGCATGCGTTGAGCAGCTCGGCCAGGTCGCTTTCCAGCAGCGGCAGCAGGACCTGCGTTTCGGGGTCGCCGAGACGACAGTTGAACTCCAGCACGCGCGGCCCCTGTGCGGTCAGCATCAAGCCGGCATAGAGCACGCCGACGTAGGGCATGCCCTCGGCAGCCATACCGACGAGCGTCGGCTGCAACACCGTGCGCTCGATCTCCTGAAGCAGCTCTGGCGTCACCAGCGCCGAGGGCGAGAAAGCTCCCATCCCACCGGTGTTGGGGCCGCGGTCGCCGTCGAGCAGCCGTTTGTGATCCTGCGCGGTGGGCATGATCGTGCAGCGGGCGCCGTCGCAAAAAGCCAGCACCGAGACTTCAGGGCCGCGCAGTTTCTGCTCGATCAATACGGTTGCGCCAGCGTCGCCAAAACGGTGGTCAAGCAGCATCGAACGCACAGCCTCGGCGGCAGCCTCGATGGTCGACGGGACGATCACACCCTTGCCCGCAGCCAAACCACTGGCTTTGACCACTGGCACATGGTCGAGGGTGCGCATGTAGCGCATCGCTTCGTCGAAGTCGTCGAAGATGGCGGCGCGCCCGGTCGGGATATTCCAGCGCTGCATGAACTGCTTGGAAAATGCCTTGGAGCCTTCGAGCTGCGCCGCGGCGCGCGTGGGTCCGAAGATGCGCAGACCCGCGGCTTGAAACGCATCGACGATGCCGGCGACCAGCGGTGCTTCCGGTCCCACCACGGTCAGGTCGATAGCGTGTTCGCGGGCGAAGGCGACCAGCGCGTCGATCTGGCTGGCTTCGATTGCGACGTTCTCGCACCGTGGCAGCCGCGCCGTGCCGCCGTTGCCGGGCGCAACATAGAGTTGGTCGAGTGAAGGGGATTGGCTGAGTTTGTGAGCAATCGCATGTTCGCGACCGCCGCCGCCGACGAGAAGAATTTTCATGAATGCACCTGCTACGCACCTTGTACGGGTCGTACGGACACGCTATAGCGTGTCCGTACCCACCGATTGAGAAGATACCATTATCTACGACGAAGCGAGCGAATCCCAACTTTCACGGGCGCGGTTGCAATTCGATCTCGAACAGATAGGGCCACAGCTTTCCGGTTACGAAGAGCCTGTCCTGCGCCGCGTCGTAGGCGATGCCGTTGAGCACATCGACCGCACCCTCGAAGGGCGGCGCCTGCGCCAGCAGACCGGAGAGGTCAGCCACGCCGTCGACGATGCCGGTCGCCGGGTCGATGCGCACAAAGATGTCGGTCTGCCAGACATTGGCAAAGATTCGACCGTCGATGTACTCAAGTTCGTTGAGCCGCGGCACCACTTGCCCTTCTGCGGTTACGGTGATGGTGCGCACCGCTTGCATCGTCGTGGGATTGAGGAAGTAGATCGTGGGCGTGCCATCGCTCATGATCAGGTGCTCACCGTCGTAGGTCAGTCCCCAGCCTTCGGTCGCGTACTCGAACCGATCCAGTTCGGCAAAGGTCGCGCGGTCGTAGATGAAACCGACGCCATTTTGCCAGGTCAACTGGTAAATCTTGTCGTCGATCACGGCGATTCCCTCACCGAAATAGGCGGCGTCCAGATCATGTTGCTGGAGAACCTGCCCGGTTTCCAGTTCGACCCTGCGCAGCGAAGAGCGACCGTAAAGTCCAGTGCCTTCATACAGCACGCCATCGAGGTAGACCAACCCCTGTGTGAACGCGTTGGGATCATGTGGGTAGATGGCCTCGATGCGGTAATCGTAGACCGTCAAAACCGGAGTGGCTTCGGCGCCGGGCGCCACCGTTGGCAAAGTCGCATCTGTCGCAGCTGTGGGCGTGGCGGTGGCTGGCGGCTGGGTCGGTGTGGCTGAGGTTTCGGCTGGCGTCGCGGCGACTGACGTGATAGCCGGTGCTGGTGTCGCCACGGCTGAGTCGGGCGGCTGTCGCAGCAACAGAAAGCCAGCCACAGCAACAGCGAGGATCGCCAACACGGCTACGACGGTGGTTCGTGCATTCATCGAGTGCTCACTTTCCCAGATTATTTGCCACAGTTTCTAGATTGAAAACTCAACCAACATGTAGAATGATATATACTATGCATTGGTTGAAAAGCAGCAACCAAACATAGTACATTCCGGGAAATGGCATCAGGGTAGGCTGCGCACCATGACGAATCCAAGTTCCAATCAAGCGACGGCACAATCCAGCAAGAGCACGGTGTTGGTCGTCGATGATACACCTGCCGGTCGCGAAACGTTGGAGGCGCTGCTCTTCGCGGACGCGTACGATCTACATTTTGCCAGTGACGGCATTCAGGCGCTGGAGTCGGCGGCGAAACTGCGCCCGGATTTGATTTTGCTCGATGTCATGATGCCCGGCATCGACGGCTTCGAAGTGTGCCGGCGTCTGCGCGCCGACCCTGACCTTGCCAACATTCCGGTGATCATGGTCACAGCGTTGGATGACCGTGCGTCGCGGCTGCAAGGCATCGAAAGCGGCGCCGATGACTTTGTCTCGAAGCCGTTCGATTCGGGCGAGCTGCGGGCGCGCGTCCGCACGATCACGCGGCTGAACCGTTATCGCAAGATGCTCGAAGAGCGTGAACGCTTCGAGTGGATGGTGGAGAATGCTGAAGATGGCTATCTGGTGATCGACGGTGACGTCATTCGCTACGCCAATCCGCGCGCGCAGTTGTTGCTGGAGCTGGATCCAGCCTACCGGGAGAAGCGCCCCTCGCTCTTGGAGACTGTCCGCAGACGGTTCAACTGCGAGCCAAAAGAGTTGTGGAGCCAGTGGCCGAACATTTTGGTCGATAGCACCGGTTCGCCGCAATCTGCCGACAAAGACATCAATCTCTTCTTGATTGCGCCAGAGACGCCGACATCACCGGTCAACTGGATCGAGGTCACGGTCTTTGGGCGCTTTCGCATCGAAGAGACGGGCCGGCTTGTGCGCCTGCGCGACGTGACGGCGTTGAAGACCGGGCTGCGCGACATGTGGTCGTTCCACACGATGGTCATGCACAAGCTCAACACGCCGATGCACATGATGTTGGGCAGCATGGAACTGCTCGGCATGAACATCGAAAGCGCCGTGTCGGTCAATGAGCTGCTCGATCTGGTGCAAATGGCGTCCAATGGTGCGCAACGGTTGTCCGCCGCGATCAGCGACGTGCTGCAATATGCCACATCGCTGTCGGCGCCGTCGAGCATCGGCGAACCCTTCTGCGTCGACGACCTGACTGACCTCGTGAATCAGGTTGCCGCAGACATCGAAGTACGGCACATTTCGGTCACAACCGACGTGCCCGACACGGTCTACCTGCCGTTGACGGCGCGCGAATTGGAGTCCGTGCTCTTTGAACTGCTCGAAAACACCAAAAAATTCCATCCGCAGCACGACCCAACCGTGACGATCCATGCCGTAGTGCAGGACGACCGCTTTGCGCTGCACATCCAGGATGACGGCATCCATCTATCGCCCGACCAGTTGAATCGCGTGCTGTTGCCCTACTATCAGGGTGAGCGCTATTTCACGGGAGAGGTGCAAGGCATGGGTTTGGGGTTGCCGCTCGTGGCGTCGATCTTATGGGAGCACAACGGCGACTGCCGCATCGCCAATCGTGAAGATGCGCCCGGTATCGTCGTCCATCTCTATCTGCCGGTCAATCGCTACGCCTGAATCAACTGCATTCCACATGCCGAAAGCTAACCCATGGATTTCCTGATCGAGTTACTGGTTGCCCACCCGCTGCTGCTGCTGTTTCTTGTCGCCACGATCGGATATTACATCGGCGAAATTCGCTTTCGCGGCACCGGGTTGGGGATTGCCGCCGTGCTCTTTGTTGGGCTGGCGTTCGGTGCACTCGATCCCCGGCTGACACTGCCTGGGGAGCTGGTCTCGCTTGGATTGGTGCTGTTCGTCTACTCGATCGGGCTGGCGAGCGGGCCCGGCTTCTTTGCCTCCTTTTCACGCAGCGGTCTGCGCGACAACCTGATGGTGCTCGCCGTGCTGATCGTGGCGGGGCTGATCGTTGCTGCAGAGGCGGCGCTGCTCAGCTTGAAATCGACCGTTGCTGCCGGCATCTTCACCGGTGCGTTGACCAATACGCCAGCACTGGCGCAAGTGCTCAGCTATGTCGTCCACAGCTCGCTGATGGCCGCCAACCAGGTTGCAAGCACCGAGCCGGTCGTCGGCTACTCCGTCGCCTATCCGATGGGCGTTATCGGCCCGATCCTGGTCATTCTGCTCATGCAGCGGGTCTGGCGCATCAACTACAAACAGGACGCCGAAGCCGTGCGCGACATGTTCCCGGTCGAGCAAGAGATTTACAACGTCACGGCGCGCGTCACAAACCCGATGTTCATCGGTAAACCGCTCAGCGAGCTGAGCAGAAGTCAGCGTTGGCACGTGCTCTTCGGGCGCGTGCGCCACGAGAGCCAGATCGAACTTGCCATCCCCGAAACGATTTTGCAGCAGGGTGATCTGATCAGCGTGATCGGGACGCCGGAGGATGTCGACCCGGTCGTGCGCGAGTTGGGCGAACGCGCCACCGAACAGCTCGACCTCGACCGCAGCGCCTACGACTTTCGCCGCGTCTTCGTCTCCAATCCCGATCTGGTGGGGCGCAAACTCGCCGACCTCGACCTGCCGCACCGCTTTGGCGCCATCGTGACGCGCGTGCGCCGCGGCGACATCGAGCTGCTGGCGTTCGATGACATGGTGCTGGAACTGGGCGACCGTGTGCGCTTTGTGGCGCCGCGCACCCAGGTGCGCGCGATGAGCGACTATTTCGGCGACTCGTACAAAAAGCTGAGCGAGATCAACTTTGGCGCGTTGGGGTTAGGCATCACGCTTGGTCTGCTGATCGGCATGCTCCCGATCTCGCTGCCCGGCGGCATCGAGTTCAAGCTGGGCGAGGCGGGCGGTCCGCTGATCGTGGCGCTGGTGCTCAGCGCGCTGCGGCGAACGGGCCCGATCGTGTGGAGCATCCCCTACAGCGCCAACCTGACGATCCGCCAGCTTGGGCTGACCATTTTGCTGGCGGGCATCGGCATTCGCTCCGGCTACACCTTCCTCGCGACGCTCAGCCAGGAAGGCGGCATGACGATCTTGCTGGCGGGCGCGGTCGTATCGCTGGTGACGCCGCTGCTCGTGTTGTGGATCGGCTATCGCTGGTTCAAGCTCCCCTTCGGCGTGCTGACCGGCATCGTCTCGGCTGTGCACACCCAGCCAGCCGTACAGGCAACGGCGCTGACGCAGGCGCGCAACGACCTGCCAAACCACGGCTACGCGCTCGCCTTCCCGATGGCGACCATCACCAAAATTCTGCTGGCGCAAATTATCGTGGCGTTTCTGCCTTATCTGCGATAGTTATTGCGAAAGTCGTGGACACAAACCGAGTTTCCTGGAGAAACTCGGTTTGTCGGTCGATGTTTGTGTGACGGCTGACGCCCCTGCTAGGGATGTTCACCGCGGCGCAGCGCGGCGTCGATCACATCGAGGATGGGCGGCAGATCGGCGATGGTGTCGATGACATAA
>FWWL01009690.1_pt1 | contig 11503 bp, 8 predicted proteins | sample 2228331 | NCBI WGS metagenome assembly FWWL01 (sample SAMEA103939775, study PRJEB20133) | metagenome
CTACAGCCTTTTTTGTTTTTTTACTACTAGTTTACTACTACAAGATAAAATACAAAGTTTTCATGAAAAAATAGCCGTCAAGATTTTTAAATTTGACGGCTATTTTAATCTATTCAATTTTCTCCGAGCTCTGAGTTTTTTTCTTTCCTTGAAATAGAAAATCAATTTTTTGTGCAGCAGCTTTTTTTATCTCTGGCATCACATGGCTATATGTATTTAAAGTCATACTTATATCTGAGTGGCCTAATATCTCCTGAACAACTTTGGGATGTTCATTAGCTTCAAGCAGTCTTGTAGCATATGTGTGGCGCAAAGCATGGAAATTAGCTTTATCGATTCCGGCTTTCTTAATCAACTTGTAAAACTTCTGGGCAATAGTAGCAGGCTCAGTTGGGTTTCCTATTTCGTTACAGAAAACAAGATCATTATCAGTATATACTTTTCGTGCTTCCATTTTCTCTAACAGTTGTCTTTTTTTATGAGCCTCAAGTTCGCCTATGACACTGAAGGGTAGGGGTATGGTCCTTTTACCTGCGTTTGTTTTGGGTTCCTGGAATATAAGCTTGGTTTTAACTGTGGTATTTCTATCGAAGTTCTTTACTCTTTTTATTGAGCGGTTTATTTTTATTAAGCCTTCTTTTAAGTCAACGTCCTGCCACCTTAAGGCCATTAACTCACCTTCCCTAATACCTGTAGCAAGAGCCAGTATATATGCAGCCCTTAATCTATCGTCCTCAAGAGTATCAAGGAAACGACTCTGCTCTTCTAAAGTAAGGACACGCATTTCTTTTTTAGACTGCTTTGGTAATGTGGTTAACTCTGAAACATTACGTACTATCAGATTGTTTTTAACAGCTTGGCTTAGAGCTTCGTGGATGATTATATGTATATATCTCACTGTTCGTGCTGATAAACCGCCGCTATTATCAGTTCTCCCTTTACAGAGCTTGTCATTATATAGCTTTTGCAATTGTTCAGGTCTTAAATCTTTTAATGTGATATGCCCGATTGATGGTATTATATGTACTCTTGTAAGGTATTCATAGCTTTCATACGTTGTAGGGCGCACGCTAGGCTTTTTATATTCATTCAGCCATGTATCAACCCATTGACCTACCGTAATCTTATTTGGCTCTACATATGTTCCCGTACTCAGTCTGTGTACAGCTTGATTTAACTTGTCTGCTACTTCTTGCCTTGTTTTTCCATAATAGAATTGCCTATTTTGCCTACCTTCATCATCATATCCTGTAGTAATAGCGGCACACCATCTTCCGTCTTTACGCTTGCTGATGGTTCCTTCGTTATTACCGCGTCTTCTTGCCATTTTGCGCACCTCTCTTTCTTTCTCTTTCTTCAGAAGACTTTCTTCTTTTTGATTCATTTCGGCACTTAATGCTACAGTACACCTGATTATGCTTAGAAAACTGGATCGGGAAGTAATTACTACAGATCTCACATTTATTAATATAAAGATCATTCTCCAGTGAGAAGAATACTTCAGCCCATATAAGGGGCATTATTCCTTCGTAAGAGGTATGTAATTTGGGTTTTACCTTTTTGCTTATTACATATTTTGTCATCTGGTTTTTACCTTTGATCTGCATAAATGTCTCTGGAAATGGCAAAGGGTGTGACTGGTTATATCTGTTGATGCTAATTTCGTAGGTTACAGTATTAAAGTGATTGGAGATATTTATACTGCTATAGGTATTATAGTTATCTAGATCAGTAGTTTCTTTAGGAAAGAGTGCTCGCTTTGAAAGTCCAGTGAAATAATCATCTGTGTAATCAAGCGGTGATGGTTTACTGCTGAAAAAGGTTCCATATTTTTCAAAAGGTGTAGCTTTGCGCTTCCGTCTATCCTTGTCAGGTGGCAATAACCACTCTTCAAAAGCGAGACTAACCGCAATGTTTTCCCAGTATCCGATTGCAAGTCCTATAGAATTATTATTCCCAAGCAAGGCTGCATCGCATGGAAGCTTATTTCCACACAAAAGTTGTGCTTCGAGATAGTCCGTCATTTTCAATTCATTGGACTCTTTATATTTCATACCCATAACTTTTATTAATTCGAACATGTCAGTGAAGAATGCATCTATTCTCAGCGGAACATCATCAAGCTGTTTTTCTAAAGCCTTGTTAAAGGCTGTAGTCAAGCTCATATATGGCAGTTCTATTCTCGTTACTATATTGGAGTCCAGCTCTAATATCTCTTTATACTTTCCTCCATGCTCGTATATATATAACTTCATTTCCTTCAATACTTAGCTCTCCCCCTTGTGAATTCAGTCAAATAAATCATTGACGTAAAACCATTGAAATTACTAATGCGTGAAAGCAGGCTCGGTACGCTTATATTTGCTTTTATTATACCATAAAAATGCGTAAGTAAACGCAAAAAAATACAAAGGAGGAAATAAAGTGAAAAATATTGGGAAAAAAGCAGTAGCAGCCAGGCGAGCTTACCAAAGAAAATGGAGAGCAGAAAATAGTGACAAGGTTAGGTTGTACAATGATAGGTTCTGGATTAAGCAAGCTGAGAAGATGAGTGAGAGCCAGAGAGAGGAAGGAAGCAGAAATGAAAAATAAGGGTGAATATAAGAACTGCCAGGGTGGAGCAACTGTTCCAGATAATGATGAAGCAATAATGGTAAATGAGTCACAGGAAAAGTTAATTATTACATTTACTGAAGCGGCAGAAATGATCGGGGTTTGTGGTAATACCTTAAGGCAGTTGCTAAGAAGGAAGGGCGCACCGGTGATAATGGCGGGGAGAAGACTGATAATTCCTAGAAAGCCTTTTATCCAGTGGATAGAAGGCCTGGCTATAGGTAGGATAAATGAACATATTTGAAGAGGTTAAGAAGAATGTTACCCTATGGTCTGTCGGGTCATTCTACGGAATGGAAGTAAAACGGCAAGGCAAACATCATGTTTGCCTTTGCCCGTTTCACAAGGAGCGCACTCCTTCAATGGTCTTGTATGCAGATGGGTACAAGTGCTTTGGGTGTGGTGAGAGTGGAGATGCTGTAAAGCTTGTTAGCAAGCTGTGCAATATTTCTCCGCTTGAAGCAGTTAAGAAGATAGATCAAGACTTTAATATTGGAATTATAGCGAGCCAATTGCGACATCAGGCGCTCAAGAGGCATCAAGATATGGATGAAGACAAAGCCTTGGTTATAGGACTCAATAAGTGGCGATGGGAACAATACGACAGCCTATGCTGGGCTTACAGAGCTGCAAACAAAGCTGTACTCACAGTAAGTATCGAAGATAAGCAATATAAGGACATCATCTATAATGAGCAGGTCATAGAATATATGCTTGATATACTTCAATTTGGCTCCTTGAAAGAAATCGCAGAATTGTACTGTTACATAGAAAGAGGTGAACTCAATGTATAATTGTAATGAACAAGATATTCAAGAATTAAGAGATGTATTATCGGCTTCACAACAAAAGAAGCTTGTTGAAGTTGGGGTAAGTAAAGCCAAGGCAGATAGTGAAATAAAGACGGAGAAGAAAGAAGAGCAAGAACAGAAAGTCCCAAAGAAAAAGCTGGCAGATGTCATAATTGATAACTTGGAAAACATGTATTTATTCCACAATGAGAAGGGAGAGCCATATGCTGTAATCACAAGGAATGGTCATAGAGAGGTATGGAGCATAATGAATGATAAATTCAGGCTATGGCTGCACAAAACTGCATGGGATATTATCGGGAGATCGGTTAGCAGTGAAGTTGTAAAATCGGTAATAAAAACCTTAAGCGGTAAGGCGAACTTCCAAGGGCCTGAGATAGAATTAAGTACAAGAATAGCAAAAAAAGATGATGCAATCTGGTATGACCTTAGCAATGATAATTGGCAAGTTGTAAAAATTGACCAGAAAGGATGGTCTGTAGTTGACCTACCAATCCTCTTCAGACGGCTTAACCATCAATCAAGGCAATTGCAGCCTAATCACCAAGGCGATGTCTGGGAGCTTTTTAGGTTTATTAATTTAAAATCTGATTACCATCTCCTGTTTTTATCATACATCATAAGCTGTTTCGTCCCCAATATACCTCATCCGATTCCTGTGTTATACGGTGAAAAGGGCGCAGCGAAGACTACAACACTGAAGATGATTAAAGCAATCATCGACCCATCCATCATTCAAGTAGTCACATTTCCCAAAGACATAAATGAACTTGTACAACTGCTTTCACATCACTACTTTTGCGGATTTGACAATATTACAGCTATACCTAACTGGATAAGTGACACTTTATGCAGAGCTGTTACGGGAGAAGGGCTCTCCAAGAGACGTCTGTATACAGATGATGAAGATGTCATATATACATTCAAAAGCTGTATAGGCATTAATGGGATTAATGTTGTAGCCTCCAGAGAGGATCTCCTTGACAGGTGTATACTGCTTGAACTTCAACGTATTTTGCCAGAATTAAGGAAAGAGGATGCGGTGATATGGGAGGATTTTAATAGAGCAGTGCCCGGAATTTTAGGTGGAATATTCACAACTCTTTCAAAGGCATTGCAAATATATCCTACAGTAACCTTGAAGAAGAATAATAGAATGGCTGACTTCACGCGCTGGGGTGTGGCAATTGCTAAGGCGTTGGGAGGGTCTGAAAGTGATTTTCTCATGCAGTATGAAGAAAATGTACGTATTCAAAACCAAGAAGCTATAGCAGCTAATCCAATAGCAGAAGCTGTAGTACACTTCATGGGGAATATAGATTATTGGAAAGGAAAATCCAGTGAACTGTTGTGCTTGCTCGAAGAGATAATGCAAAAAGAACGTATAGGGGCAAAGTCTAGTTCGCTTCCCAAATCCGGAAATACGCTAACAAAAAAGTTAAATGCGGTGAAAAGTAATTTAGCAGCTGTGGGAATAAGATTTGAAGTATTACATACTCCTGAAGGTAACCATGTGATACTAAAAAAAGAACATTCATAAACTTCAGTATCTTCACTGTGCTGTAATATCAATCGTTGTAGTACCTTCAAATTCTGAAGGTACTACAACGATACCTTCATTTGCGGACCACGATTCTTAAGGATGTATGAAGGATATGAAGGATGTGAAGTTGTTTTTATTAACATATAAGATAATACCAATTCTACAAAGAGGTATAGAATATGTTTAGAAGGGAAAACCGACACATGTCATATTCTTTTAATAGTCATTATTTATTGCGAAAAGATCATAAAGCATCAAAAAACTAAGTTTAGCTTTACTCAAATATATATGAAAATGTCGACTTAAAAACTGCATGACATTATTTATAACAGGCTTACCTTACATTTAAAGCAAGAGATTGAGATATTTATATGTAATACCGGAAGCAATGAATAAAATTATGTGAGGCAGTAAGGTCAGGATCTAATCAATACTAAAAGCAAGTATATTAGCATAATCATGTGATAGATATAAAACTCAAACTTTATGAGTTGACTTTTCGCGCTTTGTTGATTTAGCGGATTATCTGATGTAAAATACAAAAGAAGGCAATAATTTACAATGATGATGAAAATTTACCCTATTGCCATTATTAGTATGATGGATTATTTGGCGCTATAGAATTTTTGGCTCTTAGAGGATAGGTTGTGCAATTATCCAATCTGACAGAGAGAAATTTATATACTAATTCCAATATACTTATGGGGTATGTAAACACGTAAAACAAAGCCGATTAAAAGTCAAAATATTGTGATGGACGAAAAAATGAGTAATAATATAGAAACATGGGAATTGAGGTGATTTATATGGAAAACAATGAAAAAGTCATAGCTTTGTATAAATACATTAAAGAATTGTGTGCCATGAAGTACCATATTGTTACCGATGTAAATAAACAGATTTGGACATATTTTTTAAAAGATATACCTGTAGACCCGGATAACATCACAATATACTATAGGGATCGCGTTGAGGAAGATGAAATAGGCGGCGATAGTGTCTTGCTTGAAGTTAAAAAGCCTGATTTTCAGCGGTGTCCACAGCCATCTGAGGCTTTTTCTGACTGGCTTATTCCGGGATGGGATCAATACGTGAATGAAGTACGCTACAAAGAAACATTAGTTGAAATTTCAGACCCGATATTGAATGGTAATCAGCAAAATTCAAAGGTTGAACATTTTGGTGATTCTCCAGAACGCATAAAAGCCTATGAAAAATGGCTTTCCATAAGAGCTATATGGGCTGAGAAGCAAAGAATTATTAATCAAACCCGTAAATTTTTTGCCCGTTTGTTTCAATTATATACAGATCTCGAAAGAGACTCAGAGGTACTTGAATTAATGGTCGGAGAAGGTTTAATGCGTGATATCAGAAATCCTAATATCAATCATCCTATCCTTCTTAAACGTGTCAAATTTTCATTTAATGCAAAAGCCAATACCATTAGTATTCTTGACACAGATATGGAGACAGAATTGTATACGATGCTTTTGCAGGAGATGAGTGATATTAATCATGGCGTTGTTAAACAATTGAAGGAAGATCTTAATAATAATTTCTACCACCCACTGGATCGTAATGACACCCCTGATTTTCTCAAGATTTTAACGCATAGATTGTGTTCAGAAAGCAAGTTCATCGTCGAACCTGGTGACAAAATTTGCAGTGAGGATAGGCTACTTACGAGTTTAAGCCCTGTATTTTTCGTCAGAAAAAGAATAGATGGTACTTTGAAGGCAATCGAAGAGATTATTCATAATATAGAGAAAAACGAAGTTGTCCCCGGGCATTTGATTGATATAGTTAGTGGGGGTATTGTCGAGGTTCCATCAGATAGCTATGAACCAACTATAGATGAGCAGTTAGCAGCATTAGGAGGGGAAAGTGAACAAGTACTTTTATCAAAGGAAGCAAATCGTGAGCAACTTGAGATTGCTGAAAGAATAAGTCACTATAATGCAGTTTTGGTGCAGGGACCTCCAGGAACAGGGAAAACTCACACAATTGCAAATCTTTTGGGACATTTCCTTGCTCAGGGGAAAAGTGTTTTGGTTACCAGCCATACTAAGAAGGCTTTGTCTGTTTTGAAGGAAAAGGTTCCATATGAGATTCAGAACCTCTGCGTTTCTGTGCTAGATGATACTAATTTAGATATGGAGCGTTCGGTTGACGGTATCTCGGAATATTTGTCAAGATATACTTCAAATGAGCTAAAAAAGAAGGTAGAGTCTGCCAGTAGACAGCGTAAAGATATTATCGGAGAACTTGCTTCAGTGCGGAAAAAGATATTTCAGATAAGATACAGAGAGTATGAGCCAATTGTATACAATGGTGACGGGTACTCCCCTGCAAAGGCTGCAGCGTTTGTTAATGCCAATGCGGAAGAGTTATCCTATATTCCTGGGAAGGTACGTTTATCCCATCCGCTACCCGTTACAATTGAAGAATTAGTTCGGCTTTATCAAAGTAATGGAGGGATTACTGAAAAAGAAGAAAGCGAATTAGACTTTAATATTCCAGACCCAGAATTACTACCTTATCCCGTATCGTTTTACGCGGATTTACGCAAATCTGGAGAGTGCAAAACCACTCTTGAGATTTTAGGTAAGGAATTGGGAGGGGAATTATATGCTGACTTTGAGACCGACATTGTTTGTCTCAATAACGGAGAAATAGTTGTACCCCTTACAAAATATCCTAAAGCAGATGCGTTAGCGCAATTAACAAAATATAAGAACACCTTTAGAGCTATTGATGATTGGATGATTCAAGCTGCTGTTGACGGTAATAAGGGCGGTGGTTATAAGAGTAGGTGGGATATGCTTATTGAGTCTATTGAGGATACAGCATCATATACAGATTCCATTGTTACTCATATGATAGGATATAAAATTACTATTCAAGAGGCATCAGACTTTTCACAATTGAAATTGCAATTGCAAAAATTGCAGGATGTCTTTAAGAAAAAGGGAAGAATTTCAAAAGTTGATTTACTTTTTAATAAGCAACTAGAAACGGCATTAGCTCAAATAAAAGTAAACGGGTCCTCGATTTCGACATTGGAGGAATGTCAACTAACCCAAAAACAGTTGATATTAAACGAAAAACGGTTGTATACAGCTAGGCTTTGGAATGAATTGATGGCAAAACATGGGGCCCCAAAATTCTTCGATTTGGGGGATGAGCCAGAGCGGATTTGTATCCAAAGGGTTCCACATATTAGGCGATACTTGGAATGGTATCAAAATGAATACAATGAATTATTACGTATGATTGAGAACGCAGGACTTGCTGCTGAGCTGATATTTACAAGTCATGATTTAGATTCTGAATTAGCACGAATGGAAAAGGTGCTAAGATCTATTCATACAGTAATTCCCGTACATATTGAAGTTGTAAACACCTATTTGTGCTTAAAAGGGATTGAAGCTAACTTATCGAATGCTTTGTCAGAGCTGGTAAGAGGAGAAAGAAAGAATTCAAACCTTTGCCTTTCTTTAAGTGGAGCGCTTCAAAACCGCAATCCAGAGCTTTATGAACAGAAATTTGATGAGCTTACCATATTGTATGATAAATATGAAGTAAAAAAACAGCGCGCAGAAACATTAGCAAAAATTGAGCAGATTGCACCAGAATGGGCATATGCAATTAGAAACAGAGTTGGCATACACGGCGAAACATCATGTCCTCAAACAATTGAAGACGCGTGGATGTGGAAGCAGTTTGCTGGAATTGTTGATGATATAACTAAAGAACCTTTCGAAGACCTTCAATATAAAGCTGTTTGCCTCAGCAAAGACCTTCGGGCAGTAACCGCGGTAGTTGCTGCTAATAGCGCCTGGTATCATTTGTTGCTTCGTACGGAAAGAAATCTTGATATGAGGCAAGCGCTTCAAGGATGGAAGCAGACTATGAGGAAAATTGGTAAGGGTACCGGAAGAAATGCTCCCACACTTAAGAAAAGAGCTGTTGAGTTGATGTCAAAATGTCAATCTGCTGTTCCTGCTTGGATTATGACAGTTAATAAAGCATTGGAAAGCTTAAATCCTGCGGAGAATTTCTTTGATGTAATCATAATTGATGAGGCGAGTCAATCGGATATTTCTGCGCTTTCCGTTGTGTACATGGCAAAGAAAGTCATCATAGTTGGTGACGACAAACAGGTAAGCCCTATGGCGATAGGCGTGGATTTGGACAAAATAAATGCCTTACGTGAAATGTATATAAAGGACGTCATTAATAATTCACATTTGTATGATGCAAAATCATCCTTATACGATATTGCAGCAACAACTTTCCAACCATTAATGCTCAGGGAGCATTTTAGATGCGTTCCTGATATTATTGGGTATAGCAACAAGCTTTCATATGATTATAAAATCAAACCCTTGAGAGACGCAAACGATTGCCATATTTCACCATCCGTTGTCGCATATCGAGTTGATGATGGTTATCGTCAAGGGCAACAGAAAATAAATATCAAAGAAGCTGAAACTGTTGTATCCTTAATGAAGGCATGCATAGATCAGAAAGAGTATGATGGTATGACATTTGGTGCCATTTCACTATTGGGTGATGAGCAAGCGCAAATTATTCAACAAATGATTCTCGAAAAAATTGAGCCATCAATAATTGATGAACGTCGTATTCTGTGTGGTAATGCATCTCATTTTCAGGGGGATGAGAGAGATGTGGTTTTCTTATCCTTAGTCGATAGCAATGAGGGGGATGGCCCACTTAGCATGGCTGGTGAGGGTGCGGATCAGTCCAGAAAACAACGATATAATGTTGCCGCAAGTCGAGCCAAAAACCAAATGTGGGTAATCCATTCGTTGGATTACACAAAAGATTTAAAGCCACGAGACCTTAGGCGTGACCTCCTTGAATACGTCGAGAATCCAAAATCTTATTCGAGATTAGTGGAAGCTGTTATCGCCAAAGCCGAATCACCATTTGAGGAAGCTGTGGGGAAATCACTTGTAGCGGCTGGATATAATCTGGCACAACAATGGGAGGTCGGTGCGTATCGCATTGACATGGTAGCTCTTTATAGCGGTAGTAGTGTTGCAATTGAGTGTGATGGAGAGCTGTATCATAGCGGTGAAGAAAAGGTTCGTGAAGATATGGAACGTCAAGCTATTTTGGAAAGGTTAGGATGGCGTTTTATTCGAATTCGTGGAAGCGAATACTATCGTAATCCGGAAGTTACTATGGCGAGAGTTTTTCGAGAACTGAATGATTTTGGTATATATCCTGAGAGGTTGATTGAAGCAAATACTGAAGTTGGACAGTCCGAATTATTGTCCCGTGTAAAAATTAGAGCAGCCCAAATTATAGACGAATGGAATTTTGAAAACAAAGATTTAGGAAGCATAAATAGCTATAATGAGAGAGTGATTGAGTTTCCAAAGAATAATCCTGCTCAGCATGATGAAGAATGTCTAAGAATACACCCTAGCCCTAGAATTGAAAGAGTACGGAAGACAGCTACTACAGAAGTCAAAAAGGAAAATCAACATATTTCAAAACCTCATACCAATATAGAATCAAACACGACATCGGTATCAAAAGCTGATTTACAGCATAGGAATTTAGACAATAAACAAAAGGAATCAAAGCAAAAGGGATCAAAGCAAGAGCCTCCATTGGTCACTCGTTTAAAATTTGAGGGAATAAACTATATTGATAAACGAGAACAATCAGGTATTGTCTGGGTTCTATATTCCGATGAGGTAAAGAACAAAGTTGAATCAATATGCAAAGAGATGGGCACCTTATTAGCTTTTGAGAAACGTGGTGCTCCCTCCACAGATAACAAGCCTGCATGGCGTATCATGATGAAATGAAGGAGGAATCCATATGGCTGTTAAGCGAGATGATTTTAAACTTGAGATTATCAACGAATTGGGAGTTATTTCAGAAGGATCTAAAGGTTGGCGCAAGGAACTTAACCGAGTTAGTTGGGATGGTGGAGAACCCAAATATGATATTCGGAGTTGGGACGAAAAACATGAAAATAAAGGCAAAGGAATAACTTTAAATGAAGAGGAGTTAAGAAAGCTCAAGGAATTGATAGATACGGAGATTGATTTCTTAGAGCAAAAGGAATGATAACATTATTGAATTTTAAATCTGACTAAGTGCTAAGAACGAAGTTTGCTAATTATTAGCTGATTTAATCCTTTTAACAGTATAAACATCATGCGTGGCACCTAATTTCTTAAATTCTATAGTAACACCTTCATTTGTGAATTGTGATTCTTCATTTTATATGAAGGATATGATGCAAATGAAGGTTATTTTTATGTATATTAAGGTCACAATTAAAAGTAGAGTAAGCTATACATCTAATACTTGAAGAAGACACATGGGTAAACTAATAATATATGTAAGCTCTTCAAATACAACAGTTTACTAGATATTTCATTTATTTTATATTGATACTATTTGTCAGAAAATGTTTATTATGAATAAAGAAAAATTATAATTAGAATATTAAATTAAACTTATGTGTTAAGTATATATATTATAATTC
>FWWL01009691.1_pt1 | contig 11503 bp, 8 predicted proteins | sample 2228331 | NCBI WGS metagenome assembly FWWL01 (sample SAMEA103939775, study PRJEB20133) | metagenome
ATGTATGATAATGATGTAGTTTGTTCCAATGAGATGTATGGTTTTTATTCAGAGTCCTCTGTATTTTCTTTGTTCAAAATAATGTCGGTTTTGAAGATTGGTTTGTGGGGGAAGGGTTGGTAGATGGTGATGGAGAGGGTCTGAATATCTGGGAGGTTTTGTTTTAAGCATTGGGTATCTATGGAGAGGTTTTTTTGGGAGCCGGGGGGAATTTCAAGGTAGGATAGGGTCATAGGTGATTGGATGCCTTCTTCAATGTAAAAGCAGTTTAAGGGGACGGAGACTATCGTTTTATCCTGTGAGGCAGTTTTTTCAGCGGAACACTCTAAAGTGTATATGTAGTGGATAAAGTTCCATTCTCTTTTTGGGGTAAGGTAGATTTTGGTGTTGAATAAACTCGGGTTGTGAATTTGTATGATATGTTTGTTGTCTGATGAATTGTAGGTATATTCAAAATGGGGCTGTTGGTTTTGTGTGTTCCATGTCCAGGTAAAGTATACCGCTGTAACCAGTATAATCATACATATTGTTATTTGACCGGGATTGCTTAGAAATATAGCACGAAGGATAGATATAAACACTTCATAAAAGAATCTTTCAATCGGGATAACTCTCTGGTATGGGATACTCTGTTCTTGTGTTCCTTTATGGAAAGAAGTTTGATGATTTGCCGACTCAGGCGAAATGGATGCTTCGGCAGGATATTCAATAAGTTCTCTATAAAATTGAATGCGTTTTTTAATTTCTTCTCTATGTCCGTATATCTGCTGGTTGATTTGGTTTGCTTCTTCGGGGGAATATTCGCCTCGTTTTACTTTTTCTATCAGGGCTTGTTGCTGTTGTTGTAAGAGGGCTGATTGTTTTACGAGGCTGTCAATTCGCTGGTAACATTTTTTGTAAAATTCTTTTTTCTGGTCTTCCCAGTATTGGAGTTGTTTCGGGTCTCCTTCCTGCCATGCCTGTTCTGCGTTTTTATAAATCCATACTAATGTTTCGGGTGTGGGTTCGTAATCGCTCATTTTTTGCTTTTATATTCTAATGCCGACTTTATGAATGCACAAAACAAGGGTTGTGGTTTAAGAGGTGTGCTCTTGAATTCGGGATGAAATTGGCAGGCACAGAACCAGGGGTGTATATCTGTTCGGAGTTCTATAATTTCTGTTAATTCTTCCTCTATATCCATAAATTTTCTTCTATGGATACCACTGACAATCATACCTGCCTTTTCTTCAAATTCTTTACGATAGGCGTTATTGAATTCGTAGCGGTGCCTGTGTCGCTCATAGATGAGGGGTTGTCCGTAGGCTTTGTGTGCTAATGTGCCGGGTTGCAATTCGCAGGGATAAGCCCCTAAACGCATGGTTCCCCCTTTGGCAGATATGCCTTTTTGTTCGGTAAGTAGAGAAATGACTGGATGAGGTGTTTGAGGGTTTACTTCTGTGGTATGTGCTTCTTTTAATCCTAAACAGTCTCTTGCTATTTCAATTACAGCGACCTGCATGCCCAAACAGATACCGAAGTAGGGGATACGGTTTTCTCGGGCATATCGTGCGACATTAATTTTTCCTTCAATCCCTCGTGTGCCAAAACCAGGTCCAATTAAAATGCCATGATACCCTTTTAGCACATCTTCCGGTTTCTCTTTTCCGGGGTCAAATCGTTCGGAATCTATCCACTCGTATTTTACCTTGCAATTGTTTGCGATACCTGCGTGGATAAAGGCTTCGTTGATACTTTTGTAAGCATCTCCGTGTCCGGTGTATTTTCCTACTGCGGCGATGCGCACTTCTTCTGTGGCGGAATTTAAACGATTGACGATATTTATCCATTCGGTTAGATTACTTTCCCGCAGTTCCAGCCCCAATGTTTTCAAGACACTAACATCCAGATTTTGTTCTTTGAAGTTTAATGGAATGGCATATACTGGGGAGATGTCCTGTGCATTGATAATGGCTTCTTCGGGAACATCGCAAAATAAAGCCACTTTTTGTTTTTCTTCTTTGTTAAGTTTATTTTTACCTGTCCGACAGATAATTATGTTTGGCTGAATACCAATATCACGCAGAGCCCGGACACTATGTTGTGTAGGTTTTGTTTTTAATTCGTTTGCCGCTTCTATATACGGGACTAATGTGACATGAATAAAACAGCAGTTTTCGGGACCTACTTCTAAACGGAACTGTCGCAAGGCTTCTAAAAAAGGAAGACTCTCAATATCGCCTACTGTCCCGCCGATTTCAACAATAGCAATATCTACATCATCTTCATCTACGGTAAGCGCGCGGATACGATTTTTTATCTCATCTGTAATGTGGGGAATCACCTGAACAGTCTTTCCCAGATAGGCGCCATCGCGTTCTTTTTGAATAACAGTGTTGTATATAGCGCCTGTGGTGGTATTGCTTCTGCGTGATAATCGCGCGTTTGTAAATCGCTGATAGTGTCCGAGGTCCAGGTCTGTTTCTGCACCATCGTCTGTTACAAATACTTCCCCATGCTCAAAAGGATTCATAGTCCCTGGGTCTACATTGATGTAAGGGTCCATTTTCATTATGGCAATTTTATAGCCACGAGCCTCTAATAGCAATCCTAAACTGGCACAGGCAATACCTTTTCCGATGGATGAGACAACGCCTCCTGTGGTGAATATGTATTTTAATGGTGTTTTTCTATCTGTCATTTATACTTCCTTCTGTCTTGATTTGAGGATTTTTTCAACATGTATTAAATCTTCAGGTGTATCTACGCCTAAGGCTTCATAATTCGTAGGAACGACGGCAATGGAATAACCGTTTTCTAAAACTCGCAATTGCTCCAATTTCTCTAATTTTTCCAGAGGTGTTTGGGGAAGTTTAGAAATATATAGTAAGAACTTACGACGGTATGCATAAATGCCGATATGTTGCCAGTATATCCCTGTGATATTATGCCGTTGTTCTTCATCGCGGATATAGGGAATTGGGGAACGAGAAAAGTATAAAGCACGCCCTTTTTGATTTGTGATAACCTTTACTATATTCGGATTTTGTATCCAGGATGGGTCGGTTATGCTTCTACAAGCGGTTGACATTTGCAGAGTGTCATCGTCTAATAAAGGTTTTATAACGGCGTCAATACATTCCGGAGGGAGTAGAGGTTCGTCTCCCTGAACATTAACGATAATTTCCTCGTTGCGTTTTTCTGCTACTTCTGCAATTCGGTCTGTTCCACTGGCGTGGTCGGAACGGGTCATTACAACGGGAACGCCTAAGGGTTCCAATGCCGACTTTATCCGCTCATCATCAGTGGCTACCAGAACTTCATTAGCACAGGTTGCTTTTTTTGCCTGTTGGTATACATGATACACCAATGGATAGCCACAAAGGTTAACAAGCATTTTCCCCGGAAAACGAGTAGAGGCATAACGGGCAGGGATAACTATTAACACGGTTTTGTTAGGTTCTGAAATATCTCCTTTTTCCATTGAGTTAACCCTGAGTATAAACTATTAAAAAATATCCCATCTGTCAAACAATATACTTCGGGAAAATGAAACAACTTATTTATAATAAATTATCATATTTAGGTATCTATGTTCAATAACTACTGGTTCAAATTGTTTTATTAAAGAACACAAATGATATTAAAAGGAATAACTTTAATCAGTAGTGTCAAAGATTTTCAGAGGTTTACAAAATCGTTATTGAAGAGAATGAAAACAATAGAGTTAAAAATAGAATCGCGCTTTTTGTAGATAGGGAGTTTTGAGACTGTTTAAATTTTATCCTTGCTGTTCCGGATTGGGTTTTAATCCAGCCTGACGAAGTTGTGCTTCTTGATATTGTTGGTAGCGAACAAGATAAATTTCTTGTAATTGTGCGATGGAGTTCTTAAGTATTCCTTCCTCCTGCGGGGTTAGATTTCCTTTCGTCTTATCGCGTAGTATTATCAGGAGGTCAATGAAAAATTGGGCTTGCTCTAAATCAATGATTACTTGCTGACTTCCTTGTGGGGCAATAACACCTAATGCTAACATTGCGTCGGTAGAAAGGATGCCTACGATAGTTTCAAAGGAAGGGGTTATGTCTTCTGTGGAGGCTTCCTCTTCTTCCCCTTTTTTGGCTTTCTCTTCTTCTAATTTTTTCTGGAGTTCCTCTTTTTCTTTCTGGACTTTTGCTTTCCAGTCTTCGTCAATGATGATTTTCTTTTCTTCGTCGCTCACATTTATTCTCCTAAAAAGGTTTTTAATAACCATTTAAAATCCTTTTTTCGGGAGAGAACAAACTCTCCCGAAAAAAGGATACTGGTTATTTAATTATTTCTTGTTCTTATGACGGTTCAGGCGTCTCTTCTTCTTACGCTTATGTTTATTAATCTTGCGTTTACGGACTTTTCTTCCACCTGCCACGAATGTTACTCCTTATTATTGTGTGTTTGATTTTTTGAAATACAGTTTTATTTACTTGTTAACCATTTTTCGTCATCTAATTTATATTCTAATATATCTTGAGGGGTGAAATAAAGTGCTATTTCACGCTGTGCGGATGCTGGCGAATCTGATGCGTGAACTATGTTCAACTGCGTTATTAAAGCAAAATCCCCGCGGATTGTTCCGGGAGGTGATTTTAACGGATTGGTTGTCCCTATCATACTGCGAACCTGGTTTATAGCGTCTTCTCCTTCCCAGACCATCTGGACTGTGGGACCCGAACAGATAAACCGGACTAAACTTTCAAAGAAATCTTTTCCTTTGTGTTCCTGGTAGTGTTCTTCTGCTTTTTCTCGGGTCAATATTTGCATTTTTAATGCAACGAGTTTCAGTCCCCTCTGTTCAAAACGACGGATACACTCGCCGATAAGTCGGCGAGCAACTCCATCGGGTTTAATCATGACAAAGGTTCGCTCTATGGACATTATGGGGAAACTCCTGAAAGGTGAGTTATAGTGGGTAATATTATAGTGGATATGGGGTAGTTCTTTCAAACAAAGGGATAAAAGATGAAATCAGACCTGTCGGACGGGTCGGACAGGTCAGACAGGTCCGACAGCGAGACGATTTTTAATCGTTGTAACTCTTTTGGCATAATGGTAGTCAAATCATAAACTTAATGGAATAATAACAGGAATAGGGATTTTTATTATGTCGGAACGAATCGCCTTGTATCCAGGGAGTTTTGACCCACCTACATTGGGACATATTGACCTTGTTCATCGGGCACGGAGGATTTTTGACCGGGTAATTGTGGCTATTGCGGTAAACGAAGCCAAAACATCTTTGTTTACAGTGGAAGAACGGCTCCAAATGTTGAGAGAGGAACTGAATGATACACCCGGGATAGAAGTCACAAGTTTTGTTGGGCTCTCGGTAGAGTTCGCAAAGAAATGTGGGGCACAGGCGTTGATTCGTGGATTACGTGTGGTTTCTGACTTTGAATTTGAATTGAGTTTGGCAATAAATAATCAAAAATTGGACCCTAGCATAGATACGGTTTGTCTTATGCCGAGTGAGCCGTATCTATTTTTGAGTTCCCGACAGGTGAAAGAAATTGTTCGTTTTGGTGGAAGTGTCTCTCATTATGTTTCGCCACAAATTGAACAAAAACTCCGTGAACGGTTACTTCAAAAGTAATTTATCTGCACTTACTTCAAATGTTTATCCAGCCAGGCGAAAGCCTCACCTTGCATATCGCAATTGAATTCGTGAGGAACATCCCAGATTTTTGTATATAGGTTTTCCTCTTTCCCCTGTGATTGCCAGACCTTCTTCATAATTTTATAACAATCTTCTACACCTTCCAGAGGGAACAGGGTATCTTTAGTCCCGTTGAAAAATAACATAGGTTTTGGGCAGGCTAAACTCGCCACATCAGGAATGTCCAGATATAAGTATAAGTTGGGGGCTAACATTGAATACGCAGACTGACCGCGAGTCTGGTTGTTGTCAGGAACCATTAATGAAGGCGTAGTTGCCATCCAGCATATAGTACAGCCAACCTTAATATCATCCGATAGGGCACTTAACATCCAGGTTCGGTGTGCTCCCATAGAAAGACCTATAGCACCGATACGATTGCCGTCTACTTCGGGCAAGGTTTTCAGAAACTCCACCGAACGAATATCGTCCCAGGTGATAATCCCCAACCAGGAAGTGCCTAAATGGAAAATGTTGGAAGATACTCTTTGCTGGTTTTCATATTGACTCCCTCCACATTCCTGCCGTGCTCCCCAGAATAAGGCGTCTATTGCGAGGACTACATACCCGCGTTTGGCAAGTTCATCACCAATAAATTTCCCGCAGTAATATTTATTGACCCAATCTAAGGCATCATCTAAAACTTTCGGGTCTTCCGCAATTGGGCGAATTACCTTTTCTTTTCCAATACTGAAATGGGCTCCATGGTCGTGCAGGCATACCACTGCGGGGAAAGGAGATGTCCCTTTCGGAATGAGTAGATATGCGGGAATGCGTTCCCAATCGGATGTGTTGATTAAAAGTTTTCTTGCTATATAATCGCCTCTATCTTCTTCGACTATCCATTCAGGCTTGAAAAATGTAAATGGAGGTGGATAGCCCATACACTCTATAACCTTTTTGCGTCCTTCTTTTTTCCATTCATCAAAGTTGGTGAATTTTTCCGGGTCGTATCTCAAAGAGGGGGTGTATGTTTTCAGCCATTTTTCAGCAAATTGAGGTAGTGTCTTCTCTATAGAGCAGTTTTCGCCCGTTTTAATATTGTTTTCTGTTTTGGGAAAGTTTAATCTTGTAAGCACGGTTCGCAATTCCGGAGTGAAATTAGATAGTAGACGCTGAGAATTTCTATGCTTTAGGTAGTAGTCTAAAACAGAGGCGAAAAAGACAACCCCTTCCGGTGGGAGGGTATCAGTGCAGGAGATATTCCCTTCGGTATAGTCCCTTGAATAATTGCGTTCGTCAAAGGTTTTATATATCTCTTCTAAACTTTTTCCATTTTCCACTTTTCCTGTCGCATATTCCCACGCACCGATACTGTTCAGGACACATTGACTTCGCATAAGTCCTGCGATGCGTGCCTGTAAAACTATCTCTATTCTATCCAGACACAATTCAAGATAAGGGGATTTCCTTTCTAACACAGAGCAGGCATTTACTAACTGATGAGCATGTTCAATTCCCTGTCCTATGAATACAAGAGGAGAACGCGGATGAGGATACCGCCAGCCTCCGGAAGGGTCTCCACTTTCTGCAAGAAATTTTGCCACTGCTTCAATCGTTTCATAGAGAAGAGGTTCGTCAGGGAAATCTTTATATAAAGCAGGTAATCCCTGTAAGGCGTAGCCTAAAATATAAGGTTTGGGGAATGGATTTTTATATCCCGTTTGGTCATTCTGGATAAAAGGCACCTGTTTCTTAATAGGTTCTCCACCTTGTGAGAACAGATGTTCATCATTGAGTTTCTCTCTCAGTTCACGGAATAATCGTAAGGCATGTTCCGCATATTCTTTCTTCCCTAAAGCGTGATACAGAATTATGAAATCTTTCACAACTCCCACATTCCTGCACTCTCCGGTATTGGCGTGAATATGCTCTTTTGCATATTCTGTTTGCCATTTCAATCCGCAGGCATAAAATGGGTCTCCAGTCTCCTCGTAAGCGAACAGCATGTTTTCCATACCCTTTGTGCAAAAGGTAACTGAATTATTAGAACGCCACATAAAATCATTATCTCCTTCGTGCATTTTGGGGTCCTGCCCGCGAATATTGTTATACCTCGTTCCGCCGAAGGTTGATTTCTCTAACTCTCCCCACCAGATAGATAACTGCGTGTAGTTCTGACACCATAAGAGGAAGGTCTTTCGTATTTCAGGGTCTGCGGTTCGTAAGAATTCGTAGTAAATCTCAGTATTGTGATTCAGGCGATTCATTCCAAATACAGAATTGACGGGCATGGTAGATACATTCCCAAAATCGTCTCCATATAATCTTGCTACAGCCATTGCATTCCTATGCCATTTGAGGATTGCTCTCAGCACTTCGTTTTCAGGCTCGGGAGATATGCCACATTGATATACCGCATCCGATAAAGAAGCAGGAATTTCCACCGCAATAGGCGGTTCCAGTAGTTCATTCCATTCTGGTAAGTTTTCTGGACCGATGTATAATGAAGCAGTCCGCCATGCCATAGGTTGATGAGGCACTTTGTCTATGTCTCTACTCCGCAAATATTTGATTTGCCAGCCATTGGAAGTTTTTTCAGATGAAATTATCCCTTTTCGCCAACAAGTAGCATCTGGGAAAGATATTTTGCTACCTCCTTCCGTTTGAAAAGAGACACTTTTCCCGCCTTTTAGTTCATGTTCAACCGAATCAGTTAGTCTTGTTATGCTGTCCATGAGTATTTGGGATAATTCTCCATTGCCATCAATTTTCAAGCCAAATTCAGAAGCGTATCCATCTTCCTTTGCCCACCGCTGTAAAGATACGCGAAGTGCGAATTGCCCCTCTGAATTGGCACGAAGTTCTACAATATTAGGATAAACTTCGTCCCATTGTAACCATCTCACCCATAGATAATGATTTCCCCGCTCTACTACTTCCCGTCTTATTTCTGGCTCGTGATTATTGGAAGTAGGAGTAATGAATGATATTTGGAATGTTGTCCCTCCTTTATCTGATACCGACAATTGTTTCCCATCATACTGAAAGCGTTTGTCCCCTATCTGAAGTTCGGCATCTTTAATTTCGTTATAATAAGGTTTCTCGCATATAACTGTATATTGTTTTTGATTGCTTTCAAAAGTATCCACAAAAGATAGGATTGCCCTACGGACATAGCTTTCACCGCCCCCATAAGTAGTCAGCACCCGACAATCTGCTAACAGTTCTGTTCCACGAGTTCGGAGTAGGATTTGTTCCGTTTGTTTTAATTTGCCATAAGGGAATGGAATGGACACGCGAACAAATTGCTTGCCTACCTGTGGCACTTTCACAGTAAATGTAATATCTACATCCATTCCCACATTTTGCGGTGCTATTTCCCCGGAGTTAATAGGCTGGAATTGAAACTTCTGGAACCAGAGTTCTTTTTGATTGTCTATATTGTTCGCAGTGGATATAGACTGGCAGGAGAAAAGAAGTAGGATAAATAAACCGTGATATTTTTTTGATATTTTAATCATAGAGGTCTCCTTGTTTTGATAAGTTCTATATTACAATACTGGAATTAGACAAATCAGATAATTTACGAGAGCAATAGTTGACATTTCAGGAAATAAGTGATATAATTAGTATTACATAGTAATACCTTATTGGATAGAAATGATAAAGAAAAGTAGATACATATATCATCTGGTTTCTCTAAATTTCTTATTTATAATTATCATAGCGACTATCTCTCCATTTTTCCACTACCACCATATCCACATAGATTGCTGTGAGTCGGAGATTGGACATTCCGAAAATTCCTGTCCCGTTTGTTGGTTTGCTCTACATATAAACGCCTTTTCTTTTGTCCTTATAGGAATTATCTTTCCTGAATTTATCAAAATCTTCTATATCCTGTGTGTACGCAACTTTTCTCGTTCATTTATATTTACCTCTTTTTCTCGTGCACCTCCTTTAATTTCATCGTTCAGTTAATTTCTTCCTTTCCAACACATTCAATAAAACAAATCAACTGTTTTACTTTTCATGTTTCTTTCTGAAATTAAAGGAGGTTTTACTATGAAGAAATTAGGTTTTACTCTTATAGAATTATTGGTTGTCATAGCAATTATTGGTATTCTTGCGGCTATATTATTACCCGCTTTAGCACGGGCACGAGAATCTGCCCGTCGTTCTTCCTGCCAGAATAATCTGAAACAGATTGGACTGGCTCTGAAAATGTATGCAAATGAGGCGAAGGGGGAACGATTCCCACCGATAAAATCTACCAATTGTGATGGGACACCGACAATTGGGCTTGCAACGATGATAGATATGGAAGTGATGTATCCTGAGTATCTGAATGATTTTCAGGTATTAGTATGTCCGAGTTCGCCATGGGCAGGACCCGCATTGCAATTGTGGGATGAGGGGAAAAATCCCGCAACTACATATATGGAAGCGGTAGAGGAAGGTCACATGATATTGAACGGGATTCCCGTTCATCAAAATGGAGTGGTTGAACCATGTGAAGTGTACGAACACCCGTATGCTTATTTAGGTTGGGCTATTAATCCAACATTGTTTCAAACGAATGAAGACTTTGAATTCTTTGAGTTAGCCGTAGAAGAATTGGTAGAACGGATAACCAATCCTGCGAATACGACCCAGCAATGTAAGCAATACGCAGATGAGGACTGGATTTTCCCATCACTTCTAATACCGTCTGTCCTTGCTAATTCGCGTCAGGCATATCGTCTGCGAGAGGGAATAGAAAGATTCCTGATAACAGATATTAATAACCCGGGCAGTGCCAACAATGCTCAATCCATTCTTCCTGTAATCTGGGATGAAATTTCGGGGGATGATGTGGGTCATTTCAACCACGCTCCAGGGGGTTGCAATGTACTGTATATGGATGGGCATGTTGAATTTTTAAAGTATGTTCCTCATTCCAGTGGTGAATTTAACAATGGGAACTCTTTCCCTGTAAACAGCGGTGGCTTTATTATTCACGAGGCGTCTCATCACGGGGCTCATGACCACGGACATTAATTTTGAACTTCGGGGGGCGGAGGATTCTCTTCGCCTCCCGAAAAAATTAGAACCACTGTTTCAAGTCAATCTTTGTAAAGGGGCAACGAGAAGCAGTTACAACCGGATTATTCCCTGCTACGGACGCATAAACGATAAGATTTTTAGGGTCAAATACACAGGAGTGAAGAGTTTCCGGGTTGTGAACAGGTCCATTGGCAAGCCATTCTAATGCCATTTGGACAGTTATGGGACCTTTCCCCTCTTGAGCCTGAAATTGTTTTCCTAGCCAGTCATATCGTTGATAAGTGTTGTGATTGGTAAAAAGGAATAGTATGAGTTTAAACTGGTCCCATGTCTCTACATGTAAAGGAGGCTTCAAAAGAGGTCCGACGCGTTTCGCTAATGCTACCAATCCTTCTTTGCTTACAGGGTGATTTGTCCTGCGTATCATATCGGGTAGTCCGTAATGTTTGGTTTCTTCATTTTCCTTCGGGTCGTTAGGACCATAGACATTTTTTATCACCGGGTCGGATTCTATTGACCTTGCTGAGTTTATTTTCGCGTCTGCAATCGTATAGTTCCAGCCTGTGCCCTCGGTTCCTTGAAGAACTATATCTACCGCTTTTTCAAGAGTGTCCTGCTCCAACATCATACGGACGGTGATAAAACAGGGTCGTCCGTCAAAGGTGCTATTGGAATTGGGAAGGGTTGCCTGTCCGACGGAAATTTGATGTGCGTTCATTCCCGTAAGACTACCTATTGCTCCTGCCCAACCCATTAGCATATAAGGTTTAATTCCATCTGTGGGGTGGTATATAAAAATAACCGCATCATCCTGTGCATCCCGCTGGCAACTCCAATCTAAAT
>FWWL01009693.1_pt1 | contig 11501 bp, 11 predicted proteins | sample 2228331 | NCBI WGS metagenome assembly FWWL01 (sample SAMEA103939775, study PRJEB20133) | metagenome
TAATACAACCAGCAATAAAGCCACCAATAAGAAGGATAGATGGAAAGGATTTTGAGATTGATGGACTTGCAGTTGGAAGAGATTTTGTAATAGTAATTGAAACAAAGACAAAGCCAAGCAAAAAAGCAATAAAGCAATTAGAAAACAATTTAAAGAAGTTTTTAACATTTTATCCTGAATATAGGAATTATAGGATTTATGGTGCCATTGCAGGAATAATAAATTCTGATGAGATTAAGAATTTAGCTGAAAGCAAGGGATTTTTTGTAATAGAACATAAGGATGGAAAAGATTTTAGAATTTTAAATAGAAAAGATTTTAAACCAAAAAATTATTCTATCTAGTAATTCTTAAAAGGTCCTTTTTACTTAATTTGTCAAACAAATTAAAGAGAAGTGAGTTTTCAAAGGCTTTATGTAATAGCCATCAAAATAGTATAAAATTTAGAGTTGTTTTAAAGCATTTCATCTTTTTAAGGACTGTTAAAAACTGAATTATGTACTTTATACTTTTCGGAAAACATAACAGGAGGTTGCTATATGAAAAGTAGGAAAGTTAAATTCATAATAAATATATACGATCTTGATAATTCAAGATCAGTTGTATTTAAATTTACAAAGCTTTCAGTCGGTGTGGTCCTTGCAGCTTTTTCAAGCTTCATTATTTCAATAATTATAGGTCTTTTTCTTTCGTTTAAATTTGCATTTTTATTCATTGAAAACGTTACTCTAAAAAGGCAAAATCAAAGTTTAAAAAGTTATATTATTCAAATGCAAAAGGAAGTTGAGCTAGTGAAGTCAAAACTTGATAGTCTATTTGATGTGACAAATAGTTTTAGAGTAATAGCAGGCTTAAATCCTATTCCAAAAGATATAAAGTTTCTTGGTATTGGAGGCTACATTAGGAATGATGATAGTATTAGTAATTTAAAATTTGAGACTGATAATTTAAAGAGACTTATAGCATTCGAGCTAAAAGATGTTCAAGAAGTTTCAAAAATTGTTAATGAAAAGAGGGAAGAACTTAGGAGAATACCAAGCATTATCCCAAGTAGTGGTATAATCATTTCAAATTTTGGATATAGAACTGATCCATTTACAGGTGAGTATAAGATGCATGAAGGTATAGATATTTCTGCACCAATTGGGACACCTGTCTATGCGAGTGCTGATGGGAGGGTTATATTTTCAGGGTATAAGGAAGGATATGGACTTTGTGTAGAGATTTCGCATGAGAATGGTATAATTACAAGATATGGGCATCTTTCAAGAATTCTTGTAAGCATTGGTCAAAAAGTAAAAAGGGGTGAAATTATCGGAAAAGTTGGTTCTACTGGGCGCTCGACAGGCTCTCACTTACATTATGAGGTTATAGTAAATGGTTTTCCAAGAAATCCTTTGAATTATATTATATTTTCAGATGTGATTTATGATTAGTCTTTTGTTAGTCCTTTTAGAAGAAAATTTGAAGACGCATATTTATTTTTTGGCGAATAATTATTTAGAGGGGAGGTTTTGTGGTTATAATCAAATAGCTAGGGATTACATTAAGTTCAATTTGAAAAGATATGGATATGAAGTTCTGGCACAGGAATTTGATGTGGATGGAAAAATTAGAATTGATAGCTTTTATACTAATCTGAATATTCCAATAAAACCATTGTATTTTTCAGCTAGTGGATATGCAAAATTTAATGAGATTTCAATTGTGGATGGAGATACTCTTGATAATATGGGACTTATGCATAGAGCTATTGAGGAGAGAAATAATGGTAAGAAAGCTATTATTTTCTTACTTTCAAAGCCTATTCAAAGAAGCTATTTTAAGGGTGATTTGAATATCGTTGCCTTGCAAGTTCCAAAAGAATATAAAGATAGCCTAAAAAATAAGAAAATTGAAGTTTATCTAAAAATTTCAAAAGAGAAGGTAAAAGGTGAAAATATATTTGCTTTTAAAAAAGGCAAGAGTTTAACTTATATTATAATTGGTGCACACTATGATCATCTTAGATATGGTGATATCTCATCATTGGATAGTATTTATGATGTTCACAATGGTGCGGATGATAATGCAAGTGGGGTAGCAGGTGTTTTGGAACTTGCTAATTATTATAAAGACAAAGTGGTTAGGGATAATATTGTGTTTGCTTTTTGGGATTGTGAGGAGATTGGGACTGTTGGCTCAGAATTTTATATTCAAAATTCATTGTTTCCACTACAAAATACAAAAGTTTATATTAACTTTGATATGATTGGAAGACTTAAGGATAGTGCCTTGACTGTAATAGGTTCTAAAACTGCAAATGAATTTGAAGAAATTTTAAAAAGAAATAATGAAGTTGGATTTAATTTGAAGCTTTCAAATAGTGGTTTTGGTTCAAGTGATCAGAATGCATTTTATAATGCCAAAATTCCCGTTTTGCATTTCTTTACAGGTGTTCATAAGGATTATCACAGAACTACTGATGATGCTAGGTATATAAACTTTTTAGGTATGAGAGCAATTTTAGAATATGTAATAAAAGTTATTGAGGATATTTCGAAAATTGAAACTTTAACTTTTAATGAAGTCAAAGAAGAGAGGAGTTTTGTGAGAACAGGTAATAGAGTAAGGCTTGGTGTTATCCCTGATTATAGTTATGATGGCAATGGTGTTAGAGTTGTTGGTGTTTCAAAGGGAACACCTGCTGAGAGAGTAGGTCTTAAGGAAGGTGATATAATTCTAAAAATTGGAAAGTATGAAATTAGGAATATTTATGATTTAACTTATGTGCTAACGAAATTCAAAAAGGGACAAAAGACTAAAATTGAGTTTTTGAGTGATGGTAAACTTGTTCAAAAAACTTTAAACTTTTAATAATGAAAAAGGTTAACACAAGACTTTTAGAAAATGTTTTTTTAAAGTGGGATCAAATCAAAGAGCAATTTGATGGGCTTGAAAATTTTGGAAATATCGACCCACAAATAGTTCTGAGTGAGTGGAATGAATACAAATTTAAAGAAAATAAAAAATATAAAATTGTTTGCGGAGATGGTTCATATAATACAGTTGATTATATAGATAAATACATAATTTTAAGTGCAGGTCTTGGTCTTTCCTCTGATAAAGACGGTAAATTGGATTTTGAATATAATTCATTTTTGTTGGTTATTCCATTTAATGTAATTGTGAAAAAATTCTTAGATGATCTAGCAGCGCTTATTATGTCAACATTGGAATTGAAATCCATTTATCTCATTTCAAAAAGGAAAAAACCTGATGTTGTTGTGATTGATGGTAGCATTAGAAATTTTATAATCAGATTTGGTCCGAGCCATAGTAAGGATATTGGTCAAAATTGGTTTTTGAAGGGGGACTTTGATGAAAGAAAAGTTGAAAGTTTGTATGATGAATATAAGGATGAAATTTATAACTACGATATTTGGGCTTATTATGTTTTGAAAGATCAAAAAGATATTTCAAGGGATGATAAATTTGTTTACTTTGCACATTTATTGTATTATGAGTATTTAAAGGTTCTTGATGATATCCTAAGAGAATTCAAAGTCGTTAGCATTTCAAAGTCATTTTCTGCTTCATCAGAAGTAAAAATTTTCCCATTTATAGTAGCACCTGATATTTTGATTTTCAATAACTATACAAATAGTGTGGGTTATAGTAGGGTTGAGCATTATATTGATTTGTATGACGATGAATATAAGGAATATAGAAAGTTTAAGTGGAAACTACCTGAGCCTTTCAGACATTTAGAGAAAAAAGATGTTAAATTTTTTTATGTAAGGTTTGAAGAAAATTATAGAGTCTATAAGGTTGAATTTGTTGGTAATCTAAGTCAGGATTTTGTTCTTGATGTGCTATCACCTGCAATTGTTGGGGGTTATTTTTATTTATTGAAATTGGCTCATAAAGAAGTTCTTATAAGAGAAAGTGATATAGAAATCATTGAGTATTATATAAAGCAGGAACTTGGAAAGGAATTGGGTGTAAAATTGAGAAGTGAACTTGAATTATAAATTTGTTGAGAATGATTTTTAATTTAGCTTTAAAATTTTCAAACTATGCTTTGGGTAAGCAATCTGTTTCCGAAGATAACCTCAACTTATGGTAAGTATGTTGATAACACATTTTGGTTTATATTTTGGATTTCATTATTTTTCTTTTTAATAATTCAGATTGCAATGTTCTATTTTGTAATTAAATATAGAAATAGAAAGGAGGAGGAAGTTGCGAATATTGAAGGTAGTAAAGTGCTTGAAATTATTTGGACAGTAATTCCAACAATCATTTTAATTGTTATATTTTTCTATGGTGTTTATGTATTCGATAATTTTCAAAGAAGACCACCTGCAAATGCGATGGAGATAAAAGTAATAGCTCATCAATGGTGGTGGGAATTTCAGTATTCAAATGGTTATAGCACAAGGGATACATTAGTAGTTCCACTAAATAAACCTGTTAAGCTTGTAATGACTTCACAAGATGTAATTCATTCATTCTTTATAAGGAATTTTAGGACTAAGGAAGATGCTGTTCCTGGAAGATATACCTGGCTTTGGTTTAAAGCTACTGAACCTGGAATTTATGAGGTTCAATGTGCTGAATATTGTGGAACGTTACATTCCAAAATGATAGGATATATTAAGGTTATTGATGGAAAAGAATTTAATAATTGGCTTGCAAGTGTTTCAAGAGAGATGGAATTAACTGTAAGTCTTTCACCTGCTGAAAGAGGGAGAAGAATTATTCAAAATAAAGGTTGCACTGCTTGTCACTCAATTGATAGTTCACAGCTTGTGGGTCCTACATATAAGGGACTTTATGGTCGTGAAGCGTTAGTCGTTGAAGGGGGGGTGGAGAAGAAAGTTATTGCTGATGAAAATTATTTAAGGGAAAGTATATTAAATCCAAATGCTAAAATTGTAAAAGGATTTCAAGCTATTATGCCTTCATATCAAGGGCAACTGAGCGAGAGAGAAATTTTGGATATTATAGAGTATTTGAAGACTTTAAAATGAAGAGATTATAAATAGGAGGGTGAGCTATGCTTAACAAACTTTTAAGACCAGAACCAAGGCCTGGAATCTTAGGGTGGTTGTTTTGCACAGACCATAAGAAAATTGCATTTCTTTACTTTTGGACAATCATACTCTTTTTTATTGTAGGTGGTATTTTTGCACTTCTTGTAAGAATGGAACTATTCTTACCAGGGAAGACTATTGTAGATGCTGATACATATAATAGATTGTTTACACTTCACGGTGCAGTGATGATATTTTTGGTAATAATTCCTCTTATTCCTGCTGTAATGGGTAATTTTCTAATTCCACTTATGATAGGTGCAAGGGATGTTGCATTTCCAAAGCTAAATCTTTTTAGCTATTGGATATTCCTTACAGGCTCTTTAATAATTTTAGCATCTCTATTTTTTGGAGCTATCGATACAGGATGGACATTTTATACTCCATATAGCCTAAAAACAGGTGGTGGTGTTCTGTTGGCTTTGCTTGGTGTATTTATTGTTGGATTTTCATCTATTCTGACGGGATTAAATTTTATCGTTACAATCCATAGACTAAGGGCACCTGGAATGACATGGAGTAAACTGCCATTATTTATATGGGCTTTATATACCACAAGTTTAATGAATGTTATAGCAACACCTGTAATAGGAATAACATTATTGCTTTTAATTCTTGAAAGGTTATTTGGTGTTGGATTTTTTGACCCTACAAAAGGTGGAGATCCAATTTTGTTTCAGCATTTCTTTTGGTTTTATTCACACCCTGTTGTTTATATTATGATTTTACCAGGAATGGGTATAATATCTGAGCTTATAGCAGTTCATTCAAGGAAGAAGATATTTGGGTATTGGGCTATGGCAATTGCTATATTTAGTATAGGATTTATTGGATTTATCGTATGGGCACATCATATGTTCGTTAGTGGGATGTCAGATGTTGCAAGATGGTTATTCTCATTTTTAACATTCTTTGTTGCAGTTCCAACGGGTATTAAAGTGTTCAATTGGGTAGCTACACTATATAAAGGTTCAGTTAGATTAACAACACCTATGCTATTTGCACTCTCGTTCTTATTCTTATTTACAGTAGGTGGCTTGACAGGTCTTTGGCTTGCTACATTGTCAACAGATGTTTATTTACATGATACTTATTTTGTAGTAGCACACTTCCACTACACAATGGTTGGTGGAGCTATAACTGCATTCTCTGGAGGATTATTCCACTGGTTTCCAAAAATTACAGGTAGAATGTATAATGAAAATTTGGGCAGAATTGGTTCGATTCTTATATTCATTGGATTTAACTTAACGTTCTTCCCACAATTTTTACTTGGTATGCAAGGTATGCCAAGAAGATATTGGGATTATTTACCTGAATTTACATTATTAAATCAAATATCCACAATTGGTGCATTTATAATTGCTGCTGGTGTTTTCATTTCACTTTTAACACTCCTTATTGCATGGATAAAAGGTCCAAAGTCAAGTGAAAATCCCTGGGGTGGTGCAACACTTGAATGGAAAACATCATCTCCACCACCATATTATAATTTTGAGAAAATACCACATGTAGAGCATGGACCATATGATTTTGAACATTTGAGGAAGAAGGAAGAAGTTAAAAAGTAAGAGGAGATAGAATATGGAACATGTTATTGAACATGAACACATAGAGAAGGAACACAAGGATGATTTTGGTGCTAAACTTGGGATGTGGCTATTTCTTGCAACAGAACTCTTGCTATTTGCAGGTCTCTTTACACTATACTTTATTTTTAGAGGTATTTATTTACCATTTTTTCATAAAGGGCAGGAAGAACTTCAACCTATTATTGGTCTTATAAATAGTATTGTTCTATTTATTGGTGGTTTTACAGCAATTTGTGCGATTGCTGCTGCAAGAACCGATAAAAGATCCCATCTAATTTTATTTTTAGCAATCACAATTTTAACAGGGTTGATATTCTTAGGTATTAAAGTATATGAATATGGATTGAAATTTGAACATGGATTATTTTTCAATATGGAACATTTTAAGTCATTACCTAATGGTGAGAAAATTTTCTTTTCATTATACTTTGTAATGACAGGAATTCATGGATTGCATGTTCTCATAGGTGTAATCCTATTTTCATTTATACTATTATTTGCAATAAGAGGTGAATATAATTCAAAAAACTTCATTCAAGTTGAAATTGCAGGACTTTATTGGTGTCTTGTAGATTTGGTTTGGATGTATCTTTTCCCAACTTTGTATCTTGTTAAATAATGGATTTTTTGAAGAAATTTATTGAAGTTTTTTATAAAAAAAATGCTTTTGATGAAATTGTAGAAAAAAATTATATTCTACCAGCCCTTCTTACCTTCATATTCTCCATAACGCTTTTTAACATTCTGAAAATTAGTATAGGATATGATAAATATAAGGAAATTATGGTGAATCAAATGGAACAGAATTTAGAAGAGATTAAAGAAAATCTTAAAAAGCAGGATTTAACTCCTGATGAGAGAGAACAAAGACTTGAAAATTATAGAAAGGTTTATTTAACTACAATTTCACTTCCACTTATCGTATTAACATTTATAGCAAGTGGTATTTTTTTACAGCCAATTTCTGTTTTTATTCAAGCATTCGCTTTTAGTTCCCTGTTTATTCTGTTTCCAAAACTTAATTTACAATATAGTTTTAGGAAATTGCTCTTAATTTTGATCTATTCAAAGTCTGCAATAATTCTTGGAACCTTCTTGACACTTATATTTTCAATAATTTTCCAAAATCCTATGTTTTCATTTAGTTTAACGAACTTAATTCCATACGAATTGGTTTTGAATAACAATTACTTAAAGCTTCTAAAATCAACACTATATCACATTGAGCCATTTTCTATACTAAGCTTAGTTTTATTATCAATAGGATTAAATAGAGTTTTTAACTTTCCTGTTAAGAATGCATTTTCAGGTGTTTTTGGCATTTACTTTGTATTTTTAATTTCAAATTACATATTCTTTTTACTGTTTTTTAAATAAGAATTAATATGAAGTTATTTAAATTTTTTATCCCTTTAATTCTATTTTCTTGCACCAAAATTGAGATTATTCCAAAGATTAGCATAAGTCCAAATCCTTCGCAATCAAATAGTTACGCAAATATATTGCTTGAAATTTCCGATTCTCTCAAAAAATATGATAAATATTTGTCAATTTATTATGTTTACAAGGATTCAGAGAGGCGAGAAGTTATAAAATTGAAAAACCAAAAAATTTATCAAATTTATATTCCTGATAGTCTTTTAAATTATTCTGTTTATTTAATAGTTGATACGTTTACAATCAAGGTTGAGGGCATTAGAGTATATGAGGGTTCAAAGCCTAAGGAAAATACATTTTTCATTTCTGCAAATTATGAGTTAAGTGATAGTCAAAAATTGAAATTATTAAAAAATGAGCTTATTCATTATCCTAATAATGTGAAAGCCAAAGCTTATTATGATTGTTTGAGAGGAACTGAAAATGAAAATTCTGAAATTTATCAAATTTATTATAGGATTTGTAGAAATCCAAATGATTATAAATTAGTTTTAAAGGCTATTAGTTATGGTGATAGTTCTTATGAATTCTTAAAAACTGCTTCAACTATCTCAGATACAATCCTTGAATTAGCCTCTAAGAAATATGATGATGACATTGAACTTCAAATGATTAAGCTTAAGAAACTCAATGAACAGAGGCGGTTTAATGAAAGTATCATTTTTTCAGATTATATAATTCAAAACCTAAATATGGAATGGCTATATAAATACTATTCACATTTAAATTATAAGGAGAGAACTAATAAATTTTTTGAAGTGTTTTCAGAGGTTTATAAGCAAAGAGCGTTCGCCTATTTACATTTAAATGACAGTTTGAATTACAAGGAGAACTTCTTATTATATTGCTTGAATTATCCAATAGTTGAAAAAGTTTATGATGAATGTAAAGAATTTGATAGATATTTAAATAAAATTAAGAAACGAGAAAGGGAGGCTAAAAAACGTTTATGAAATTAAAACTTTTTAGATTTTCTATTATGTTTCTTTTCATTTTACAATTAGCTTATGCTATACCAAGCTTTTCCCGTCAAATGTCCGAATCATGTCAAATGTGTCATTTTCAACACTATGCATTACTAAATTCGTTTTCAAGGTCTTTTAAATCGGATGGTTTTGTTGATATTGGTGAGGAAGCAATTATACAAAAGAACGGTCTATCACTTCCATTTGTTCTAAATAGTTCTTTTGTTTTTAAGGCGAAATATCAAAAAACTAATGGAAATGATACAGTAGGTACAGATGTTGGTATTTTTCACTTTCCTTATGAAGGATATTTGTTTTTTGGTGGTCGTATAAGTAAATTTATAGGTTTCATCTTAGAAACGAATGTTTCTGCTTTGAGTATAAGTTCATTTAAGATGCCATTTGTATATCAATTGAATGAAGCTTTTACTTTTAGTATCATTCCTTTTCTTACTAATAGATTAGGTGCTTCTTATGGTTTTGAACTTTTGAATACTGGGGCGGTTAGGAATCAGATAGCTCTAGAACATTCTGAGGATATATCCGCTCAGCAGTATATTGGTATTTCTACACCTGCGCAAGGTATATCTTTTGTCATTTCTCATGAGATAGGTTTTGTGAATGTAGGAGAATGGATTCCCTCTTCTCTATTTGGTATTAGCATAAAGTCTCCTTCGCATTATTTAAGAGGAGCTATAACACCTAAGCTTGGAAGTTTTAGTTTGGGTATTGGTTTTCAAATTTGGAGAGGTGATGCAAGCTATAGTGCTGGAGGTCCATTTCTAACATTTAGGACAAGGGCTTTTGCAATAGATGGTCAAATGCAAGGAAATATTGGAAAATTTCCCATTGGTATATATCTAACTTATGCTATTGCTGACAAGAGTTTGTCAAATCAGCCTGTTAATATATTTAATACAAATATAGATAAGGATAAAACAGCATTTTCAATTTTATTAGTGTTTGGTTTTCTTCCCAATGTTACCTCAATCTCCTTAGGCTATAGAGCGTCCCAAACAGGTTCTCTAAATAACAATCAAGATAATGCATTCACATTGGGTTTAGTTTATCAAATTATTCCAAATTTAAAATTTGAAATTGATTTTTCAAAGTATAGTGGTTCTCTATATACCAATACTTCAAGAAATCAGCTTTTAAGTTTCTTATTGTGCGTTGGCTTTTGAATCCAATGAAGCTTTCCAAAAATGGTTTTAGGACCTGAGAAGACTGGCCCAATTTTTAACGAAAATAAATTGGGATGAGAAATTGCTGGAATTCTACATGGTTTGGATAAAGCTTTGTATCTTTCAGATCTTACAAGTGGCTTTATCTATGCTAAGAAGGTTTAAGGAGAAGGGATTTGCAAAAGGGGCAAGTAGAGAGCAAATCTCTCAATGTAGAGAATTATTGAACTTAGAATTATCTGAGTTTTTAGGATTGTGTTTAGAAGGTCTTAACCTTGTTAGAGGTGATTTGACTATCTAAGCCTTAAAATTTTAATTATGCTTTTAATATCAATTTTTTATTCATCATCACCACCTGATGGATATGCAGGAGATCCTCCAAATAATGCATATTGCACAGCCTGTCATACAGGAGCACCCTTAAATCCTGGAAATGGTTCTGTTTATATCTCAAACTTGCCTGCTTTTTATATCCCTGGTGATTCATATGATCTGAACATTGTAATTAAGGGAAACGGAACTAAGAGATTTGGATTTGAAATGATAATAAAAGATACTCTAAATAATGTTCTTGGAACTTTGCAAGCGTTAAATTCTAATACAACTGTAAGTCCTGCTGGGTATGCGAAGCATCTGAACGCTCCATTTTCAACAGATAGTTTTGTGTTTCAAGTAAGATGGGATGTTCCAAGCAATTATAGTGGTATAGTAAAGGTTTATCTTGTTGGTAGTGTTGCAAATGGTAATGGCTCTTCTTCTGGTGATTCGGTTTATTCTAAGACTTATGCAATTTTCCCTTCTTTACTTACACCTGAAAATAACAACATAATTGCTTATAGAGAAAAAAATAATTTAATTTTAGAACTTAACATTTGGATACCTATTGTAGTAGAATTTTATGCTTTAAACGGTTCTAAATATGTTTTGTTCAACGGAGATTTAAAAGGGAAAAAGGTTTTTCAAATCAAAGAGAGAGGTATTATCAAGGTTAAAGGATATAATTTTAGTAAAGTTTTGAAATTCTGAAAAGGGGCACATTAGCCCCTAATTTGACTTAACAACCTTAAATACACTTCTATTATTACCATTTGTTAGTTCTATGAAATAAATTCCATCCTTACCATTGATATCAATTTCAATGCTATCTTTATTCTTAAATTCCTTTCTCATAACCTCCCTTCCAGATATATCCCTTATAATTATTGATACTTTATCATATGCCTTTTTAAAGTGTATTTTTATTTT
>FWWL01009697.1_pt1 | contig 11497 bp, 14 predicted proteins | sample 2228331 | NCBI WGS metagenome assembly FWWL01 (sample SAMEA103939775, study PRJEB20133) | metagenome
AAGAGCTTGATAGCATTCAGCAAATCAAGTATCTTCCTACAGAAACAAACTTTATCTATATAATTCTTCCCAATAACACATCATCAAAGGAGGTATTTGAGTTTCTGCTAAGGGAAGGAGTAATTATTAGACCTGTTGGACCAAATGAGATAAGGGTGACTATTGGTTTGCCAGAGGAGAATGAGGCATTTATTAAGGGATTTAAAAAATTTTTAAAAATATAGGAGGGCAATTATGGATATTATCGTATTAAAACCAGATGCAACAGATGAGCAAATTGAAAGAATTGTCAAAAAGCTTGAAGCAAAGGGGCTAAAACCTCATATCTCAAGGGGAACAGAGAGAACCATCATTGGAGTTATAGGGGATACCTCAAAGGTAACAGAGGATGAAGAAAATGCTATAAGAGCAGTTCCTGCGGTAGAAGAGATTGTAAGAATTTTGAAACCCTATAAGCTTGCAAGCAGGGATTTCAAAAAATCAGACACCATAATTAAGGTTGATGACCTTGAAATAGGTGGCAAAAAAGTTCATGTTGCAGCAGGTCCCTGTGCAGTTGAAAACAGGATTACTCTTCTTGATATAGCTGAGAAGATAAAGGCTGCAGGTGCTACTTTTTTAAGGGGAGGAGCTTTTAAGCCACGCACATCTCCATATTCTTTTCAGGGACTGGGAGTTGAAGGTCTTAAATATCTGAAAGATGCTAAAGAACGAACAGGACTACCTGTTATAAGCGAAATAATGGACCCCAGAGACATGGATGTAATGCTTGATTATGTTGATATTCTTCAGATAGGAACAAGAAATATGCAGAACTTCAAACTTCTCATGGAGGTAGGCTCTATTGACAAACCTGTGCTTCTTAAAAGGGGGATGTCTGCTACAATTAAAGAGCTTTTGATGGCTGCAGAATACATTCTTTCAAGGGGAAATGAAAATGTAATTCTCTGTGAAAGAGGTATAAGAACTTTTGAGACAAGCACAAGAAACACTCTTGACCTTAGTGCTGTTCCCCTTTTGAAGTCTTTAAGTCATCTTCCTGTAGCAGTTGATCCAAGTCATGGAGTAGGTAAGAGAGATTTGGTAATTCCTATGGCATTAGCAGCAGTTGCTGCAGGTGCAGACATGTTGTTGATTGAAGTCCATACAAATCCGGAAGAGGCTTTATCAGATGGAGAGCAATCTCTTACTCCTCTTATGTTTAGCGAAATGATGCAAAAGGTTGCTGCTGTTGCAAAGGCAGTTGGAAGGGAATTTTAATTTCAGTGGTTTATGGATATTAGTTCGTGACTGGAAAAGTTTTATTTAATAAGGTTTCAATTATTGGCGTTGGACTGATTGGTGCATCACTTGCACTTGCTGTTAAAGAGAAGAGTGTCTCTCGTAATATAATTGGTTATGGAAGAAATGAAAAAAGACTGAGGGAAGCAAAATCCCTCGGTATAATTGACCATTGCACTTTGTCCTTAGAAGAAGCTGCTGACTCAGACCTTGTGGTTCTTGCAACGCCAATTGGAACATTTGAAAATATTGCAAGAGAGATATCTAAATTTTTAAAGCACGATATGATAGTCATTGATGTTGGAAGTGTAAAGGCTCAAGTGGTAAATAGCCTTGAAGAAATTATTGGCGACAAAGCTTATTATATTGGAACTCATCCAATTGCAGGCTCAGACAAAACAGGCTTTGAACATGCTAAGGCAGATTTATACGAAGGTGCAAGGGTTGTCATTACGCCTACAGAAAAGACGCATAATCCTTCATTGAAGAAGATTAAGAAAATGTGGGAAAGAGTTGGAGCAGTCGTTGAGATGATGTCTGCTGATGAACATGACAAAATATACGCCCTTGTAAGCCATCTGCCCCATCTTTTAGCATTTTCCCTTGTAAACACAGTTGCTGAAGTGGATAGCACATTTCTTAAATATGCTGGAAGTGGATTCAAGGATACAACAAGAATAGCAAAAAGTAGTCCAGAGATATGGAAAGACATTTTTTGCATGAATAGGACAAACATTATAAAAATGCTTGATGTTTTTATAGATAATCTCCATACAGCAAAAAGAATGCTTGAAGATAATTCGGAAGAAAATATAACAGGTTTTATTCAAAGGGCTAAAATCTTTAGGGAGAGCATTGATGGAAAGGATAATAAATAGGGCAAAATACTTAAAAGGAGAAATAACACCTCCGCCAGATAAATCCATCTCACATAGGGCTGTGATGTTTGCCTCAATTGCAAAGGGAAGTTCAAGGATAAAAAATTTTCTATGGGCAAAGGATCCGATAAGCACGCTTAATTCAATGCAGTCGTTAGGAGTTGATATTGAAATAAATTCCTCAAAGGAGATTATTGTAAATAGCAAAGGTTTAAAGTCTTTAAAAGAACCAGAGAATGTTATAGATTGTGGAAATTCTGGCACAACAATAAGGCTTTTAAGTGGAATTCTTGCTGGACAGCCATTTTTAAGCATTCTTACAGGCGATGAATCTCTAAGGCAAAGACCTATGAAGCGAATTATAAAGCCCCTTACCATGATGGGAGCCAATATCTTGGGCAGAGCAGAAAATAGTCTTCCGCCGATTGTCATAAAAGGAGGGACACTGAAGGGAATAGAATACGAAATGCCTATTGCAAGTGCTCAGGTAAAAAGCTGTATTTTGCTGGCAGGACTCTATGCAGAGGGCGAGACAGTAGTTATTGAGCCTCACAAAAGCAGAGACCACACAGAAAGAATGCTCAAAAGCATGGGCGTTTCTTTGGATACTGGATGGTGTGTGGTGGATGGTCTAAAGAGACCTTTTGCCAAAATAGTTCCTCCAGGAAATCAACTTCAACCCTTTGATTTAACTGTTCCAGGAGATTTTTCTTCAGCTGCATTTTTCATTGCAGGAGCAGTTATTTTAGATAACTCTGAAGTTGTCATAAAAAACATTTGTCTCAATGAAACAAGAACAGGCTTTATTGATGTTTTAATCCAAATGGGAGCGGATATAAAGATATTAAATCAAAGACAGCAGGCAGGAGAGACTGTTGGAGATATTTTTGTAAAGAGCTCAGATGAGCTAAAAGGCACTGTTGTTGAGGGGGAATTAATCCCAAAGCTAATAGATGAGTTTCCAGTTTTGTGCGTTATTGCATCGCAGGCACATGGTACAACAATTATAAAAGATGCAAAGGAACTTAGGGCAAAGGAATCTGACCGAATCAAGGCAATGGTAACTGAGCTAAGCAAAATGGGAGTTGATATAAAAGAGTTTGAGGACGGAGTTGAGATAAACGGACCATGCAAACTTAAGGGCGCAGAGGTCTATTCTTACAAGGACCACAGGATTGCAATGGCACTAAGCATAGCAGGACTTTCTGCTGAAGGAACAACTATCATAAAAGATGCTGATTGCGTTGATATATCTTTCCCTGAATTCTATGAATTGCTTGAGAGGCTTCAAAGATGAAAAGAGTCATTGCAATTGACGGACCTTCAGGCGCTGGTAAGAGCACTATTTCAAAGGAAGTTGCGAGGATTTTAGGATTTTACTATCTTGATACAGGAGCTTTGTATCGGACAGTTGCCTTTTATTTTTTCAAAAAATTTCCTGATATTAAAGATTTTTCTAATATGAAGGATGATGAAGTAGAAAGAGAGCTTAATAACATCGCAATTTATTATGAAAATGGAAAAATTTTTCTGTGTGGTGAAGAAGTCTCAGATTTAATAAGAATGCCAGATGTAGGTGCTGTTACATCCCAGTTGTCTGCAAAACAAGTAATAAGAAATTTTCTGCTTCCAATACAGAGAAGCTTTGCTGAGAAATACGACACAGTTGCAGAAGGAAGAGACATGACAACTGTGGTATTTCCTGATGCTTGGAAGAAGTTTTATCTGGATGCCTCACCAGAGGTAAGGGCAAAAAGAAGATATGAGCAACTGATTCAACTTTCCAAGCCGATAACCTTTGAGCAGGCTCTTGAAGATGTCATTGAAAGGGACAGAAGAGATTCCACCCGAGACATAGCTCCATTGATGAGAGCCAAAGATGCGATTTATATTGATACATCAAAGCTTTCAATTAAGGAGGTTATTTCCCTGATTCTCAAAAAAGTTGCAGAATCTCCTTAATATCTTGTATTATCAAAAACATATGCATGAAATTATCCTCGTAGAAGGTGCTGGTTTTTGCTTTGGAGTAAAAAGGGCAATTGATATCGCCTTTGACATTGCAAAGAAACATAAGAATGGTGTTTTTACTTTAGGTCCTATCATTCATAATCCACAGGTTATTGAAAGGCTAAAAGGAATGGGAATTAACCCTATTGAGGATGTGTCAGCTCAAGAAAACATTAATACGCTTATTATTAGGGCACACGGTATACCAAAAGATAAACTTGAAGAATTAAAAAGCAAAAACTATGAAATTATTGATGCCACATGTCCTTTTGTAAAAAGAGCGCAAAATATCGCAGAAAAGCTTTCACAAGAAGGTTATCAGGTTTTAATAATAGGAGATAGCGAACATCCTGAAGTAAAGGGAATTTTCAGCTACGCAGGAGAAAAAGCAGTTGTTGTAAGTTCTGATAAAATTCCTAATTTAAATAGAAAAATTGGCATAATTCAACAGACAACCCAGCCTTTGTCAAAGGTCAAGGAAATTCTCAATAAAATAATTAACTCCCTTGATGAATTTGAAGAGATAAGAATCTTTAATACTCTTTGCAATTTTACCTCAAAAAGACTTGAATCCACAGAAAAAGTTGCAAATCAGGTTGATGTAATGATTGTAATAGGCGGTAGAAACAGTGCAAATACCACTCAACTTGCAAATCTTTGCAGAAAGATAGGGGTTAAAACCTATCATATAGAGGAAGCAAAAGAAATAGACAAAAATTGGTTAAAAGATGTAAAAAAAATAGGAGTAACCGCAGGTGCATCAACACCACAATGGATAATTGATGAAGTAATTGATAAAATTAAAATGCTTATAAATTAAGGAGGACGAGTGCCATGCAGAATCAGTTGAGCGAACAACAAGAAATGGAAAGCCTATATGAGAGTTCTATTCCTCATGTAGAAAGGGGTGAGATAGTAAAGGGAAAAGTTATTAGTGTAAGGGATGATGGAATTATTGTTGATGTAGGGTACAAATTTGAAGGCATTATTCCTTTGAGCGATTTTTCAAAAGATGAGCTTGAAACTCTAAAGGAAGGCGATGAGATTGATGTTTACATTGAAAAAATAGATGATGCTCACGGAGCCATATTTCTTTCTCGTGACAGGGCATTGAAGATTAGAGCTTGGGAAACGCTTATGGAGAGCTATGAAAAGGGACTGCCTGTAGAGGTTACTGTTACTTCTAAAACAAAGGGTGGTTTGTTGGCATCTTTTTATGGAATAAAGGGGTTTATCCCTGCTTCATTACTTGAGCTTTCAAAACCGAAAAATCTTGATGGATATGTTGGTAAAACATTTAAGGTCAAAATAGAAAAGATTGAGCCTCCAAGAAATCTTTACGGACCTTGGAAGAATTTAAAAACAACCCTTGTTCTTTCAAGAAAATCTGTTCTGGTAGAAGAAAAGGAAAGGACAAAGAAAGAGCTTGCTGAAAAAGTTAAAGAAGGCGAAAAGATAAAAGGAAAGGTCAAAAATATTACAGATTTTGGGGTTTTTGTTGACATAGGAGGCATAGATGGATTTCTTCATATTTCTGACATCTCTTGGGGAAAAGTAAAGCATCCTTCAAAGTTTTTTGAAGTTGGAAAGGAATATGAATTTGTAATATTGAAAGCGGATTTGGAAAATGAAAAGATAACACTTGGATACAAGCAAAGAAAACCTGACCCTTGGGAGAACATTGACCAAAAATATAAACCTGGAATGAAAGTAAGGGGTAAGGTAACAAGAATTGAGGATTATGGAATATTTGTTGAACTTGAGGAAGGAGTTGAAGGACTTGTTCATTTATCCGAGCTTGACTGGACAGAACCCAAACATCCCACTCACTACACCGAGGTTGACGAATGGATAAATGTTAAAATCCTTGATGTTGAAAAGGAAAACAAAAAAATAGCATTGAGCCTCAAACAGTTAAAGCCAAGACCATGGGAAATAGTAGGCAAAAAATACAAAGTAGGTGACAGGATCATAGGAAAAGTAAAAACAATTACAGACTTTGGCATATTTGTAAGGCTGCCTGAGGGAGTAGATGGACTTGTGCACATATCTGACATTTCATGGGCAAAACATGTGGATCATCCATCACAGTTTTTCAAAAAAGGACAGAAGTTAGAGGCAGTAATTTTAAATTTGGACCCAGATAAAGAAAAACTCTCTTTAGGCATCAAACAACTTACAGAAGACCCTTGGATAAGGGAAATCCCTGAGAGATTTAAAGTTGGTGAGATTTATAATGGTAAAGTAATTAAGAAGACAGAACACGGAATCTTTGTTGATTTGGAAGGAATTGTTGAAGGACTTGTTTATAAATCTGAGGTAGATAAAGACAAAACAGTAAATGAAGGCGATGAAATAAAGGTTTTAGTTGTTAAAGTTGATCCTGAGAAAAGAAAAATCGGACTTAGCATGAAAAAGGCTGAGGTAGAATGAGAAGCAAAAAATTAAAGATTTTTCTCATAATTTTTGTTTCCTTTTTATTGATTAGTTTCCTTGCGGCTATTATGGAAAATAGTCTTTCTACAGGGAAAATAGCCCTTGTTAACGTCAAGGGAGTTATTGTTGATTCAAGAAATATTGTTGAAGAAATAAAAGATTACAGAAAAAATCCCTCAATCAAGGCAATAATTATAAGAGTTGATAGTCCTGGGGGTGCGGTTGTTCCTTCGCAGGAAATTTATGAGGAGATAAAAAGGACTGTTAAAGTAAAGCCTGTAGTTGTCTCAATGGGTTCTGTTGCTGCTTCAGGTGGTTATTATATTTCTTGCCCTGCAACAAAGATTATTGCAAATCCGGGCACACTGACTGGCTCTATTGGAGTTTTGATTGAATTACCTAATTTTAAGGGATTACTTGATAAATTAGGAATACAGGCTGAGGTTGTAAAAAGCGGAAAATACAAAGACATCACATCTCCATTAAAGCCACTTCAAAAGGATGAACGTGAAGTTCTTCAGAAACTTATTGAAGATGTCCACAACCAGTTTATTAATGCTGTTTCAGAGGGAAGAAAAATGCCAATTGACAAGGTAAGGGCAATAGCTGATGGGAGGGTATTTACAGGTATTAAAGCTAAAGAAATAGGACTTGTAGACGAAATTGGAGACCTTGATTATGCAGTTAAAGTTGCTGCTCAGCTTGCAAAAATAAAAGGAGAACCGGAGGTGGTAACAAAAAAGACAACAATTATTAAGGAATTTTTAAAGGGAGATGCAGAATCTCTAATCAGAAGGCTTTTACCTAATTTGAATTTGTATTTCCTTTACAAACCACAAATTGAAAAATAATGGAGGTAAGCATGAAAAAGTCAGAGCTTGTAGAAACTGTTTCTCAAAAGGTTGATATTCTAACAAAAAAACAGGTTGCATTAATAATAGACATGATATTTGATGGAATGAAAGAAGCCCTTTCAAGGGGAGAAAAAATTGAATTGAGAGGCTTTGGTAATTTTAAAGTTAAAGAAAGGGAGGCAAGAGTTGCAAGAAATCCAAAAACAGGCGAAAAGATTGAAGTGCCTCCTCAAAGGGCTATACATTTTAAAATGAGTAAAGAACTAAAAGAAGCATTAAATAAGTAAAATGACTTTATTGGTTCAAAACCTTAGCATTTTTTTTAAAAATTCAATTTTCATTGAAGATATAAATTTTCAAGTTGATAAAGGTGAGATATTTTCAATTGTTGGAGAAAGTGGAAGTGGCAAAAGTTTAACTGCTTTGTCAATCATCAATCTGTTGCCAGATTTTTTTACTGTTAAGGGAGAGATTTTTTTTCAAGATAAAAACTTATTTAGCCTCGGTCATGAAGAATTAAGAAAAATAAGGGGCAGGCATATTTCAATGATTTTTCAAGACCCAATGGTCTCCTTAAATCCTGTCTTAAAATCTGGTTTTCAGGTTGCGGAGCCTCTTATGTATCATTTTAAAATGCCCAAAAAAGAGGCATTGGATAAGGCGAGGGAACTTTTTGAAAAATTCAAAATATTCCATGTTTTTGAAAGCTATCCCCATCAGCTTTCTGGGGGAATGAGACAAAGAGTAATGATTGCAATGGCAGTTGCTTGTGGACCTGATCTTATATTAGCAGATGAACCTACAACTGCTTTGGATGTTACGGTTCAGGAAGAGATATTAGATTCGTTGCATTATCTCGTAAAAACAGAGAGAAAGTCACTTATCCTAATCACCCATGACATAAACATACTTGGTGAGTACGCAGATTCAGTAATGGTTATGTATGCAGGAAGAATCATGGAGAAGGGTAGGGTAGAGAAAGTTTACAAAAATCCTCTTCATCCTTATACAAAGGCTTTACTTGAATGCATTCCTTCCGAGGACAAAAAATTTTCAGGCATTCCTGGAAATGTTCCAGACTTAAAAAATTTACCATCGGGATGTGTTTTTCATCCAAGATGTAGCATAAAAAAAGAGCATTGCTTGACAAATGTCCCAGCCCTTATTGAAAAACAGCCCGGACACTGGGTGAGATGTTTTAATTAGCATTAAAGAGGAGGCGGTATGAAAACAAAAAAATCAAGGAAACTTTACAGCAAAGCTATAAAATTAATGCCTGGTGGAGTGAACAGCCCTGTGAGGGCATTCAAAGCAGTTGGTGGAAATCCTGTTTTTATAGCAAAAGCTAAAGGTTCTAAAATTTACGATGTAGATGGAAATGAATACATAGATTATGTTCTCTCATGGGGTCCACTCATTCTCGGACATTCATATCCATCTGTTGTAAAAGCCTTAAAAAAAGTTGCTGAAAAAGGAACAAGCTATGGAGCTCCAACTGAGCTTGAAATAAAACTTGCCGAATTAGTTATGAAAGCTTTTCCTTCAATTGAAAAAATCCGGATGGTTAATTCTGGCACAGAGGCAACCATGTCTGCTATAAGGGTTGCAAGGGGCTTTACAAAACGCACAAAGGTTATAAAGTTTGAAGGATGTTATCATGGACATGTAGACGGACTTCTCGTTTCAGCTGGCTCTGGTGCTACCACATTTGGAATTCCAGATAGTTTAGGTGTTCCAGCATCCTATGCATCTGATACCATAGTTCTTCCTTTTAACGATACTGAAGCAGTCAAAAAAGCCATAAAAGAACATTGGCGGGATATTGCATGCATAATATTAGAGCCTGTTGTAGGAAACATGGGATGCATCCTTCCAAAGGAGGAATTTTTAAAAACGTTGAGGGAGGAGACGGAAAAACACGGGATTGTTTTAATCTTTGATGAAGTGATGACAGGCTTTAGAGTCTCCTTTGGAGGAGCTCAGCAGTATTATGGAATAAAACCAGACCTTACCTGTCTTGGAAAAGTGATTGGAGGAGGGCTTCCTGTTGGAGCATATGGTGGAAAGAGAGAAATTATGCAGATGGTTGCACCTGATGGAGGAGTTTATCAGGCAGGCACACTTTCGGGAAATCCATTGGCAATGACAGCAGGAATAGAGACTTTAAAAGTCTTATCTAAGCGCTCCACTTACAAGAAGCTTGAGGAGAAGATGAATGCCCTTGAGGAAGGGCTTAAAGATGCGGCAAAAAAGGCTGGATCAAAAGTCAAATTTTACAGGGCAGGAACTATGTTCTGCACATATTTTACAGATGTAGAGGTTGTTGATGCCCGCACAGCAAAGACTTCTGATGTGGAAAAGTTCAAAAAATTCTTCTGGGGAATGCTAAACAGGGGAGTTTATTTAGCTCCGTCACAGTTTGAGGCAGGCTTTATTTCTCTTAGTCATTCTAAAAGGGATATAGAAAAAACTATAGATGCAGCATATAACACACTGAAAGAGCTATGAATTTTTTAGATCCCTTAGAGCAAGAAGAACGGTCTGAAATATATAGATTTTTTGGATATCTTTTTATGGATGTTCCTGATTTTGAAATGATAGAGGATTTTCAGACCCTAACAGGCATTACTATAAATGATACTTACGAAGAGATATGCGATGACTATGTTAATCTTTTTACCGAGGGGCAGGTGCCAAACTATGAGGAATTTTACAGAAATCAGAAATATGCAGACATACCTATTGATTTAAGCCTCAATGATGTTCAGCATTTTTACTGGACAGCAGGAGTAGCAATTGATGAGGAGTTTGATTTACCTCCAGACCATGTTTCTATGGAGCTTATTTTTATGAGTTATCTGATTGAGCAAAATCTTCAAGACTTGCAGATAGAATTTTTAAAAAGGCTTTGTGACTGGATTCCTATGTTTTGTGAGACCCTTTATGAAAAAGCCCAGACGGATTTTTACAAAGAAGTTGCATCTTTTCTTAAAGAGTTTGTATTATCAGAGTGTGGAGTAGAAGGGTGAGCGAGGATAAAACAAAAAAATCCATATTTAAAATAATGCTTGAGGCTTCAGCGTTAGGAATTAACTTTGTTCTTTGTGTAGTAATAGGGGTTATTTTAGGATATCTGCTTGATAAATTAATAAATACTTTTCCTTTATTTTCAATAATTTTTCTGATGGCAGGCTTTGCCGCTGGAATAAAGGAAATTTTTAGATTTATAAGGAAGGTGAACAGGGAAGATGGACAAGGAAGTAATCAAGAGAATCAATAGGCAGACACTTTTTTTAGTGCCTTTATTAGCTGTTGGTAGTTACTTTATATGGCAAAAAGAAATAGTGGCTTTTAATGTAGTGTTAGGTGGATTTATAAGCTGGCTGAGTGTAAGAGAACTTGCATGGGCTGTAAAGAAGTTTTTTGGAAAGCCTCTTTTCCAGCTAAAGATTATTGGACTGAGTTACATAAAGTTGGGATTTATTTTTATTTTCCTGTGGTTTATAGCAATAAAGGGATGGTTTGACATAAGAGGACTACTTATAGGATTTATCGCCATTCTTATTCTCTCCACAAAAGAGGCTTATATTTATGTTAAAAGGCAAAAGATAGAAGAGTCTTAGTATGGGTTGGCAGCTTTATCTTCTTTTAGCTCTTGCCCTTCTTGTTATTATGGCATTCAAGCTCACTAAGATTCTTGCTATGATTGTAATCCTATCAGTGTTTATCATTTTTTTAGTTGCCTATTTTTCTAAAAAAGGAGGCAAAGGTGGTAAAACTTGACTTTTCAAATGTTTTAATAGAGGGAATAGGAAATAGCGGAATTTCCATTGAACAGCTTGAATCCCACGCAAGAAAAGCAGTCTCTCTCATTTCATCAAGCAATTACAAGGAACTTGAATTTCTTAAACTGCCTGAGCAGGACCTAACAGAGCTCAAAGAGATAGGCAAAAGGGTAAGGGATTATGAATATTTTGTTCTTCTTGGAATAGGCGGAAGTGCATTGGGTCCGAGAGTAATCCTTGAATCCCTAAGCCC
>FWWL01009699.1_pt1 | contig 11493 bp, 11 predicted proteins | sample 2228331 | NCBI WGS metagenome assembly FWWL01 (sample SAMEA103939775, study PRJEB20133) | metagenome
TATGTTTGATATGAGACTATTGGTTAAGAAAATATTTTATGTGTTTTTGTCTTTAGTTGTAGGGGTAGGTTTCCTTTTATCCAGCCAAAACTGTTCGGAATTTAAAACGGGTGATTTGAACCTGGATGGGAAGGTTAACATCTTAGATTTACATTTACTACAGCATTTTCTCCTCCAGAAAAATTCCTTTGCCGTTATTGGTGACCAGAATGGAGATAATAAGGTTGATGTTATTGATTTACAAATTCTGTTTAATAGATTGGAGAAAAAATGGCAGGAGAAAAGGACAGGGCTTCCTGTTTATTCCTATATTAATAGCACATCTATCCCTGTAAATATCCTAAAAGGAGTAATTACTCATTCGTATGCAAACTTTAACAGGGGTACGGAATTTACAACATCTCCTTCCGCAAAATTTCTTTTAGAGAGAAGAGATGACAAAATCAAAACGGAACCTTATCTTTTAACAGGTTTCCTCTCTCATGCTCCGCCGATTTGTTAAAACAGGGATGAGTTTTTCTTTTCTATTTTTTCAACTGTTTAACCTGAAATAATACCTTTTAGAAGGATTTTCAACTATGAACAGCAAGTTAATAATCAACCCAAACAGGGAGAAAATACTATTACAAAGGATTGTAATCTTTGCCCTGTTATTTGCCCCATTCTTATCGTGGGGAATAGAAGCCATCCCGGGAGATATAAATAAGGATGGCGTGATTGACATTCTGGATGTCCAGCACGGGGTTAATATAGCGATAGGTATAAGCGAAGAAACTCCTATCGCAGATGTAAATCAGAATACCGCTGTAGATGTGCTGGATATACAGATTTTAATCAACACAGTTTTGGGAACGGGTGGACTGGTTCAGCCCGTAGAAGGACAGATTTCTTCCGGTTCCAATCAAGTGCAACAAGGGACATCCCTATTACTCGTGGCTCTTTCTCAGGATGGAAGAATTATAACTTCGGAAATATCCCCGAATAATGGAACTTTCCAAACTTTACTACCGATTGGGACTAACTGGGTATGCGGTATAATACAACGCTCAGGTGAAAGTGCTTACCAGGTATTCCCATTCTTGAATTCTGTTGCTTCGCAAACTTCTCTGAGTATTCCGTTGCCCAATCTTTCAACAGGTAGACCGTTACAACTCAGTAATATTAATCTTCAGCAATCTAATATTACTCTTTCCGATTTGAGGAGTTTATTGGGAAGTATTGCGGAACCATTGCCAGATACAGATGATAATGCGAATCAGATACCGGATATTTATGAACAACTCATTGACGATATAAAGCGTGAGTTTCTTTCTACCCCATATGTGCAGACATTGGAAATTAATGAGAATACCATCAACACTTTGCTCCAGAACTTTGGAACCTGCCTGCAACCCCAAAAAGATATATTATTAACACCGTCATTAAACGGGGTTGAAGTGAATGGTTTTCCGGAAATGGTATCTCCTTTAATCCAGTGCCTTAGAACGATGATAAACGATATTGTAAAACAGTTGGGAATACCAGGTTCTGAAAACATTACGAACCTCATCATGAGCCAGTTAACTCCGGAACTCCAACAGCAAATTATGTCCTGGCTGGAAAGTCTACAGGTTCCAGAAGTTTTGGATGTCAACAGAAACTACATTCCCGATTTTATTGAAGACCGAATTTGTTCCGGAAGTAATTGCTTGTTTGACCGGAACGGGAATGCTGTTCCTGATTTTCTGGAAGATAATGATAATGATGGTATACCAAACTTCTTAGACCCTGATAGCCAGACGGAACAGGATACGGATGGTGATAGTATCCCGAATGAACTGGATTTGGATGCTAATGGAAATGGAATACTGGACTACGCAGAAAGTCAGAATGAAAAGTGATTTATGCAAATACAGGATTATAATAGAAGGCTTTGGATTGCTATAATGGTGCTTACCACAGGATATAGTTTGTGTTCTACTTCCGTATATCCAGCAACACTATCCATTGAAAGTGGAAATGCGGAGAATGGAACACAAATTGTATTAAACACTTTGCTGACTGTCTCAGGTAGCGAAGCGGTTAGTGCCATTCAATATGATGTTTTATACAATCCTGTTGTTTGTGAAGTTATTTCTGTTACGGCAGGTCCTTCCTCTATTTCTGCTCAGAAACAGGTTCAATATAACATTCTTTCTGCGGGTAAGGTTCGTATCATTATCGCAGGATTAAACCAGAATACTATTCCCGGCGGGAGTGTTGCCCAAATTACCTTCCAGGTATGTCGGTCTGCTCCCGCCGGGAACTATTCACTTGCTCTGAGTGGTGTTATCCTTTCCAGTCCTACAGGTTCATCTGTGCCTGCTTCTGCTGTAAATGGAAGTTTGCAGGTTCAGCGAACACTATATCATAGTGCTGACCAGAATCAGGATTGGAAAATATCGCTGACAGAACTATTGCGTGTGGTTCAACTTTATAATTCGGGCGGATTTTATTGTTCGTGCGGAACAGAGGACGGATATGGACTTACCGCAGGTAGTCGGGATTGTTATACACATAATAGTGACTATTATGGAGGTTCTAACTGGAAAATTCAGTTATACGAAATCTTGAGATTGATACAAATATACAACTATGGTTCTTATCATCCAGCTAATGGAACAGAAGATGGATTTGCATTAGGAACATCATAGGAAAGTTTTTGTGAAAAGATGGATACAAACATATAGTTTAACTTGGAAGAAAAAGATAGAAATATCTTTGATATTCACGATACTGTTCTTCATGCAGATTCCTTCCTATTCCGCTATGCTGGAAACATACATTGAAAGAACCGATGAAACAGTTTATGCTCATATATTCCTCACAGTTTCCCCACAGGAAGAAGTCAGCGGAATCCAATTGGATTATGGATACAATCCACAGAACTGGGAATTTATAACGGCTTTTCCCGCAGAAAACCTGCTTTTGAGTGGTAAGCAATTACAAATAGCACCTGCATTCGGGACCTTGCGAGCAATTATCGTTGGCTTTAATAATTACCCCATTGCCAGCGGAGAATTATTTACATTACAATTTAACGCTTTATCCGAGAAGGTTGATAATAAAGGTTTTGCTATTCTAAATGCGAAACTATCATCCCCCCAGGCTCTGCCTGTAAATAGCACCATCAATAACGGCGAACAAAACGCACAGGAAACAGGGAATAATACCACCAGCAACGAGACAGCAGACATAGATAATGCTAATGAAAACGATGTTAACTTTTCTAACAACAATGACAGACAATCTACTAATTCTTCCGATGAAAATAATGCCCTAACAAATCCTGTGAATACGAACAATTCCAGTTCATCAACAGGAGCAACTGAAAATACGATTACAAATACATACCCTACGAGTAATACAATTAACTCGCAGGCTTATGCACAAAACAAATCATCTCAGTCGTATGTTTCAGGTATGCCATCAGGATACCTACCCACTACGAATATCCCTTATGCTCATAGCAAGAAACAAGTAGAGGATAGAAAAACTAACCTATACACGAACACAACGATATATTCATCCCAATCAACAAAATCTTATCCATCACAAAGTAGACATTCAGTTGGTAACGCAACGATACAGTTGAGTGATACTTCCCCCACTGAGGGACGACACAATATTGCAAATTCAACAAGGCATAACATCAGAGGTACAAAAAATCTTCCGTCAGGGAAGATGAATAACATTCTATCTTTACCCGAAACAGCCGATAGCAGTTTAACTATAAACGATTCCAAACCATGGTTCAACAAATCAGAACCCACATCCAATTCTCTTCTTGCTCTGAATACAACCTATATCTCTTCATACAGAGGAAGGAGTAATGAATGCAACAATATAGTCAACATAACACCGTCAGAAAGCAATTTACCCGAACTATCAAATTATCTAATAGTTTTGACATCTATAATCATATCCATTTTGACAATACTTTCCTTCATACCCTTACTACTCACAAAAGCAAAAAAATTAATAATAAAAGAGGAATAAGTTACTTATTCCCAAAAGTATTTTTATTATTGATATTAGGACTAACTATACCAATTCTTGCTTATTCAGCCACCTTAATACCGGTAAAAGTAAAATGCGAAACGGGACAGAAAAGTATCACCCTGCCAATTGACTTAAAGACAGAACCATCAGAACGCGTATCCGGAATCCAGTTTGATATTAACATACCACCAGGCACAAAGATTACAGGGATGAATGTCGGAGATTCTGCACGAAAATCCAATAAAATGGTCTCCTACAATCAAATTAAAACTCAAACCTACCGCACCATCGTTGCAGGACTGAATCAATCACCTATTTCAGATGGGACGGTTCTTTTTATCCATATTGCAATTGAAGATACAGCATTAACTGGAAAACAAATTGTAAAATTAACAAACATTGTTCTTGCCGACCCTGAAGGGAATTCCGTAAATAGCACAGTCCTTCCAGGAGAAATACTTTTCCCGGGAGGCGAAACCTCACCAGAAACTCAACCCACAAGTTTACCAACTTCCGATGCATGGGAAAGCTTTCCATTCACGAGAAAACACATAGGCATAGTTCTAATCGTGATTGTAGGTGTTCTTATTATCGCGGGGATATTTATCAGAATATTCATCATCCATACTAAACAAATGTCTATCCCCCAAAAACAAAACAAAAAGCCTTCGCACAAAAAATAAGTTGTGCTCATCCCTTTGGCTTTACTGTATACTCTGTGGGTAAAAAATAAAGGCAACCAAAAATTTCTAATACGGAGAGTTATTCAACCGTTTTACTATTGCTTCTGTTGTTTTCGGAGTTTGTCGGCGGATTCAAGGATGAGTGCTTCTGTTTCTTCCCAACCGAGGCAAGGGTCTGTTATGCTTACTCCATATTCGGGTTCTTTTCCCGGTGGTGGGAAAGGTTGATTACCGGACTTAATGTTGCTTTCTAACATCGCCCCTAATAGGAATGGGTTCCCCTCAATTCGTTGTTGAACAACATCTCGTAAAACATGAGCCTGTAAAGCATATCGCTTCCCACAGTTCGCATGACTGCAATCCACAATTATTCTCGGAGGTAATCCTGCCTTTTGCATTTGCTCTATTGCGTCAATCACGCTCACAGGGTCATAATTCGGTCTCCCTCTTCCGCCCCGAAGAATAATATGGGACATAGTATTTCCTGCTGTCTCAATAATACAGGAGAAACCATCTTCATCAATTCCCAAAAAATGGTGACTACCCCGAGCAGAAATCATAGCATCAATGGCTACCTGCAAATTCCCATCTGTGCTGTTCTTAAATCCGATGGGCATAGAAAAACCGCTTGCCATTTCACGATGCGTTTGCGATTCCGTTGTCCTCGCCCCAATAGAAGCCCAGCAGACAAGGTCAGAGATATACTGTGGAACTATGGGGTCTAACAATTCTGTTCCTGTGGGCAATTCCATTTCCGCAATGTTAGATAAAATCTCTCGGGCAAGTTTCAGTCCCTTCGTGATGTTGTGAGTATTATCCAGGTCCGGGTCGTAGATGAGCCCTTTCCAGCCCAAAGTCGTGCGTGGTTTTTCAAAATAGGTTCGCATAATCACAAAACACACATCCTCAACCTGTTTTTTCACCTGCAATAGTCGTTGAGCATAGTCCAGAGCCACTTCTTTGCTATGGATGGAACACGGTCCAACTATTATTATGAAACGTGAGTCCTGACCGGTCAATATATTGCAAACTGCTTCACGAGAATTGGCGATATGCTCCTTTACTTTTTCTGAAAGAGGATATAATTCCTTTATCTCACGGGGAGATATTAATGGCGTAAAAGAAACAACATTTATATTCTCAATCACTTTTTGTATCGGTTTTTCCATAATCACACTCCAAAAATGAATATCTATTTAATATATATTTTATCAAAAATGTATATCTGGGAATAGTTCCTATTTAATTTGAGAATTGCTATAGTTAAATTGAAAGGAACAAAACGAACTATGCAAAACCAAAGAGAGATTCAATTATTGAAAGAAAAAATAATGGATGTATTGAAGGAAAGATGTATCTCTGTAACTAACATATATCTTTTTGGCTCAAGAGCAAAAGGGAAAAGCACTGATGACAGTGATTGGGATTTGTTGATTGTGTTAAAAGAGGATATTAATCAAGAAGAAAAAATTAGTTTGTGGAAAGAGATATACAAAGTTTTACATCAAAAGTTTCCAGGTTGTCCATTTGACATTATTATAAAATCAGAAAAAACCTTTAATGATGAAAAATATATAGTAAATACGATATCCAATGAGGCTTTTAAAGAAGGACTCCAATTACATGATTGATAAAACTCGGGAGGATATTGTAAAACAATGGCTAATTAAAGCAGATGAGGATATACAAGTTGTAAAATATTTATTTGAAAAAAAAAGATTTACTCTTAAATACAATATGTTTTCATTGTCAACAGGCGGTAGAAAAATATTTGAAAGCATATCCAACTTACAATGATATTAGGGTACAAAAAACTCATGATATATTAAGTCTCCTCGAATTATGTATAGCAAAAGATAAAGAATTTGAATCAATAGATAAAGACAAAGCATTTTACTAACTTTTTTTTGCAACAAAAGTGAGGTATCCAGACGAATGTTATAATCCTTCCATTGAAGATGCAAGGGAAAGCTTTGAAATCACCATGTGCATTAAAGAAATAGTGTTGAAGAAGATAAAGTTACGCAATTGGAATTAGAATATCTCATCACAACATAGTTTATTTCTTACTCAATATTATATTTTCTATCTGTAAAAGTTTCTTTTTCCATTCTACTCCGGCGGAGAAACCGCCTAAGGTATGGTCACATCGCAATACTCTATGGCAGGGAATAATAATAGGAATGGGATTTGCCCCTAAAGCCTGACCGATTGCCCGTGCATATTTTTGTGACAATCCCATCTTTTGTGCCAATTCACCATAAGTACAAGTTTTGCCCCAGGTGATTTGCCGTAATGTCGCCCATACTTTCTTCTGAAATTCAGTTCCGATGGAGATATCCAGAGGAATTTGCTCAAATTGTTCCGGTATTCCTGAAAAATATCTATCTAACAAAACCGTCAATAGCCTCCCCATCAGTATATTAGGAGTTTCGTGCAGGAGATAAGGTTTCGGTAAACCGTCCGAATATAAAAATAATTTTTGTAACCCGTGTGAAGAAAAATACCCGTATACAGTTCCTATTTTATGGCGATAAACAAAATTGGCGGAAGTTAAAAAACTCACTGTTTTCCCTCCGTTGTAGCGGACATATTACAATATTTGAACATTATATCATCTGTTAGAAAGGTATCTCATGGCTCCTATTGTTTTATCTACCATTACTGCAAGGTATTCACATTCCGCTTTCGGATTGCGTTACCTTCGTGCCAATCTTGGTAAATGGAGAGAACAATCAATAATAAAAGAATTTCATTTAAAACATCTGCCTATAAATATAGCGGAAAGCATTTTAGAAGAAAAGCCTCTTATTGTTGTGCTAAGCGTTTACATCTGGAATGTGAGTGAAATCACGGAAGTAGCACAAATCATCAAGAGAGTTTCACCCGAAACTATTGTGATTATTGGCGGACCGGAGGTTACTTATGAATATAAGGATATGACTATCTTCAAGGAGGTAGATTATCTTGTCACGGGAGAAGGAGAATTCGTTTTACCGCAATTAATTGAATTGATAATGTCGGGACAATTGCCAGAGAAAAAAGTCTGGGAGGGGAATATAATAGAAGATTTAGACTCGTTGATATTCCCTTACAACGAATACACAGAGGAAGATATAGCACATCGGATTATCTATGTGGAAAGTTCACGAGGTTGTCCTTTCCATTGCGAGTTTTGTCTATCTGCGATAAAACCTGGCGTCCGATTTTTTAATAGAGAACGGTTCCTAAAAGAATTAGAAAAATTAATACAACGGGGAGCAAGGAATTTTACCTTTGTAGACCGAACCTTTAATATCCGGGAAGAGCATGCACTGGAAATCATTCAGTTTTTCCTGAGAAATATAAAAGAAGATATGCGAATCCACTTTGAGATTGTGCCCGATAAATTAGGGAGGCGAATACTGGAAGAGTTTAAAAAATTCCCTGCTGGAACTTTGCATTTAGAGGTCGGATTACAGACAGTAAATCCAATAACACAGGAATTAATATCCCGTAAACAAGATTTAAGCAAAACTTACGAAGTCTTCCGCTACCTCAAAGAGCAGACAGGAGCCAAGATTCACGCGGACCTCGTCGCAGGTATGCCAGCAGAGACCTGGGATACCCTCCGCGAGGGATTTAACTATCTCATTGACTGTGCCCCGCAGGAAATTCAATTAGGGATTTTGAAACGATTACGGGGTGCACGCATTTCCCGTCATATAGAAGAGTATCAGATGGCATTTGCACCGTATCCCCCTTACGAAATCTTGCAGACAAGTACTTTATCTTTTGAACAACTGCAAAAGTTAAAAAGGATGGCTCGCTATCTGGAACTTTATTACAATCAGGGTAACTTTCCACTATCCTTATCCTTGCTATGGCAGACTGCCTCCACGCCTTTTGATGCGTTCGCGGACTTCAGTGAATATATCTGGCAGAAAACAGGGAAGACACACGAACTATCTCTTGCGACACTTGCCAATCTCCTGTTCTCCTATATCCTCTCCAAAAACAAGTTTCCAGCAGATGTCATAGAAAAAACGATTAAAGCGGACTACAACCAAAAACAAGGTAGAACAGAAAAACTGGACTTTTCAAAAAAATTATTAGAGTAGTCCTTTTAGAGTAGTAGAAAAAGCACTATCTATCTATATAAAATAACAGAGAAAATAAGAAGGAGAAAAATATGTCTGATTCTGTAAGCAAACCATTGGTCAGTGTGATTATGGGAAGTGCATCCGACTGGGATGTGATGTCAAGCACCATCAAGATTCTGAAGGATTTTGACATTCCTCATGAAGCACGCGTTTTATCAGCACACCGCACACCGGATATGTTAAGAGAATATGTGAAATTTGCTGAAGAACGAGGAGTAGAACTATTTATCGCTGGTGCCGGTATGTCCGCCGCACTTCCCGGCGTTGTCGCTTCATGCACGCTACTTCCCGTATTAGGTGTGCCTATCCCCTCCGGAGCACTAAACGGGCTGGATGCCCTTTACTCCATCGTTCAGATGCCACCCGGTATCCCTGTAGGTTGTTTCGCAGTGGGAAAAGCAGGCGCAACCAATGCGGGATTAATGGCTGTGGCTATCCTCTCATTAAAACATCCCGAGTTGAAAGAAAAATTAAATGAATATAGAGAAAAACAGGCGAAAAAAATCATAGAAACCAATCTACCAGAAGAATAAATATCGGACACATTGCGGGAGAGTAATTATTGATAGAAGGTATATTTGTTTTTCTTGCATTTGCAGTAGCAAGTTTTGTCCATACCGCAACGGGATTCGGTTCCGCATTGGTAGGCATGCCACTATTAGTGTTTGCAATTGGCTTGCAAATATCCGCTCCATTACTGGCATTATTAGGGCAGATTGTAACCTTAGGTGTTCTCTGGCAAAACTGGAAAGACCTTGACTGGAAACATTCACTTTTATTGATTATCCCATCTATATTAGGAGTTCCCATTGGACTCTTTTCTTAAAAGGGCGGTAATGAGACGCTCTTAAATACACTGTTAGGTTTGATTCTCATTGGATATGGTATATACTCCTTTCTTGCCAATAACGAAAATGTAGAAACAACTCAGAATAGAGATATTCATACCAATCCTATCTGGGGGATAATAGCGGGGTTTTGTGCAGGCATTTTAGGAGGTGCCTATAACGCTAACGGTCCCCCCGTGATTATATATGCAAGCATAACACAAAAAGATAAAGGCGCATTTCGCTCCATATTGCAGGCATTCTTCCTCATCAATGGTTTTGTTATTATCGCAGGACATACCTTCTTCGGTCTGATAACAAAACAGGTTTTATATTACTCCCTCTGGGGACTACCAGGACTCCTCTTAGGTATGCTTTTAGGCTTCTATATAGACCGATTTCTCACTCCACATCGCTTTCGCAAACTTGTTATCGCAGGGATAATCCTATTAGGGACAGGGTTACTAATCCCAACCTTTATTCCATATCTATTTTAGACAAATCAGAATCCCGACAAACAATTTCCAATTCAGATACATACTACACAATTAAAGTCAGTTGAGACCTCTGATTAATTACGATTTAATTCCTTTATCAAAATAAGTTTACTCCACACCCTATTGAAATGATAGTTTGAATCTCTTTAAATTTTACCCTGTTATATTTCATTCTATTACGCTCATCTTTCATTTTGCGATATTCCGAAGTTTTTTCTTTCTCACCACAGAGAACACGGAGATAACACGTAGAACCACGAAGGGATTAGGATGTTTTGTTCTGTTTTTGCATGCTCGTCATTTATTATTTCCTCTGTTTGAAGTTTGCTTTTTTCACCACAGAGAACACAGAGAAGCACAGATAACCACAGATGGACTTAAATACCTTCTCCTATTCAACCCCCCCAATCCATTGATAATTGCCTATCTTTCATTGAAAACCAGAATTATCCTCCCCAATCCATTCATCCTTTCTTTGTGTCGTTTGTGGTGAAAAAAGTTACTTCTGACAATGCGAAAAAATGAATAACGAACATGAAAAAACGAACCTAACCATTCCAATCCCTCTGTGGCTCTCCATACTTCTCCGTGTCCTCCGTGGTGAAAAAAATAAAATAAACCTTAGATTAGTTCAATAAATCTAATGTATGGACATTTAAAACAAAATATAAAGAAATTTAAAATATATGGGGCGAAAGATTTTTCGCCCCTACATTTTTCATCCAAATGATTTTTCCATAACTATATGGTGTGAAAGAGATAAATTTATCTTTTCATTACAAATGGTGTATTCACAATAATTCTAATACCACCCAGGATAAATATTCGTAGACTGTCGAAATCAATTCCTCATACTCATTTTAAATCCACGAACGATAAGACCAAACCGAATGAGAGGTGTCCGAAAACGATGGTTAAGATATGTAGGGGCGAAAAAATTTTCGCCTCAAAAACCATCCGATAACATAATAACTATAGCCGGACATGCATAAACAAAAAAGACATCCCAACCCCTCTGTGGCTCTCCATAAATCTCCGTGCCCTCTGTGGTGAGGAAATGTAGGGGCGAAAAATCTTTCGCCACAAAAATTGATATAAATGCTCAGAACGATTTGCAAATTGGGGCGTGTATTTATACGCCTCTACGGAATGCGGGGAAGAAAATCCTACCCGTCTATGGCAACATATCTAATGTGTCGGAGAAAATTTTGGGGCGTATATTTACATGCCCCTCCTTCGTGTCTTTTGTTGTTAATTGGGAAAATATTTTTCTTTGAGAACACTCTTCAATACGGATAATTTTCACAATAATATATCAACGGAT
>FWWL01006948.1_pt1 | contig 11489 bp, 8 predicted proteins | sample 2228331 | NCBI WGS metagenome assembly FWWL01 (sample SAMEA103939775, study PRJEB20133) | metagenome
GATGACGCCGTTTTCAATCAGCAAACACTCAGACTCGGCCAGCGGGGCGGCAAGATCGCCCGTCAACAAAAGCCCGATGTTTTTGATCAAAATCCGCCCCTCGGCCGGCTTTTCAACATTTTCGACCGCCATCAGCAACCCTCCTCAGATCAACGCCAGGCTCAACCCCGGCCAAACGGCCAGAACCACAAGCGCGACACACGCCACCAAGAAAAACGGCAGCGTCACCCAAAACAGCCGCAGCGGTTGCACCTGGCTCACGGATGCGGCCACATAAAGGCCAATCCCAACAGGGGGCGACAAAAGCCCCAAGATGAGGTTGATCGAAATGACAACGCCAAAATGCAGCGGATTGATCCCGTAAATCTGTGTTGCAATCGGCAAAAGGATGGGCGTGACCATAATAAGCCCAGGAATTCCGTCAATCACTGTGCCCACGATCAGCAGCACAACGACGACAAGCAGCATAAAGGCGAGTGGGGTTGTCGCAATCGACTGAATCCAAGCGGCCACGGTTTGCGGCACCTGGCCAAAGATCAAAACCCAAGAGAACACGCCCGCCGCGGCAACCAAAAACAGCACGAGCGCCGTGTTGAGCCCCGTGCGCAACAGAATGCGCGGAATATCCGACAGCTTGAGCGTGCGCGTGTAAAAAAGCCCAAGCGCGGCTGAAACCACCGCCCCAAGGGCTGCGGCCTCCGTCGGCGAGCCGAAGCCCCCCAGGATTGTTCCGATGATCACAACCGGGATCAGAAGCATCGGCAGCGCCGCGCGCACGGCCGAAAACCGCTCGCGCCAAGTTAGCCTTTCGCCTTGAGGCAGGGCCTGTCGCCAGCCGATCAAGGCCACAACCAACAAGAAGAGACCGGTGAGCAGGAGCCCGGGGAGAATTCCGGCAATCAGCATGTCGCGCACAGCAACTTGTGCGATCACTGCGTAAACAACAAAGACAATCGAAGGCGGAATGATCGGCCCCAAAAGCCCGCCATAGGCCGTAAGCCCCGCAGCAAAGGCCCGGTCATAGCCCGCGCGCTGCATCTCGGGCACCATCACCTGGCTCATCATGGCAATTTGCGCGGTTGCCGAGCCCAGGATTGAGGCCACCAACATATTGGAAAGCAGGTTGATGTAGGCGAGCCCTCCTTTGAGCGCACCAACGAAGCTTGCCGCAAGCCGCACAAGCTTTTGCGTGATCCCGGCGCTGTTCATCAGCTCGCCAATCAAAATGAACAGCGGAATGGCAAGCAGCCCAAGGTTATCGAGCGATGAGAAAAGCTTCAGCGCGAAGGTGCTCAATAAGACGGGGTTGTTTGTCTCCCAAATAAACACCAATGCCGCGAAGCACAAAACAAGGCCGATCGGCAGGCCAATGGCAAGCAGTAGCAAAAACGCCGCAAGCGTCATGCTCAGCCCTCGCTCGGCTGCAGGTCTTGCACGCGGGATGACCGTGCAACAAGGCCAAGATCCTCGGCCAAGTTGGTCAATGCGTGCACGGTGACGCTAAAGCCAAACCAGGGCATGACCAAATAGAACCAAAAGAGCGGCCAGCCCAAAATTGAGGTTTTGTCGGTGTAAATGAAGTTGAACGTCGAGAGCTGAAAACGTTCAATCGAAAAACCCGCGCGCCAAAGGCCCGGCAGGTCAAACCACCGCCAACAGAGCCAGAGCAAGATTATCCCAAACAGCGCGGCAAGAACCGAAACGCCGACGCTCAAAAGACGGGCAAAAGCGGGTGAGGTCAATTCGTGTAAAATCCGCACCGCCGGGTCAATGCGCGCGCGCAGCATAATCGAGGCTCCAACAAAGCATGAGAGCGCCATAAACAGCAACGCAAGCTCGTCGGCCCAGGCAAGCGTTTGCCGGAAGATCCGAAACACAACGTTGAGGACAACGAGCCCGGCCATCACCCCGACGAGCGCCATCAGCACAATCCGCTCAAGGCGGAACAGTGCATCCGATAAAGCGCAGAGCAAACGAAAGGGCAGCATCAGACGCGATCCGAAAAAAGCCGGCCGGGCAAATTTCCAGCCGGCTTGAGCGGCCATCAGAAGCTTGCTGCCAAGTCCCGCAAGCGCGCCAGATAAGGCGTGCGCGGGCCCCATTCGGCATCCCACCGCGCGACGATATCGCCGAAGAACTCAGGGCTGACGTCCTCGATGATCTGGATACCGGGGGCTTCGCGCAAGCGGGCAAGCTTGGCGTCTTCTTCGGCCACAAACCGGTCAATCGTCCGGTCACAATGCAGCTGCATCGCATCGGCAATCAGCGCGCGATCCTCTTCCGAAAGGGTTGCCCACACCCGTGCCGAGACCAAGGCCACCATGCCAAAGATTTGATGGTTGGTTTCGTAGAGATAAGGTGCATGCTCATAAAAGCGGAAGTTGATGATCGACTCATAGTCCATATCAAGCCCGTCGATCTGCCCATTGGCCAGCGCATCGTAAATTGCCGGCAAAGGCATGGGCGCGGGCGCCGCCCCAAGCATTTCGAAGAAGCGCGAAATGGGCGGCGCGGGCGTGATGCGGATGCGCAGGCCTGCAAGATCGGCGGCCGAGGAGATTGGCCTGCGCGTCAGCATCTGGCGCATGCCGATCATCGCATAACAAAGCCCCACCGTGCCTGTGGCTTGTGGCAGCACCGAGAGCATCTCGCGTGCCACATCCGAGCGGAAAACGCGCGCCGCATCCTCGATGTTGGTCACAAGAAATGGGGCATGCAGCGCGGCCATCTCGGGCACGCGAAAAGTGAGCTCGGCGGTGGTGAGCCAGGCCATATCAAGCGCGCCGGTTTGCAGCTGCTGCAGCATCACCGATTCGTTGCCAAGCTGGCCTGAGGGGAAAATCGCTAAACTAAAGCGTCCACCCGAGCGCTCTTTAAGCGTTTCGTTAAGTGCCGCCACCTCTTGGTTCCAAACATGAGCAGGCGGCGTGATGAGCCCGATTTTGAATTCGCGGCTTTGTGCCAAAACGCCGTCTTTGAGGCCAAAGCCCAACACGACGGCCGCAGCGGCAACAAGCGTGCTTCGCCAAAACATGGTTGTCCCTCCACTGTTGAACGTTCCCTTGCTTCGAGTCAAACCCAACTGCGCCCTAAACGCAAAAAAGCCAGTTGCGCACGCACGCGCAAGCCCAAACGCGACACTCCTAACGCAGGCCATCGCGCCCCTCGATCTGATCGGCCCTGAGCCCACCAACGCGGGCGTGGATCCGCGGCCCTGTGCTCATCACAAGAACAAGCGCGATTTCATTTGCCCGCGGTGCATCGGCAAGCCCAATCTCCATGGCGTCAAAATGACTGCGGACGTAGGAGGCATTGACATGGGTGATGGGCACATCAAGCCGTGTTCCTGGCCCGCCCACCTTTTTGCTTGAGGGCACAATGGCTTTCGTGTCGCCCAACACCTCCCGCATGCCCCAACCGCCCGGAACATGCCACAAAGCGCCATGTTCAAGCTCGCCGTCTGTGCCCACAATGGCACCTTTGCCATAGCCTTCGACCCGGTTCGGATCTCCGCCTAAAAGAGCCAGCATCCGTTCGGCCATACTGCGGCCAAGCGGCTTGAGCGCGTCCATAAACGGAATGATCTCGGGCTCGTAGCGGCCTGCAAAGGGGTTCTCGATCACCGACATCATGGCAAGCCGCACAAGCGGCCGCTCAGCGACCGGCCCGCCTTCGTGAAAAATTTCTTCAACGAGCACCGCCTGTTTGCGCAAAACGACCTCAGGCATAAACCATCATCCCGTTTTCGCTGACAAAAGCCGTCGCGGTAAGGGCGGCGGCTGCCGCCTTGGGCGGCGCGCCAAGCGGCAGAGCCCCCACGACACGCGCCACCCCCTGCAGCACAATAACCGCCCCACCAATTTTGCCTTTTGCAAGCATCGCACGCGCGGCGGCCTCACCCCGATCGAGCGCGCGCATAATGGACTGCGCGTCAAGCCGCGGCACCCGCACCGTGACCAAACGCGCGCCCAAATCGCTGTCAGGGTAAAGCGCGCACGCTGGGGCCCTTTCGATCCGCAGATCGTCGGGTAAATCGGTCGCATTGCCAATCAGCGTTGCTGCCACATCGGCCAAAGGCGCCGTTTCAGCAAGAGCCGTAACACTGTCGGCGATCCCGAGGGAAAAGCTGCGCCCCTTGGCGCCTGAGGTCGCAATGCCGCGCCAGGGGCTGGCGGAGTCGATCGTCAACACCCCCAAAACCACCGGCTGTTCGGGATTGACCACAATCGCGATGCGGAAGGGTCGCGAAGAGTGCTCGCACAACATCGAGAGCGAATGCGTGCCTTCGGAGGTTGGAAGCGCGCGCGCGGATTTGCGCATCGTGCGCATCGGTGATTGCATGGGCAAGAGCGGTGGCTCAGCCCCATCTCTGCACCCCGCGCCGCGGATTTTGGGGGACGGCGCACAAACCTGATCGCCCGCGAAATAAAGCGCAATATCGCCGCCATTGTTCGCATAGGCTTGGTTTACGCCGGGCACTGCCGCCATGGCTTTGACAACCGCCTCCGCACCCGCACCGGCCACCGCCGCCATGGGGGTGACGAATTCCGGCCAAAATGCCTGCGCGGCCTCTTCCATCCGAGCCGCAACCGCACCTTGAAACAAGCGCGGATGGGCCCCAACCGGCGCGCGCAGCGCCGCAAGTTCGGCAACGAGCTCGTCAAGCAGCGTCTCAAATCGGGCAATGGCCGCCTTGTGAGCCGCAAGTGCCCCCGGACCCTCGGCCTGAACGATCATATCGATCGGCCCGTGATGAAGATGAAGGCGCCCGTCCGACAGAAACCAATGTGTGGGGCGTTCCATCACCGCCTCATCCCAAAAAGATGCGGTGCAAGCGGCCAACGCTCAGGATCGCTCGGCTCATGGCGCAACTTTTCGCCCGCCCCAACCGCATTGGGCGTTGCCCTGAGCACGTCTTCAAGCCAACGGATAGCATGCATATGGCCTCCGAGCGCTTCATAATCGGACAGGCGCATGGTGAATTCGATCGGCGCCACAAGCGCCGGTGTTGGCACCGAGCCAAAGCTGTTTTCCGGCATCTCCGTGACATTGACCATGAAGGTGATCCCGCCGCCTGGCCAGATATAGACCGGAGCGCCCCCTGCCGTGACGCGCGTCAGCATCTTGCGGACCGAGCGGGTGAGCTGCACCGGGTTTTCCGTCACCCCCGCCCGCAACGACCCACCTGCCCCGCCGACAAACAAAACCGAACAGAGTGCAGGCTCGCAATTTTCTTGCAGCCGCAAAACCGTTGCGGCAAGCTCTGCGGGCAGGTTTGCTTCGATGGGCCGGAGCGCCTCATCGAGGACGTAAAAGGCAGAATGATCGCCGGTCGTTGAAACCATCAAGAGCCGCAGGCCGGGCCAGGCGATTTTGGGGTCAAAGCCCTCAACAATCGACAACGGGTCGGTGATGTTGGTGCCACCCCATCCTTGCCCCGGCTCAGCCACGCGAAAATAGCGGCCGGGGGTCGATTTGTGGCCCTTGATCCGAATGCCCGTGGGCGGCACCCCCAAAAGCCGCCCTGCCTGATGCTCGGACAAAACGCCGGTGATGTGATCGTCTACCACAACCACCTCGTCGCAAAGCCCCCACCATTGCCGGGCGAACATTCCTATGACGGCCGAGCCACAGCCAGCTCGCATGCGTTCTTCGTGTTGGCCATCGACGATCGGGGCTTGCCCCGCCTGCACCACCACCCGCGCCCCGCCATCGATCGAAAGCTCAACCGGCTTGCGGTTGGCAAGGTCGAGCAAGGCTTCGCAGGTGGCGCGCCCCTCTTTCTTCGAACCGCCGGTGAGGTGCGTAACCCCGCCGAGCGAAAGCATCTGGCTTCCATATTCGCTGGTGGTGACATGGCCAATCGCCTCACCCTGGTAGCGCACGGTTGCAGCCTCGGGGCCCAGGTGGCGGTCGGTGTCGATTTTGACCTTAACCCCACAATAGGAGAAAATGCCCTCGGTGACGACCGTCACCATATCGACCCCGGCCACCGTGCTGGCCACGATGAAGGGGGCGGGTTTGTAGTCAGGATAGGTCGTGCCGGCGCCAACGGCGGTGATAAAACGCTCTGGGGTTGCAACGAGATCTCCCTGCCATTCTCGGCCCTCGGCCCAAAAGCCCACGAGATTGCCACCTGTGGTTTTTGTCCGCTCCAAGACCACCAAGGGGTCAACACGCGTGAGCCGTCCCCCCACATTGGCATAACGGTCGCAGGCGCCTGTTTTGCCTTCGGCGATGTAGCAGAGCACTGGGCAAGCATCGCAGCGAATTTTATCAGCGCGGGCGCGCTTTTCGCGGCGTCGATGCTCGGCCTGCTCCTGCAGGGCGGCAAGGCTTACGTCGCTTGTCTCTTCTGTGCTCATGCTGCCGCGCTCCTTTCCGCTTGCGCTTTGCGCACGGCGGCCAGCACCTTGTCGGGCGTCGCTGGCAGATCATAAATCCGTGCGCCTGTCGCATCATAGATGGCATTGAGGATTGCGGGCGCGGTTGGGATCAGCACATGCTCGCCTAACCCCTTTGCGCCAAACGGTCCATGTGGCGTTGGATCTTCGATCAAAATCGCGGTGACCTCGGGAACATCCCCAATCGTCGGGATCAAATAGTCATGCAGGTTTTCCGTCCGACCGGGGACATAGTCTTCCATCAGGGCAAAGCCCAAGCCCTGGGTGGAGCCGCCTTCAATCTGGCCTTCGGCAAGCGTGGGGTTGATCACGCGCCCAACATCATGCGCGCAAAAAAGCGCGCGTACCCGGACCGTGCCAAGCGCGCAATCGACCTCGACCTCGGCAAGGTGCGCCCCAAAGCCATAGGCCGCGTAAGGCTCGCCTTGACCGTTCGCATCAAGCGGCACCGTTGGAGCGTCGAAGGTTTCCTCAGCCATCAGCACATAGCCAAAGGCGTTTGCTTGACTGGCGAGCGCGGAAAGATCAAAGCTTGAGCTTCCAGCCGAAATGACGCTGCGCTCAAGGCGCAGCTCGGCATCCTCACCGGCATTGAGCAGCCGCAAAAGCTCTGCCCGCAAGGCGCGGCCGGCCCGGAAGGCGGCCTGCCCGCTGACAAAGGTTTGCCGGCTTGCAGACGTTTTGCCGGCATCGGGTGTCAGGTCAGTGTCGGCACCAACCAAGGTGAAAGCCGAAACGGGCAGGCCCAGGGCTGTGGCGCAGATCTGCGTGATGACCGTGTTTGCCCCCTGCCCGATATCGACCGCGCCTTGGTGCAACACAAGCGTTCCATCCGCCTTGAGCCCGACCCGAATGGTCGAGGGGTTGGGCAGGGCCGTGTTGCCGCAGCCATACCAGACGCTTGCCACGCCAACCCCCCGCCGAAGCGATGCACCCCGCCGCTTTTGCTCTTGGTTGAAGGCCAAAGCCGCCACTCGCCGCTTGTCCCATTCCGGGACAAGCGCCTCAAGGCAGGATTTGATGCCAACGCCAGCGGTCAAAACCTGCCCGGTTGTGGTGGCTTGCCCGGCAACAAGCGCATTTTTGATCCGAAAGGCCAGCCGGTCCATCGAAAGTGCGTCGGCCAGCGCATCAAAGAGCGCTTCTTGCGCGACCGCGGCTTGCGGAACCCCAAAGCCGCGAAAGGCTCCGGCCGGCACGCAATGCGTATGGACGGCCAGGGTCTTGGCCTCGTAATGTGGAACAAAATAGGGACCCGAGGCATGCACCGGAACGCGGTTTGCCACTGTTGGCCCCCAGCTTGCATAAGCGCCGGTATTGAAACGGCCCTCGAAGGTCATGGCCAAGAGCCGCCCTTGCGCATCCGCGGCTACCCGCGCGGTGATCTCCGAGGGGTGGCGCTTGGTTGTTGCCATCATCGATTCGGCGCGGCTGAAGACCATGCCGCAGGGCCGGCCCGTGACCGAAGCGGCAAGCGCAACATAAGGTTGAAAGCTCAGATCCAGCTTTGAACCAAAGCCTCCGCCCACTGCCGAAGGCAGGATCCGCACCGCATCCACAGGAACGCCGAGGATCAACGCCAAATCTTCGCGATCCATCTGCGGCGATTGGGTGCAGCCCCAAACCTCAATCCGCTCGCCCGCGGGCCCGCGCACCTTGCGTGCAAAGCCCGCCTCAGGCTCGATATAGGCATGCTCGACAAAGCTCGTGGTGAAATGGCCCTCAACCACCGCCGCAGCATTGGCAAAGGCGGCCTCTGGCGCGCCCTTGCGCACAAAGCCGCGGACCAAGACGTTGCCGGGCCGCTCTGGGTGTAACACCGGCGCATTCGGCTGAAGCGCCTCCGCCATGGTCAAGACAGCGGGGCGCTCCGTCCAGCGCACTGGGAAGTCTGCAAGGTCAAGCGCCTCAATTAAAGCCCGCGGCCCCACCACCGCACCGACCGGCTCGCCGCGGAAGCGCGCCACCTTTTCCGCAAAAACCGGCTGATCGGCAAAAGGCGAAATGACCCCAAAGCGATTGCGGCCCGGAACATCTTTGGCAGTCAAAACCGCCACCACCCCAGGGTGAGCGCGCTGCCAAGCCTCAAGATCACCAAAGCAAAATTCGGCATGATGGTAAGGTGAACGGATGAGCCGGACAAGAAGAGTGTCATGCGGCCAACCATCGGCCCCAAAGCGGTCGGTCCCGAGAACTTTGGGCAAACCGTCAAGCCTTGCCACCCGTTCCCCCACCCCGCCTCGCGCGATGCTTGAAGCTTCGTTGCGCGTGTTCACGGGCCGTGCGGCTTCGGCGGCGGCATCAAGCACGGCGGAAATGATTTTGGCATAGCCCGTGCAGCGGCACAAAACGCCAGCCAAGGCCTCTTCGACCTCGGCGCGGCTTGGGGTGGGGTTGGTGCGCAAGAGCGCCTCCGCCGCCATCAGCATGCCCGGCGTGCAAATGCCGCATTGCGCCGCCCCGTGCCGTAAAAAGGCGCGTTGCAAGGCGCTTGGGTGGCCATCGTGGGCAAGGCCCTCAACCGTCTCAACACGACAGCCCTCAGCCCTGAGCGCAGGGAAAAGGCAGGAGCAAATCGGTGCGCCGTCCAAGAGCACGGTGCAGGCCCCACAATCGCCCGCATCGCAGCCAATCTTAACCCCTTCACAGCCAAAGACCTGCCGCAATGCCGCACTCAAGCGCGCGCTTGGCGCAACCTTGCCCTGCCTCTGGACGCCATTAAGGGTCAGCGTCAGCGTGTATTCTTCAGCCTCTACCGCGCACATGGCAAGCTTGCTCATGGCCCGTCCTCCATTGCCCGAAAGAGCGCGCGGCGGATCAGCTCTGGCACCGCGGCCCGGCGATACCAGGCAGGCGCGCGCACATCGTCGATGGGTGAGAGCCCCTCGAGGAGCGCCTCATCAACCAACTCCGCCACCGCCTCGGCCCTCGCGCCAATCAAGGCCTGCTCAAGCCGCCGTTGGCGCCTTGCCACGGGTGAACAGGCCCCAACCGTGATCGCCACGCGCGCAACCGTGCCATCAGGGGCTTTTTCGACCGCTACGGCAACCATGGCGATTGAGATCACGAGATATTTCCGCGCCCCAAGCTTTACAAAGGCCGAACGGCCCGGCTCAGGCGGCAGATGCACGGCCAACACAAGCTCCCCGCGCTCGAGCGCAACCGTCCTTGGCCCAAGCACGAAGGACTCAAGCGGCACGCGCCTTGTGCCGCTCGCTCCCAAAATTTCGACCTCGGCATCAAGGGTCATCAGCGCAACGATGCCATCCGCAGCCGGCGAGGCATTGCAAATATTGCCGATGATCGTCGCAACATTTTGGATCTGGATCGAGCCGATCTCGCGTGCCGCTTCAACCAAAGCCGCATAGCCCGCCGGAAGACCCGCCCGCGAAAGCTCAGCCCAAGTCGCAAGCGCGCCAATCCGAACGCCCTCAGGCCCAGCGTTGATGCCCCGTAAGCCGGCAATGCGGGTGATGTCTAACAGCCGCGCGCGGGCACCCGCCTCCCCCAAGGCAGGATATACATCCGTTCCACCTGCAATCACTTTGAGGCTCGGATCCGCGGCCAGAAGCGCCCGCGCTTCGCCCAGCGTCTCGGGGCGCAGAAAACAGCTGACGCGCTCAAGAGCCATGCCACCCCCCGCCTTTCGCCCCTTCAGGCTCGCCAACGGATCTCTTCACATAATCACCGAAACGCAACGATTCTTCAAGATTTTCTTTTCTACACAAACAATTTTCGGGGGCGCTTTGGCAACCCGACGGGATTGACTAGGCCTGCGCCCGCGCGGCCGCACGATTTGAAAAATGGCGCACGCGCGCAGGCGCTTGGCGTGCGCAATCCGGGTCTCGTCAACACAGGGGCAGCGCTTGCCGCGCGGCACCCCCGCCCACAGCCAGGCAAAAGAACCGCTATGCGCCCCGAGCGATGAAACCTGGCTCGCGCGAGCCGGGCGCGGCCTAAGGCGCAACTTCCAGCAAAATCTTTCCGATATGCTGCGAGCTTTCCATGCGCTTGTGCGCCTCGGCGGCAGCCGCAAGCGGAAAGATGCGGTCGATCACCGGGCGAATGCGCCCGCTCGTCAACAGCGGCCAGACTTCGGTTTCAAGCGCGCGGGCAATCCGCGTCTTGGCAGCAAGGGATTGGGGGCGCAAGGTTGAACCTGTAATCGTTTGCCGGCGAACCATGAGCCGCGCCAAATTGAGCTCGGCCTTGGGTCCAAAGAGCGTGGCAATGATCACGAGCCGGCCGTCTTCGGCCAAGGCGGCAAGGTTGCGTTCAAGATAAGCGCCGCCAACCATATCGAGGATCAAATCAGCGCCCCCTTCTGCCTTGAGCACCGCAACAAAATCGTCCTCACGGTAGTTGATCGCCCGCTCGGCCCCAAGGGTGACGCAGGCCGCACATTTTGCTTCGCTGCCGGCGGTGGCAAAAACCCGTGCGCCAAAGGCCGCCGCAAGTTGGATTGCCGTTGTGCCAATCCCTGAGCTTCCGCCATGGACCAAAAACCGCTCGCCCGCTTTGAGGCCGCCCCGCTCAAAAACATTGTGCCAGACCGTGAAAAAGGTCTCAGGCAGGGCCGCCGCCTCTCTGAGCGTCAAGCCCACGGGAATTGCAAGCGCATGCTCAGCGGGGCAAAGCGCAAATTCGGCATAGCCCCCGCCCGGCAAAAGCGCGCAGACCTGATCGCCAACCCGCCAGCGTGTCACCCCCGCACCAACCGCAGCCACCACGCCCGCCGCTTCGAGCCCCGGCAGGTCTGAGGCGCCCGGGGGGGGCGGATAAACCCCTTGCCTTTGGGCAATATCTGGGCGGTTGACCCCAGCCCACGCGACGCGGATCACAATTTCACCCGGGCCCGGTACGGGAATGGGCCTCACGCTTGGGCGCAAAACCTCGGGTCCCCCGGGGCGAGAAATTTCGATCACGCGCATCACGGCAGAGTTTTGGGCAAGCTGAGCCATCAAAACCTCCAAAACCAAAGTGAGGAAACACCCCGCGAACCTCCCTGCCTCAAGAGGTTTATCCCCCGCAACACGCTTGCGGAAGACAAAGCGTGACGCAGGCAATGAGAGGACGAAAGCGTGC
>FWWL01009704.1_pt1 | contig 11489 bp, 10 predicted proteins | sample 2228331 | NCBI WGS metagenome assembly FWWL01 (sample SAMEA103939775, study PRJEB20133) | metagenome
CTCTTCGGTTTGGGCGATGCAGGGCAGTTGTCCGGTATCTGGATTCCTCGCCGAAAAGCGGTCGCCGTATTTTTTGGGTCGCCCCCTTTGCCCTTCCTTTTTGGGCGGCGGGCAGTAGTGCAGCACCACATCGTCGCGCAAGCGGGTTATGAGGTGCAGGCCACTTTCGATGGCCGTGTCCACGAACGATTTCTTTGAAAAAAAGACATCTACGCCCAAATACGGACTCATTTTGAGCAGTTCCGAGGCCTGTTGTCTCAGCAAACCACAATAAAAGTCTATCAGGCTCTGTCCTTCTTCAAGCACGGTTTGGGCAGCAAAATAGTGCAGGGCCGTGTTGGCATCTATGTCAACCGCTGCAAAACCGCACAGTTCCAGGCCCCATTTTGCCTTGCCCACACGGCCTGACCAAAAGTAGCCCACGCCGGGCGTGCACTTTCCGCTCTTCGAAATATAGGAGGGGTCAAGCGCAGTCATGCGCCGAGCGCTGCTGTTCTTTTCGATCAGCATACGGTCGAATGTCCGAAAATGATTTATGATGGTTGCGGTAGGTCAGTTCATTCTTCTGGCTGCAACGCTCAAAGTTCAAATAGTTGTACCGCCCACGAAGGCTTAGGAACAAGCCAAGGTGGTGTTGAAAAAAATCGCTTTGCCATTTGTTTATGTCCGGCATTTCCCGCAGTATTGCGCTTGTGAGCGTTTCGACGTTCATGGGCAAAGGTTGGTTTATGTTTTGTGCACCACAAACCTAAACTTTTGTCCTTTTTTATTAAGGTCAAATCAACACACAAGGGCTAATTTCTTTACGAACCATTGTTAACTGATAATAAAAGTTGTAGAGTTATTACGCTTTGTTGCATGAATCCCCTTCCAGCGCTGGCTTTCCCTTTCCCGTGAGGGTCAAGCGACTTTGACGGATTTCGGGGCGGCGACCTGGATGAGCTTCTTTAAGACGGCAGCTTTGACAGCAGCCTCTGTTTTCTAGTTCTCAAACTCTCGTGCGTACATTTTCTCTCCCAATATCGTCTTCCATCGAAAAAAGGTGTTTTCGGCCTTGCTTCGGCGGTGATAGCCCGACTGTTTTGGCCATCCCTTCCGGTTCGCTTCATAGCCGCCCTCGTCTATGGCCGCCAAGGCCGCGTTAGCTCGGGGCGGTATGACAGGCTCGATCTTGGCCTCTATGAGTGTGTCCCAACAGTGGTAGTCGTCATAGGCGCCATTCGTGCCGACCTTGCTCATGTCAACGCCACCCATCAGGGTGTCCAGCCCCAAATCCGGCAGCACGGCTGCGTCATCGGTCTTGTTGACTGTTAGCAGTTGGGCGGTGATCTCTGCCGTCCTCTCGTCCACCCCAAGGTGTATCTTGCGCCATGTGCGGCGCTTGCCACACCCATGGCTGCGGACTTTCCACTCGCATTCGCCATACGCCTTCAGCCGGCTGGAGTCTATCACCCAATGAGCCGACTAGCCGCTTGCTCACGCCCAGCGGCACTTGCAGGTCAAGTGCCCATCAGGTCGAACACCGAGCTCGCCGAGTCCTCCAACTGCCGAAACGCCAAGCGGAAGGTTACTTTCAGCGTCAGCAACAGCGCTATGCAACTCGCCGAATAGACAAACTGACCGCTTATGACGGCTTCGTTGCATGAATCCCAAGTTCCCTGACCTGTGGTACCCAATCAGCCTACGAAGGCCACTTGAGATGAATGGCTGTTGATTTTAAACAAGTTAGATGAAAAATAAGCCGGCAGACGTGTGCCTTTAGACTTTAAAACCAAAACAAACTCACCGGCTCATGGCAAGGGTAGACACTTTGACGAAACAGTAAAAGCCCAGAGACCGCTACGAAGTAACGAGCTGGTCGGAATACAACGCTGGACTAAAGCAGCGCGGAAACCTGACGCTTTGGCTTGATGGACAAGTAGCACGAAGTTGGTACCACCGCGGGCCGCGCCCAAGGCTGTAAAGTCCGCCTGACTTTTGAAGGGAAAAGGGGAAATGGAACTCAAACGGAGAACCATGCAATAAGGTCGCCCGAAGATGAAAAAAGAAAGTGCTCCTTAGGGTTGCGGCCTATGCGGTCGGGAGTGTTCTTTTGCAAGCATTTCCACACAAAGCAGCGGCGCACGTATGACCGACACTGACAATCGCAACCCTTATTGGCTTCCTTTTGCTTTAGTATGCAGCCTTTTCTTCTTATGGGGGCTAGCCAACAGCCTCAATGGCTCGCTCATTCGGCACTTTCAGTTTGCGCTCGACCTGAAGCGCTGGCAAGCTGGCATTGTGGACTCGGCCTTTTACTTAGGTTATTTCGTCATGGCTATTCCGGCGGGGCTGTTCATGCGCCGTTTTGGCTACAAGCAGGGGATTTTGGCGGGCTTGCTCCTCTACGCAATGGGAGGGTTGCTGTTTGTGCCGGCGGCCCACATTCGCGTGTACGGCTTTTTCCTGTTTGCCCTTTTCACCATTGCTTCGGGGCTGGCTTTTCTGGAGACGGCGGCGAATCTCTACGTTACGGTATTGGGCGATGAGCGGCGCGCCGAGTGGCGTATCAACTTTGCGCAGTCGTTCAACGGCATTAGCATCATCCTGGGGCCGGTCATTGGTAGCCTCTTCATTTTTTCACAACAGGAGTACACGCCGGAAGTGCTGGCGAGCCTGACGCCTCAGCAAATAGAGGCTGCGCGCGAACAGGAGGCGCTCTCGGTGCGCGGCCCTTACGGCGCCATAGCCGGTATAGTGCTGGTAGTGGCGGTACTCTTCTGGTTGACGCGCATGCCTGAGGTAAACCGCGATGCCGAGATGGCCGAAGGGCGGGTGAGTATTGGGAGGCTGTTGCGCCGCTATCGGCACTTAGCGCTGGGCGTGGTAGCGCAGTTTGCCAACGTAGGTGCCCAGGCTACGCTGTGGGGGTACTTCGTTGACTTCAAAATGGACTTTTCGCCCTCGAGCCATTTGGCCGCCGTCATTCCATACGCAGAGTTGTGGCACAGCGCTATCAAGAAAGCTGCAGAAGGCATGACGCTGGAGCAGATGGCGGGCTATCACGCCTCTTTTGCGCTGGTACTCTTTATGTTGGGCCGCTTTGTGGGCACTTACCTGATGACGCGCACGGAACCGCGGCGCGTGATGGTGGCTTACACTGTGGCTGCGGTGGCTTTGGTGGCTACGGCGCTCATGAGTGGCGGCCTGGTGGCCATAGGCTGCATTTCTTTGGTTTACTTCTGCCAGAGCATCATGTTCCCCACGGTTTTTGCCATGGCCACCAAAGGTCTGCCACCGGCGGAGCAGAAGATGGCTTCGTCGTTAGTTATTATGGCCATTGTGGGCGGGGCTGTCATGCCGCCGATAGCGGGTTTGCTGTCGCAATGGGGCGGCATGCGCCTGGCGTTGCTGGTGCCTTTGGTGTGCTTTGCCTACATAGCGCTTTACGCTTTGTTGTACTATCGCCCCAAGGCAATGCCAGTCTTGGAGGGTTAAAAGCCTGGAACACTGTTGCCTTATGCCAAGATACCTGCTGATAGGGTTTCTCGCCATTGCTCTGGGTTGTCAGAAGGACGGCCTTCCGCTGCCTCTTTTCGAAGCAGCGCGGGTGCCCATTGCGGATGACATCACCTCGGTGTGGTTGGTGGATAGCCTGCGCGGCTTCGCCACTGCAGGGGCACCATGGGTGCGGGGGTACATTTTGACCACAGAAGACGGAGGCCGCACATGGCGTGTAGATACGCAGGTGGTCAATCGTCTGGAGCGGGTGATGTTCGACACTAACGGCGTGGGCTATGCCATAGGGCTACATGGGCTTGCCCTCCTCCGCTGGCCTGACGACACTGTGTGGCGTACTTTTCGCACCGATTACAACTGGCACCGCGGAGCCTATTTCTGGAGTTATCGGCATGGGGTGCTCGTTTCTGGCGAGGGTTTCCAAGGCGGCATCTTGCGCAAGTTAGGCCCGGAGGTATGGTATGTGGACACGCTGCACCACTTTGTTAACGGCCTGCACGACATATGGATGACCGACTCGCTCACGGGTTGTGCGGTGGGCTTAGGCTGGGTGCTCCGCACCGAGGACGGTGGGCGCACTTGGCAACGACAGCCGCCGCGGGGTGATTTCTTCTGTTCGGTTCACTTTCCAACTGCTCGCGTGGGCTATATCTGTGGGCAAGGCGGAGCACTCTTGCGCACCGAGGACGGTGGCCGCACGTGGGATTGGCTTCGCCAGGGCAAAGGGATAGGCCCCAACAGCCGGGCTTTTCGCGCGCTGTGGTTCGTGTCTGAGCAGCGAGGGTTTCTCGTCGGTGATGGCGGGCTCTTCTGGCAAACTACGGATGGCGGGCGTTCGTGGGAAGCGTTGCGAGGGCTACCCGCTTCAGCCAATGCCACTCGCATATTTGCCTGCGACGGCCATGGCTGGATAGCGGCACAAGGTGGTCGCATTTTCCGATTTGAATACTGACCGAAAAGTGTGGTCGTTCGTTCCAACTGTCTTCGTGTGTTGTACTTCCATCCTTAATCCCTTGCTCATGCGTATTCCTTTTTGGAAAAAATGGCTCTCCTTCCTGGTGCCAATTACACTGGAACGCCTCTCTTCTCCCCAAAATCCGGAGCTCTCGGTAGTGTTAGACCGCGGGCGGCTGCAACTGCTCAGTGGCAATGCTATTTACTCCTGGGATGACCTTTACCGCAATTTCACCGTGGCTTTCCGGCATGTTGACCTGGAAAATCGGCCCATGGCCGACGTACTGGTGCTGGGCTTGGGTTTGGGCAGTATTCCATTTATTCTGGAAATGGTCTATCAGCGCCATTATCACTACACCGCTATTGAATGGGATGAAGCGGTAGTTCATTTAGCTTCTAAATACACCTTGCCGCGCCTCAAGAGCCGAATAGATATCATTGTGGCGGATGCGGCCTATTTCGTACACGCCACAGATGCCCGTTTTGATATCATTACGGTGGATATTTTTGAGGACGACCGAACACCCGAGATGTTCGAAAGTTCGGGTTTCCTGCGCGACTGCCGCCGCTTACTGCGTCCGGGTGGAGTGTTGCTGTACAACCGCCTATACAACAGTGAGACGCATCGCCAAGCTTCCCATGCATTTTTTCAGGGTGCCTTCTCCGATGTTTTTGCTTCCGCATCGGCCATCGAAACCAACGGAAACCTCGTGCTCATCGGCTATCGGAAAGGGTAGCCCTCCCTGCAGGATTACTGCAGCCATTTGGGACAGAAGCGCCCGGTACGGCGCTGGTATTCGCTGTATGCGGGGAAACGCTGTGTCAGCAGGCGCTCTTCGTAGCTCGACTTTGCCCAAAATAGTACGCCAAGGGCTGCAAAAAGCGCCAAGCGCCATCCGCTTTCTGAAAAGCCCGCCCAACCCAGGGCGATAAGCAGCACACCGGAATAAATGGGATGCCGCACCCATCGGTAAATGCCCGCCGTTACCAGCTGCGCCGAAGTCTTCGGAGTAGGGTAGGGCGTCAGGTTGCGGCCCGAGGCTGTGAAGGCCCATGCCAGAATACCGACACCCATTATAGCCAAGACCAGCCCTACATACTGTACGCCTTTTGGCAGGGCAATATGCCAAGCCTCAGGATTAGCCAAATAGGCAGCCATAAGGACGGCTTGTACCGCAACGAAGGCGATGTCGCGCTGCGCGGGTGCCCTCCGTGGTTCGTTGTTGGGAGAAGTGCCGGCGTCTGAAGTGGCTGTAGTTACGTGTTTGCCACCCGTCCAACCGTGTTGGGCCAGGAATTGTCGGCCCGTTTCTATGGCAGGGCCTTCAAGTGGTGTGCCCATGCTGTCGTTCCAGCGGTTGAGGAACCCAAAGAGAGCCACGACGGCGAGGATCTCGACGATTTCGCCTTCGTCCCAGTGTTGTCGGAGCGCCTGGGCGATGTCCTCATCCACGGCATTGGGTACACTAGCTGCGGCAAGGGCGAAGTCCAGGGCAACGCGCTCGGCATCGCTGAACGCCGGATGAGTGCGATACTCCCACACATGGGCGAGTTGTTCGGCGTGGGCACCATAGCGCTCTGCCGCCCGGATGGTGTGCGCTTGGCAGTATTGGCAGCCAGCAGCATGGCTGGCCACATACCCGATAAGGCGCTTGAGCGCACTGGAGACGCGGCCCTCGTTGGTCATTACGGCCCGATTAAGTACAATAAAGGCCTTGGCAATAGCCGGGCGCCGCTGCATGGTCAGTACACTATTAGGGCAAAAGCCCAACGTTTCATTGAAAAAGGCTGCCATTTGGGCCACTTCGGCGTCGTGGTCGGGCGGCAAGGGCGGTAGCAATGGTGGCATGTGTAGCATTGCGTTTGGCGCGTATATTTGGCCAAAAATACGGCAGTCATGGTCATTCGCTACACGACAGTAGAAGACAGCAAAACACTCGAGCAAATCCTGGCCCTACAGGCGTGCAACCTGCCTTCGGCCATCAGCAAAGAGCAGGCGCGGACGCAAGGGTTCGTTACGGTGAAACACGACCCTGAGGTGTTGCGGCGCATGAATGCAGCCTTTCCTTCTGTCGTTGCCAAAGAAGGCGATGTTTTAGCGGGTTACTGTTTAGTCATGCTGCGCGAGTTTGCTCCTGAGGTGCCCATCTTGGCGCCGTTTTTTGAGCGTTTGGAGCAACTCAGCTGGCGAGACCGGCCGCTCAGCTCGGGGGGCTGGTTTGTCATGGGCCAAGTCTGCGTGGCAGAGGAATACCGCGGCCGAGGCGTGTTCAACGGCCTATATCGTCATTTAGCCGATACATGTCAGCCACACTTCGACTTTGTAGTTACGGAGGTGGCCGAACGCAATACTCGCTCGTTGCGGGCACACGAGCGAGTAGGATTTGAGACCTTTCACATCTATGACGACCCCTCTACCGGAGAACGCTGGCACGTCATCGCGTGGGATTGGCGCTGAAGCCTACCCTCACCAGCTGTCCTTGCGTTTTGAGTACGGATTTGAAAGGGTACACATTTTCCCGCAAGAGGCCCGGTAGCTGTTTCCCAAACCGCCCGCTCTACGTCTGCTGCCACCTGCACCGCCCTTACCAAGGTCGTTTTTTGGGAAAAACGGTTCCAGCACTTCAGCTCAGCTTTTTCGTGCACCTGCACCTGCGGAGCTCCGGCTTGGGCTTGAGCATGTGCCCGTCTCGCCCTGGGGGCTTAATAACGGCGTATCGGCATCGGAGAGGCGCCGTGCTTGCAGACGCGGAGGCGAAAGGCTCCTGTTTCACCATTATTAAGGCCCGAAGCGGGACGAAAACACGCACGGGGCCAAACAGGAGCCGCGCACCCAGCCGCTAGGCCCACAGCAGCGGCTCCGAAGCCGGCAGCCGTTTTTTCACCCTAAAAACGGAGGTAAGAAAGGCGGCAGGAAAGTGGCCGATTCTACTTTTCACTTATCACTTTTTTTTAACTCTTCACTTCAAAATAGCAGGCTCTGCGGACGCTCTGGAAAACGTACCCTTTCAAAAGCAGGGAGACTATCGCTCACCGATAGGCGGCTTTTTCACCCGAAAATTTTCAAACAAAAAGTCTTCCTCTTCGGGCTTGCCTCCTAATGGCGATGAGCCTTTGGGCCAAAGCACGACCTCGTCTATACGCATGGGCCTATCGCTAAATGCCGTTACAGAGAGTGTGCCTTGGTGAGGCAAATAGACCGCTCTCTCTACGCGGAACCAATATTGTCCCTGCACGTCATTGCTCCGACGACTTTCAAGCAGCTCGTCCAAGAGCACCTCACCAGCGCCATTGTTCACCCTGACATGCCAAAAACAACTGCTCCAGCGCCCTGCATCAGCATAGCTCCAGGCAGAGAAAACGATGACTGTATCGCGGTCGTAAGGTGAAAGAAGATGGCATACCTCGTGTTCACCGGGCGGTAGCTGGTGGCATCCTCGGCCGTAGAAGGCTACTTCCGTTGGCGTCTCATCAAAGCCCAAGTGGAGCAGAGGCTCCTCTCGATATCCGCGGGCATACTGCTGTTGGGCTTTCTCTATGGCAGCGCTGCGGGCCAAGTCTGCCAAGCGCAACCGGTACAGGGCATAGCGCGGCGTCTCTGCCAGGCGTTCGGAGATGTCCACCAAATAGCGCTCGCCGGTCTGCAAGGTTTCTCCACCAGGAGCAACCAAAAGCAGAAGGTCTTTTTGATTGGGAAACTGAGGCAGTAGTGCCCGCTCTATGAGCGGATGGGCAAACATCTGTACGCGCTCCATGGCGTGCTGGGTGCCAATGCGCGAGAGCATAGGGTTGATGATGGGAAGCCCCGTCGCCAAGGACAGGCGCAGACTCCAGAACTGGGACTCAAAAGGTATCTGCGGCGATACCTTGTCTGACCAGACCACATAGCGCGGCACAGCCAGAATGGCTTGAAACTCCTGAGGTCGGATGCGGTTGGTACGTAAGACGTCGAGCACCTCTTGTTCCTGCTCCCGACTCAAAAAGTTAGGATGAAAAACCTCTCGGAAGCGAGGAGCGTGATATTGATTGATTTCAGCGTTCCAGACGGCCCCGACTGCTAACAGGAAGAGAGCGCCCAACCATTTAGACGGGATGGCGCGCATGAGCACGTTCAAAAAGTAAACACCGGCAAGCGTAAAGGCAAAGTAGAAAGGCCAAGCCAGTCGGGCCGCTGCCTTAAACATGAGTAACCAAGAGAGGTGCTCCTCTATCCAGGCGGGCGAAAGTGGCACCACGCTGGTATTGGCAGCTATCAGCAGAAGGATAAGCGACGCCACAAACAAGAGCACCAAGGCCGCCGGCGGGCGCCATCGAGGCTGCCACGGCCATAACAGCAGCCCAAGCAGTACTGCCAACGTGCTGATCGCACCTACATTGAGCATGGTCTCAACGTTCAGCTCATGAGGTATGTGGGCGCCTAAGTGCGTTAGCCAATTGTGCAGCAGAGACCCCGGCGGGTAAAACAGCCCTTCCCAGCGCGCCTTGAAAAAGAAAAAGCCCCATTGCGGCCGCACGCGGTCAGATACGGTGTCGTTCAGCGAAAAATCCGCAAACACCCACAACAGGCAGCCAGCTCCCATGAGTACGGCTGCTATGCCGGGCATCAGGTATGGATGGCGAAAGCGATGCCACAGCAACATTAGGGCGCCTGCGCACACCAAAAACAGGTTGATGTTGAAGCCAACGTATGGATTATTATAGGTGAAAAGGAGCGAGACCAGCGCAAAAAGTGCATCGCGTTTTTCCCAGCGCTGCACCCGATACTTGCGCAAAAACCACAGCATGGCTAGCGGAATAGCTACCGGATATGCCAGGCCAAAGTGCCCGCCCATACGCAGTATTTGCGGCGATAACAACACTACTAATGGCGAAAAAAGCGCGCTCGTGAGCATGTGGCATCCCAGTGCCTGCAGCAGCCAAAACACCACAGCTACTGCGGCAAAGAGCAAGTAGAGGTTGAGAATGTGGATGATGCCTACACTACAAGCCGATACATCTGCTCCCCACTGCCGCAGCAACCGCAAGACGTTGGACAGCACTCCCTGGGCATCTGTGAGGTAGATATACTCACCATGGGGGTAATTCGTACTGCGTAGCCAAGCGTCGTGCCCGTAGCGCGCATGAAAGGAGGTATTGTAGTACAGCGCCAGCGCATCGCCGCCGAAAGCATACGACAGGCTGTTGGGACGCGTAAAATAGTCTCGAAAAATAGGCCGCGCCAACAGAAAGAACAGTACGAGTGAGGCCAACAACCACCACCTTCTGGCGGGCATGCAAGTGCCTGAGTATTTGAGCAGACGGCAAAACATCGCGCAAATAAAAAGCAAAACCTACCCCTATGCCAAGCCTATGAGGGAAAGTCCAAACTGCACCGAAGTATATCGCCACTTGCAGGCCTCAGAGATATGAGCAACTCTCTACTCCACGTAGCCCTCGCGCGCCCAGCAAGCCAAGCGATTGAGCACGTCGGCTGATAGCTTCTGGCCGCCTTTGGGCATAGGGCTGCAGCCCTCGCCGTGGTTGACAGCACACAGTAGGTTCTGCGACTCGAAGGCCTTCTTCACGCCAACGTAGTTTGATAGATCCACGCCGTTTGACTTTGTACCGGCGTCATGACAGCCGCCAGTGGCACAGGTAGCATTCATAACACCTCGAACAAAGGCTGTGTAAGTGTTAGCGCCAGGATCTACCGCTGCACAGTTGGCTTCCTTGATGTAGTCGGGGTTCTTGCTTTCCTTGCTGCAGCTCCCTGCGACGAGCAGGAAGGCAAGTGTCAGGACGCTGAAGAGGTAGATTTTCATGTGCATCGCTATTTAAACCAATTAGACAGCATGTTTTGCAAAGTAATGGCTCTGTTTGCCTGTAGCGGTAAAACAACTGCAAGGCGTCGTAGGATGTTGCGGGTTTGGCTAATTTTGGCGCCATGCCGTACGACGATATCTTGGACGACTTTGGTTGGGAGGACAACCCCTATTTTGAGGAGCACGCTCCGGATGTGGTAGCGAAGTTCTACTCGCCCTTGGAGGCAGAGGTAGCTGCGGCGCGTCTGAGAGTAGAGGGTATTCCTTGTTTTTTAGTAAGTCGTACGGCCCAGTCGGTGTTGCCACATTTGCAGTTGGTGGTGCGCTTGCACACCCGTCCAGAAGATGTGGAGCGCGCGCGGCTCATCCTGGCTGAGGCAGACATAGAGGCTGAACTCCCGCGCGAAACGCCGACCGACCGGTGGGTGCTGACTGCGCTATTTGCATTACTGGGTGTATTGCTGGCCATTTTGCTAGTCAGGGCCTTGTCGCTCTGATAGAAAGAGAGGCGTTCCAAGGATAGAAAAAAACTCCAGAGAAGCCTTCTTAAGGTAACATTTACCTTTTAAAAAAAGTTTGTAATACATTGACTGCCTGTCGCTTATGCGATATGGAGGGTCGCCATTTTGTCTCTATTCGAGGTAACGCAATGCTGCGTTCTGTTTCTTGTTGGCCATACAGGGAGGCGGACTTTTGTAAATGAAAAAGGGCATAACTGCCCGAGCATTCCATCTCTAATCACTTTAAAAAATAATCGTCATGAAAAGTACATTTACTATCCGCCTCCTGCCCCTCTCTATGGCCATAGTAGTTACCTCTCCCATTATTGTAGATACTACAGTGGTATAGAGGCAGTCATGGTATCTGAAGCAGTATCACACAGTTTATCAAGCGTTTATACACTTTGCGCAAGCAAGCGCGAAGCAGAAATGGAAGTGGTATTTGGTACGCCCAGTCGTAATTGTGAAGGAAGTGGTATATGTATGGTAACAGGCCGATTCCCGCCGGGCTATACAGTGCCTTGTCCACACGCAAGAGTGATTATCTATTGTGACAAAGAGAACAGAGAACTGGTTTTCCGGTTTCCTAAGCGCTATCTGACAGAACATATCATAGAGCGATTTTTCAGCAACAATGTCTTCTATGTACAGGAACCTTTCTCTATACCTGAAAGGCTCATTCGTCAGTGGCAATTGCCAGGCAAGTATATTCCTTCTGGATGCTATGCCATAGAAG
>FWWL01002534.1_pt1 | contig 11485 bp, 8 predicted proteins | sample 2228331 | NCBI WGS metagenome assembly FWWL01 (sample SAMEA103939775, study PRJEB20133) | metagenome
GCTACAAGCCTCAGGAGGTGGAATAGGTTTCTTAGGAAGTTCTGTGACTTCCTACTGGGATGAAGATGATATTTTAGAAAAATCCATTATTGAAAGTTTCTTTACATTAAAGAAAACATGGACTGCAGGGATGATACTCAGCGGTAAATTAAAATTTTTCAACTATTACGGAAATACTGATACTACAAAACGATATTTTGAAATGTATAATTTGTTAGGAGACCCTTCTACAGAGGTATGGGCGGGGTTATTGCAAAATCCGACTATTTCGCATGATGCCAATTTAAATCCTAATGGCATACCTCTGTCTGTTTATATTGAATGGGAAAATGCGACCATATCTGTATCTAACTCTAATACATTATTAGGTGCAATTTTGTCGCAATATGGAAATAATCTTGTTTTTGTATCATCCCCTGGAACCATTCCTTCCGTCCGATTGACTATTACAGGGAATCCAATAGTTCCTTATCAGGTGGATTTGCCTGTGGTTGCAGGTTCGGATGGAAATATACAATGGGATAAAACACTTTATAACGGTTCTTCATTAGCAACCCTTGTTCTTGCAGATTCCGATTTGGCAGGGGAAGGAGAAGTTACGATTCCTGTTTATTCCGATAGTGGAGATAATGAGCAGGTGGTATTGGTAGAAACGCAGGTATTAGGATTTTTCCAGGGAATTATCCAGTTGACCACAGAACCTACGGAGAATGATGATGGATTGCTTACTGTGATTCACAACGGGATTATTACGGCAGAGTATAATGATATGTATACCGAATCCGGTACTTCAAGGATAGTTACTACCGAAACGAGAGTAGATATTTACCCGCCTCAAATTTTACAGGTATCTATGGTTCCGGATATCAGGTCTGCCAGTGTGCAGATAGATACAGATGAGAATTGTTCTGCTCGTTTTGAGTATGGAAGTCAGTGTTCAGTTCCCTTTGATAGATTTGAAAACTCTTACACACAAACTACATCCCATAAGTTCCAGATTACAGGACTAACTCCCAATACAGAATATATATACCGAATCATATTAACAGATACTGCGGATAATGAATACATAACTGATTGTGATGTTTTTACTACTTTAATTCAGCCGGATTATTTTACTTACTACTATACTTCAGATATTGTGGACACTGTGCCATTATCCAATCATCGCATTATATTCACACCGAGTGATTCGCCCGATAGATATAATGTGTGCATAAAAAGTGTTTCGGAATTTCCACGAAACACAAAAGTAGCAACACCTATTTCTCTTGGTGATGATTCTTTTGCTTTAATAGAATTTCCGATGGGAACTTATGTATATCTATACGGTACAGAGTATTCGCAATGTTATGTGGGTAGTAATGGATATGTTACATTTACGGAGGGAGATGATAGTTATTCAGAATCTTTAGAACGACACTTCTCTATTCCAAGAATTTCCTTAATGTTTGATGATTTAAATCCGGAAGGGGGCGGAACTGTGTCTTACCAGTTTGATACGGATGCCCTTGTTGTTACATATAGCGGTATTCCGAGATATGGTGCAGGGGAAGCCAATATACAATTGGAAATGTTTTATGATGGTAGAATATCTATAACATGGCTGAACTGTGTCTCATCGGGTTTTATTGCGGGCTTATCTCGGGGAACTGGAATCCCACAGGATTTTGATTTTTCTGACTTTCTTAATTATCCGGAATGTTATATTTATTATCACAGTGCAGATATGGATTATGACACAAAAATTAACCTAACAGAGTTATTAAGAATTGTTCAATTTTTTAATATTGGTGGATATTCCTGTGACCCTGAAAGAAAAAGTGAAGATGGGTATTTACCTGGGGGGGTGGGGAACTATACCTGCCAGCCTCATTCCAGCGATTATAATCCACAAGATTGGATAATTTCCTTCCGAGAACTGTTAAGATCTATCCAGATTTTTAATATTGGTAATTATTACCCCTGTCCAGGAGAGAGTGAAGACAACTTCTGTTTTGAACTTAATGTCAAATAATGGTGGAAACAGTTTGATAAAGAGATAGGGGATATAATAAATTATTAAAAATAACTAACTATTTTTTTGATTTGTATGATTAGTAATAAAGAAAAAATTTTTTATACGCGAGAAATATCCGTTTTATCTTTCAATGAGCGAGTTTTGCAGGAAGCGGAAGATGAAAGAAATCCCCTTTTAGAACGATTGAAGTTTCTGGGTATTTTCTCATCCAATATGGATGAATTCTTTAAGGTGCGTGTAGCCGGTGTGCAGAGACGGCTGGAATTAGGTGAACAAAAAATGGCGTACCTTTTAGAAGCAATAGGGGAATTTTCTCGCGAATTAGATGAAAGGTTTCGTCGGGCATATGAAATAATACGGAAGGAATTAGAGAATTACGGAATAAAAATTTTATCCCTGGAAGATTTGTATGAATTGTCGCCATCCGAATACCAATGGCTTTCAGAATATTTCAGGGAGAATGTCCTTCATACATTGGTTCCGGTGATATTGCAGGATAAGGTTCCTCTGCCACCTATCACTGACGGAGCTTTATATTTTGCTATTCAAATGAATATGCGAGATAAAAAACAATATGCTATTCTGGAAATTCCTTCTATTTTACCCCGTTTTGTAGAACTTCCCAGTGGGAATATTGCTTATATAGATGATGTAATCCGTCTTTTTCTATCGGAGGTATTCTATATTTTCCCGTTTGATGATATAGAAGCATACGAGTTTAAAATATCCCGAGATGCGGAATTAGATATAGATAATGATTTTTCGGAAGGCTATGTCCGGAAGATGAGGAAGGTCCTTGAACAAAGAAAAGGAGGACGTCCTACTCGTTTCCACTATGATGGGGAAATGCCTAAAAAACTATGCAAGAAATTACTTAAAGAACTGAAAATTACGGAAGAGGATACAGTTATTGCGGGTGGTCGCTATCACAATATGAAAGATTTAATGAGTTTCCCTGCGAAAAGAAAGGATTTGCTATTTGAGCCACTCCCTCCAGTAAAACATCCAATTTTAGATGGACCCCGCACTCCTGTGCTGGATGTTTTAGAGAAACAGGATATTTTACTTACATATCCATACCAATCATTTGACCATGTTATTCGTCTTGTGAGGGAATCTGCAATAGACCCGAATGTAGAAGAAATTAAGATGACCATTTATCGAGTAGCCAATCAGTCTAAAATTGTGAATGCCCTTATTAACGCAGCGAGAAATGGGAAAAAGGTTTTTGCTTCCATTGAACTGCAAGCGAGATTTGATGAACAGCATAATATCCAGATTGCAGAACGATTATCTGAAGCAGGTGTTCGTGTGGCTTATGGTGTTCCTCCAATGAAAGTGCATGCGAAATTTCTATTAATAAAGAGAAAAAATAAAACTTTTGTTGGGTTATCTACAGGTAATTTTAATGAAAAAACTGCACGCCAATATGTAGACAGTATTTTGTTGACTTCTAATCCATCAATTACTGATGAAGTAGAAGAAGCCTTTAAATTATTAGACCGAACCTCTGGTTTACCTCCTTTAACACCTCCGGATTTTGAATATCTCTGGGTATCTCCTTTTTCCCTGCGAAAGTCTCTTAATAAGTTAATTAATCGTGAAAAAGAAAAGGGGAATGATGGCTATATCTTTCTGAAAGTAAATCATCTGACTGATACAAAAATAGTAAAGAAGTTAAAGGAATCTGCTGATGCAGGAGTGAAGATTGATTTGGTTGTGCGGACTACTTATGCTATGCCTCCTCATCCAAATATATTTGCCATTTCTATTCTTGACCGTTTTTTGGAACATCAGAGAATATACATTTTCGGAAAGGGTGAGGATGCTACTATTTATCTTGCCTCAGCAGATTTGATGGAACGGAATCTGGATTATCGTGTTGAATGTGCTTTTCCCATTTTAGACCCCACATTAAAGAAACAGGTTCTGGATATGGTTTTGTTTCAAATTCAGGATAATTTTAAGGCACGAGTTTTAGATGAACGCCAAACAAATCGCTATGTAGAACATGGAAAAGGTGCTATTCGTGCCCAATATGCTACTTATGAATACCTGAAGCAATTGTCTTCTACTTTGTCGGAATGAAGAAATTTGGAATATTATTAAAATGTGTTCCAGTGTAGAACCTCATTCAATTCCCGTTTAGAGGGAGATGGTATAAGAGCAGGATAACCTATCGCTATCAAACTCACGAGGTGAAAAGATGGAGGTACTTTCAAAAGTTCCAGAATAGCGGAACAATACGGCTTTTTATCACCTGCTACCCAGCAAGAGCCTAATCCTAATGCCCTTGCAGATACAAGGATATTTTGAGTCGCTGCACAACCATCCTCCAAATAGTATTTCGTGTCTCTGCAAACTACTACAATACATGCCCCTGCCTCACCGATGAATTTCCCATGGTCTGTTAAGTCTGCTACTTTCTGTTTGAGTTCTTTGTCCGTAATAACAATAAATTCCCAGGGTTGTTCATTTCTTGCAGTGGCGGAAAGCCTGCCACAATCTACAATAGTTTCCAAAAGTTCTTTGGGCACTTCTTTATCTAAATATTTTCTAACAGAGCGACGGGTTCTAATGGCTTCAATAGCATCCATATACTACCTCCTTTATGAATTTAAAATTATAATGGAGCATCCTGTAGTATTTCTAAACTTGTGCTTGTGCCAATCCGATTAGCACCTGCCTCTATCATGGCTACCGCTTCCCCATAAGTTCTTATGCCTCCTGCCGCCTTGACCCCTAAAAAATTCCCAACTGCTTTCCGCATTAGTTGCACATCTTCTACCGTTGCCCCTCGTGAACCATAGCCAGTTGAAGTTTTAACAAAACTTGCACCGGTTCGGATAGCCATTTCGCAAACTGCTACTTTTTCATCATTACTTAAATAACTGGTTTCCAGAATCACTTTTACCGGCACATCACCCGCTGTTTTTACAACAATGGCTATTTCTTTTTCTACATAGGCAGTATATCCGGATTTCAGCGCACCAATATTGATGACCATATCTATTTCCTGAGCACCATTTTTTATGGCTTCTGCTGTTTCTGCCACTTTAATGTGAGCTGTGGTAGCACCAAGAGGAAATCCAACACATACATCTACTTTAACGGGAGTATCTTTTAATAATTGAGCACATAATTTTGTCCATGTAGGATTTACCGATACTGCATAAAAATTGTTTTCTATCGCTTCCTGACATAAAATCCTTATGTCATCCTCACTTGCGTAAGGACGCAGAAGTGTGTGGTCTATCATTCGTGCTAACTCATGCCTTTTAATCTGAAGCATATCACTTCCTTTGTTTGATTAAAGCCTTAAAATACTAAAGCCTCCACTAATTTCAAAAATGGAGCCTGTGGCATAATCAAAAAGTCCCTCCGCAATAGCCTTTACACAATTAGCAATATCTTCAGGAGTCCCCCACCGTCTTTGTAATAGTAATCCCTGTTGGATAAGGGAATCATACATATCCGTTAAAATGATTCCAGGACGGATTTCAAAAACAGGTATATTATACTCAGCCAGCCGAACAGCATAAAGTTGGGAAGCCATACTCAGCCCTGCTTTGCTAATACAATATTCCGCTCTACTGGGTGAAGCGGTATTTGCAGAGATGCTCGTAATGAATACAATTCTGGGTTTATAGTTTTCTTTTACCTTGTTTTGTATATCGGAAATCATTCTTTTAACTATTTTTTGTGTTAAGAAAAAAACACCTCTTAAATTTGTATTCATTACTCTATTATAACTTTCAACAGAACATTCTAGAATATCCAATCGTTTTTCCGGGGCAATTCCTGCGTTATTTATCAAAATATCTATCGGAGGTAATTTCAAAAATTCGTTATTAAACCATTGTTCCTGTTCATCTAAATTCCCTATATCCAGAGAAAAGGGAATACATTGAACATGATGATGGGTTTCTACCTCTTCTTTTATGTTACGAAGTCCTTCTGAATTTCGGGCTATGGCTATTATATTGTAGCCTTGCTGTGCCAGCATTAAAGAGATTCCCCTTCCAATTCCTCTACTGGCACCTGTAACCAGAGCAAATAAGTTTTTCATGGTTAAATTATACCTTTATAGTTCATTTTGAATCATTTGCTCTAAAGTCTGAGGCTTTTTTATCCATTCAAATTGGAATGGTGCAGTCCGCAAAATTTCTCCACACTCAGGAAACGAATTATAATTTTTACACGACTGACTGGAGCAATATGCCCCTGCTCCTTCTACTACCAGCACATCGCCTATCTTTGCTTCCGTTAGCATTCTCGGTTCTAAACTTTCCGGGTCTCCTCGTTGAGGGGTAAATATATCTCCGCTCTCACAGCAATGTCCTGCAACAATATAGGTATATTTTCCCCTCACGCTTTCTTTTTCGTGAGGGACCACAATTAATGGATGAAGTGCCCCATACATACTGGGACGAACATTTTCCGTCATTCCTGAGTCAATTTTTATAAACCGGTAGCCATTTAGACCCGTATCCACTACATCAATTACACTGCACAATAAAGAACCTGCATTCGCTACCAGATAAGTCCCTGGCTCAATTTCCAGATGAAGTTGCCTACCATATTTCTTTTCAAATTCAAAAAACGCTGGCAGAATTCTATTTCCTATCTCTTGTAAATTGGCTGATTTTTCATCCGGCATACGTGCTACTTTATATCCGCCACCAAGACTGATTCTTCGCACCTCGGGCATTTTTCCCGCAGTTTCTAAGGCTAAATGAGCACAATGAACCCAGATTTCAGGGTCGGAACCCGAACCGATATGAGTATGCATACCTGTAATTTTCAATCTATATTCATTCGCAATATCATATATTCGGTCTAAATACTCATGCCAGATACCAAAACTCGCAGAAGGTCCGCCTACATTTGTGCGATTAGAAGAACCAGAACCTAATCCCGGGTTGATACGGACACATACTTCCGTTTCAGGAAACAATTCCCCATAAACCTTTAACTGATGTAAAGAACAAGCATTATATAGCACCCCTTGCTCTACCAATTCCTTCAGATTATCAGGAATTTGTTGGGCTGTAATTTGAATATAAGATGGAGGAATGCCCGCCTTAATAGCTCTCTCCGCTTCATAGCCACTACTGGCGTCAATATGAAGCCCCCATTGATGAAACTTCTGCAAGATTTTGCGGGTAGGAAGAGCTTTCATAGCGAAACGAGCAGTGAAACCAAAAGCGTGTGGAAATGATAACACTTCCTGTGCCCGTTGATACATTGTTTGTTCATCATAGACAAATATTGGGGTTCCAAAATGCTTCTTAATATACAATACCTCTTCTTCTGTTAAGAAAAACAATCTTTCCATCTCTATTCCTTCTTTTTAGTTGGGATATTACATAAGATTTTAGATATTATTTGTTTGATAATGAAATAAAGAATAAAACAGAATAATAAGATTTTACAACGATGGTACATGAGAAAAAAATTTACGAGTGTTCGGAATGCGGTTTTGAATCTCCTAAATGGCTCGGTAAATGCCCTCAATGTGACTCCTGGAACCCGTTTATAGAAAAAATAGTAAATCGTGATACACGAAATAAGCAAAGAAATAAAGATGTCCAAATTATTCCTATTTCTGATAAGAATCTGGAAAAGCCTGCACGGAGATTGCTTACAGGTGTAGGTGAGTTTGACCGTGTAATCGGAGGAGGCGTTATTCAAGGTGAAGTAATACTGATAGGGGGTGAACCGGGCATAGGTAAATCAACGCTGGTGATGCAAATAGCTGGATTATGGGCAAGAACCAATGGCAATGTCTTGTATGTTCATGGTGAAGAGTCTTTTCATCAGGTTCAGGAGAGGGCAAAAAGAATAAACGCTGTTCATAATTGTCTATTTATGTTATCTTCCACAGATATGAATGATATTCTTGCTACTATAAACGAGAATGATTTTTCTCTGGTTATTATTGATTCTATTCAGAGTGTTAGTAATCCTGAGATGGGTTCCTTGCCCGGAAGTATTACACAGGTGCGTGAATGCACTTATGAATTGGTGCAAAAGGCGAAACAATTAAATATTCCAATGATTATCATTGGACACATAACCAAAGAAGGATATATAGCAGGGCCAAAAGTTCTGGAACATATTGTAGATACAGTTCTTTATTTTGAAGGAGAAGGGAAACAATCATTACGAGTTCTGCGAGCGATTAAAAATAGGTTTGGTTCAACTCATGAAATCGGCGTATTTGAAATGACTTCTGAAGGATTGAAAGAAGTTAACGAACCAAGTGCTATTTTTTTACAGGAAAGGCCTATTGGGGTAAGTGGCTCTATTGTTTTTCCTATGATGGGTGGTTCTCGTCCTTTATTGGTAGAAATCCAGTCTCTCGTAGGTAAAAGCCGAATTCCCCAACCTCGTAGAGGTGTAATGGGACTGAATAATCAAAGGGTTTCTCTGTTAATAGCGATTTTAGAAAAGAGAGCGGGAATATATCTTGCGGATAGGGATGTGTTTGTTAATGTGGCAGGAGGGGTATTTGTGGAAGAGACGGCGGTTGACCTTCCTGTTGTATTATCTATGTTATCCAGTTTTTGGGATTCTCCTATACCCTCCGATTGGATAGCCTTTGGTGAAGTGGGATTGGCTGGTGAAGTCCGTCGTGTTAACGGTGCAAGGATTCGTCTGAATGAAATTGCAAAATTTGGTTTTAAAACCTGTATAATTCCAAAAATAGAATCTTTGGATATTCCAGAAAAATCAGAGAATTTGCAAATTATTTCACTGGAAAATATAAAAGAGTTAACTCGGTTGTTTGAAGAGCGGGAGAAATTCAATGAGTAATGCACCGGATACGGATGAATTGTTTAAAAAAGCACTACAGATGATAGCACCTGGCAGTAAAATACGAGAGGCATTGTCCGCTATTATTCAAAGTGGAATGGGGGCTTTATTGTGTTTTGGTGAACCACGAAAACTTTCGCAACTTTCGGAAGGGGGCGTTGAATTGAATGAAGAATTAAAGCCTCAATTAATCTATGAACTTTCAAAAATGGATGGGGCTATCATTCTCAATGCGGACGGAACAAAGATTCTGTATGCGAATAGATTTCTGAAACCTACCGCAAAAATTCCTTCGGATGAGACGGGGACAAGACACCGTGTCGCACAAAGAATGGCACAACAGGCACATTGCATAGTTGTGGCAGTGTCACAGAGGCGTTCATCCGTAACGATTTATGTGAATGACCGAAAACATGTTTTAGCTCCGCTAACTACTTTGTTAAACCGAGCTATGCAGTCGTTGCAGACAATAGAAAAGTTTTTGGTGACTATGAATCAATCTCTTCAAGATTTAACTTTGAGAGAGTTCCAAGATATTGTTACTATTTTTGATGTTTGTAAGACGATACAGCGAACTCAGTTAGTTCTAAAACTTGCAGATGAGTTAAATCCCATTATTCTTGAATTAGGAACTGAAGGACGGCTAATTCAGATGCAACTAAAAGAGTTATTAATACCTATTCCAGAGGCGGAACTGGTGGTAAAAGATTACTATCGTGAGCGACCGGGTGTTAGTTATAATGATGTCCTTGATAAAATGCATGCTTTAACTCAAGATGAATTGCTAGATTTGGGAAATATTAGTCAAGTGTTGGGATATGGCTCAAACCTTCGTTCGGTAGATACTTACCTTACTCCTCGTGGTTATCGTATTTTAACAATGACACATAGATTACCAACAACATTAATTGAGAATCTGGTTGCTAAATTTGGCGGATTGAAACAGATATTTCGTGCTTCTAAAGAGGATTTGCTGGAAGTGGAAGGAATTGGTGATGTCCTTGCAGAAAGAATTCGTAGTAGTTTGAATTTATTACGCAGTCAAATGGGATTGGAGATAAAGAAGTGATATGAAAAAGATTCATGAATGTAATATTACTTTGCATAACATGGTAACGCCTAACCATTACAGGATGGTGTTACAAAATAAAGAACTGGCGAGTTTGTCTGAACCGGGGAATTTTGTAATGATTGAAGTTTCCCCAGGTTATTATCCCTTCTTAAGGAGACCCATGTCTATAGAAAGAATTTTTTCTGATGGTGTTTCTATTTTATATAAAGTATGTGGAGAAGGGACAAGAATATTATCTACATTATCTGTGGGTGAGAAAATAAATGTTCAGGGACCTTTGGGAAATACATTCCCTGTACCTGATGAGTACAACCATTATCTTATCGTAGTAGGTGGAATTGGTGTTGCTCCTTTTCCGGCATTAGTAGAAAAAATTCTGAAATTAAGAGGGATTGCACCGGAAATTATTCTGGCAGGTAGGGATTATAATCATATTCTCTGTGAAAAAGATTTCCGTCAGATGGGGTGTAAGATACATCTGGTTACCGAAGATGGTAGTGCAGGAGAAAAAGGACTTGCTACGGATGTGCTTAAAGGTTTGAATTTTACCGAGTCAACAGTTGTATATACTTGTGGTCCTCTGGCGATGATAAAAAATGTTCACAAAATTTGCGTGGAAATGGATTGGCTTTGTTATGCCTCATTAGAGGCAGAGATGGCGTGTGGTGAAGGGGTATGCCTGGGATGTGTTGTCCCTGCGAAAATGGAGATAGAAAATGAAATGATGGCTCGTGTGTGTAAAGAGGGACCTATTTTTGATACCCGTGTAATTCTATGGGATAGAATCGGAGACCGGTAAATGAATGTAAATCTGCAAGTATCTATAGGTTATTTAATTCTGAAAAATCCTGTAACCGTTGCCTCAGGCACATTTGGTTATGGAGAAGAATATTCTGAATATTTTGATATATCTGAATTGGGTGCGGTTACAATTAAAAGTTTAACATTAAAACCACGGTTAGGAAATGTTCCCCCAAGGATTGTTGAAACTCCAGCAGGAATGTTAAATGCAATAGGGCTACAGAATGTTGGGATTGAAAACTATCTAAAGTATAAACTTCCAATTCTGAGGGAGAAGAAATGTACCATTATTGCGAATATTTATGGAACATCAATTGAAGAATATGTGCAATTAGCGGAGATTCTTGAGAAAGAAGGGGGAGCCGATGCTATTGAAATGAATTTATCCTGCCCCAATGTCCACGATGCACGAAGCAAATATAAATGCCCTCTTATTGCTCAATCCCCTGAATGGGTAGAGAAATATACCTCCGCGGTGCGTTCCCGTATAAAGTTGCCTTTAATTGTAAAGTTGTCTCCCAATATCACGGACATAACCGAGCCTGCCCTTTCCGCAGAGAGAGGGGGTGCGGATGCTATTTCTATCATTAATACCCTTTTAGGAATGGCTATAAATCCCAATACACGAAAGCCAAAATTAAAAAATGTAGTGGGTGGGCTAAGCGGTCCCGCAATTCGACCTGTGGCAGTCAAAATGGTTTGGGATGTGAGTAGAACAGTAAAAATTCCTGTAATTGGAATGGGTGGAATTTGTAACACTTCAGATGCTCTGG
>FWWL01009706.1_pt1 | contig 11484 bp, 11 predicted proteins | sample 2228331 | NCBI WGS metagenome assembly FWWL01 (sample SAMEA103939775, study PRJEB20133) | metagenome
GAGGCCATCGGCTACCGATCGCTGGATCGGACCCCTTAGGTCTTGCCGGCCAGTTCATGGGATCAAATGAAGAGCGAAGTAGCTCGGTTCTCCGCTGAGCCGAGGCCCCCGAGTAAGTAAAGGCGAGTCGCCACGCCCTGGCCATCGCAGGTAGCATAGTACGAAACATTCCGCCAAAGCGCAGCCACAATCGCAGCAGCCCCAGGACGTGCTCAGCCAAGGGGATCACGTGCTCCATCGCGTCACAGCCAGCGGCGGGCCAGGACAATTCCGAGGTGTGCGGCAAGGAGCCCAACGAAGAGACTCCCAAAAATGTTGGCCATGGCAATGAGCCAGCTTCCTTGGTCGAAGAGGCGGTGCGTTTCGTACTCGAACGTAGAGAACGTCGTGTAGGAACCGAGAAAGCCGATGCAGAGGAGATAGATCATGGGGCGGCCATGCGGAACAATGCCCGACTGGAGAAGCGGGAGGAGAAATCCCAGGATAAAACTCCCCGTGATGTTAACAAGAAATGTCCCATAAGGGAAGAGAGGACCGAAGAGCTGGTTGGTCCATGCTGCCAGAATAAAGCGCGCGTTTGCTCCGAGAAACCCTCCCACACCAATAAGGAGATAGGGCATGATGGTGTTCATCGATTGTTTATCACTCCGTCACGTTTCTTGGAAGTCGCTTTGCTTTCGCCGCTCGTTGTTCTTTTGCCCGGTTTCGGCGACGTACTTAACGACCTGGACAGCCTCCAGGGTTACGAGCCCACTTGTGATCATTTCGTCGAGTACAGGAAGAAAGGTGTCGATCTTTTCTTTCGTGTCGATGATCTCAATGAGAATTGGCAAATCCGGAGAGAGCTCGACAAATTTCGCGGCACGCAAGCGGCTATTCTTGCCGAACCCCAGAATACCTTTGAAGACCGTTGCGCCAGCGAGATTCATCTCGCGGGCTTTGTAGACAATGGCTTCGTGCAGGGGTTTACCGCCGAAAAAGTCGTCGTCTCCGATGAAAATCCTTAGAAGTGTGCCCTCGGAGGGGAGTTTGAGAGTCATTGCGAACCTCCATCTTTTTGGTGGTTGCGGCGATACATGACGACATGCGCGCGCTCGGTCGTGACAATGACATTCTGCAGCATAGGTTCGACCTCCGCCAAGAAGGCGTCGATCTTTTCGCGCGTGTCGACAATCTCGACGATCAGTTCGTGAGCATTGGCAAGAGCCCAGCGCTTCTCTTTGAGAATGACGCCGCTCATGCCGAAACCTTCGAGTCCTTGCAAAACTGTAGCGCCGGCAAGGCCGTGATGGCGGGCGTGCTCAACGAGAACTTCAAAAAGAGGGCGAAACCGCCACTTCTGGAAAGAGTCGACGAAAATTCGCAGAAGGACTTGTTCCCCTTCAAGTTTCACTGTTCGCGAGCCTCCTTAGGAGAGTCATGACCTGATCAAGATCCTGCAACGAGTCGCTAAGGGATGCTTCGATTTGTTGACGCGCCTGGGCGTTCTCATTTTCAACCTCAGTGGCACTGGCGACAGCTTCCTCCACACGCTGGACGAGTTCGTCGTAGTGGCGTGAAAGCTCGTCGCGAATTGCTTTGAGCGAGGAATGCACGGCATCGGCCAGACCATAGCGCAACCGTTCCGTGTTCATACGGATGGCCTCCTCCACGGCATTTTCAATTCGCCGCGCGTGCCACCTGCGCAGCCAGGCCAGTGGCAGGAAAGGGGCAAGCACCCCCAGTGGGATTGTGCCAAGCATCACCGGCGGCGGCAACACCGGCCAGTAATCCTGGACGTGAAAATCGAAGTCAGTGGCAACGACAGTGATTCGAAGATCGACGGAAAAAACCTCTCCCGCCAGCTGCATAAGTCTCTCGACAATCGCGGCCGAGCGACTGATGTGGTCACGAGCAATCTCTTCGATGCGTGTGCGCACAGTGCGCTCGAGTGCGGCTCGTTCGCGAGTGAAGGCCCAGTCGATCATTTGGCTGATGGTTCGTTTCACACTGGACATGCCGCGACGAACTTCCTCAAGATCCCTAACCTCGCTCACCTGCTTTTTCACAGAGGGAATGACTTCATTAGCCACGCGCTTTGCGATTTCTGGCGCAGCTCGGTTGATGGTCATGATGAGGCGGGCTCCGTCGCCGTTGAGAACATCGACGGCCATTTCCTGCTCGCGGCGAAGGCGAGCGGCTTCGCCACGGAATTGTTCCCGTTTCTGCCGACGCGTCTCGCTACCGGTCCGCAAAGCGCGAAGGCGCAGCTGACGAAGATCATACTGCTGCGTCACGAGGGTCAAAGCTCGCTGAGCCAGGCTTCGCCGCAGAAGCCCTTCGCACTCATTGCGAAAAAAGGTGAGCAGATCGGCACGCAAGTGGTGGAACTCGTATCCGTCATCCGTGGCATCCGCGCCGTGACGCAAGAGGCGCGACGCCGCGACCACGTAAAGGTGAAAATCCTCCAAATTGAGGATCTTCGCGAGAAGTGCGCGATTGTAGGCCACAACATTCTCTAGTTCATCTCGTGTGAGGATATCCGCCTTGGCAAGCACGGGAATGATACGGGGAACAACGTTGACAACGGCGCGCAGGAAAGTTTCTTCCGTTTCGGTGAGCGGTGGATCCGGCGAAAGAACAAAAAGCGCTGCATCGCAGTGGGCCAAGGTGTTCATCGTGGCGGCCGTATTGTGGCGAAGAACCGAGCCGATTCCCGGGGTATCGATGATGCAAACCCCGGGCAAGAGAAAGGGAGAGGCGAGATAGGCATCGACCCGATCGACGCCGAGGCGGTTTTCGGGGTTGTGCGCTTCGGTGACAAAGTTTTCGATGGCGTTGAGTGGTCTCTCATCGGTACGTCCATCCTGAAAGTGAACGACCAAGCGCTCGGGGGGACCGGCCCTTACGAAGGTGGGAATCGCTGTCAGCGGAACAGCTGCCGAAGGCAAAACGGGCCGGCCCATAAGAGCATTGATCAGGGTGCTCTTGCCACGCTTGAATTGTCCCAGCACGGCGAGGTGAAAGGTTCGCGATCGCCAACGCTGGATGAGTTGATCAACCGAGCGCTGATCACGAGCGCTGTCGAGCGTCTGACGGGCTTTCGCGAGCGCCTCTTCCAACTCTTTGTGTTCCCTTTTAAGATCCGTGAGGCCACGTTGCGTCATGAGCGTTCACCCTCGAGCATAGGGAAATCAGCAGTCCCTGAAAAAAACTCTAGGCATTCGCTCCAGACCCTGTCGTACGATGTGCGGCTAGGATCTGGCCGTTGAGTAAGCGTCGCATTGCGCTCCTGAGCCAATCGGCGCACGTCCTCGAGTAAACGATGCAACCGCCGGCGAGCGATTTCCGCCAACAAGTGACGAACGGTGGATTTGCGTGAAAGATTCGCCATGGCCGCACGGTGTGGCAGACATATGCCAGGGCTGCTTCGGCAATAATCACTTATTTCTGGTTCATCGAGAGAGTCGAGGAATGTCCCCATGGCACTTCGCACAGCATCTTCGGCGTAAAGACACGCAGGACAAGGAGCTCTCGGAGGACGAAACAATCGAGCAGCGGGCGCCTCAAGAAGTTCGTGCAGCAGTCTTTCGTGGAGCAGGGCAATCCCTGGGGGATCGGCCATTGCGTGGAGGGAGCGGGCGTGTTCACGGCAGAATCCGCGAGAGTCGACGAGTGTGCGTCTGACCTTCGCGTCATTGACGAATTCGTAAAGCGTTGTTTCGAGGTAACGCCGTCCTGCAGCCACCGCCAGAGCGCAAAAGGGACACCCTCTTTGACGCAAGGTCTCCAAGAGGTTGAAGAAAGGCGTGTGGCGAAATCGCATCAGTTGCCTCCCCGCGAAATGTCACGACCATCCCTCATTGCGGTCAGCATGACGAGAACGGTGCCTGTGAGCATCACAACCAACGCTGTGGAGAAGGCAAAGGAAACGCCTAAGTGTCCCCACAGTGCCCCAATGGCGAGACTGCTTACAAAGTCACCAACACCCGTCGTGACTGCCAGCGCACCATAAGCACTGCCACGTTGCTCGTTCGGGACAAGGTCGGCCACAAGGGAATCCTCTACAGTTTCGTAGATGCCGACTGCTGCCCCCCCAATAGCAAACATCGCTGTGAGGGCGACAAGCGACGTCGCATGAAAGGCCATGAGGGCGGCAGCGATCGCCGCCAGGAGATACCCGATGACGAGCATGAGACGTCGGTTGATGTGGTCGGACAACCATCCTCCCCCATACGAACAGAGTGCATAAGCTATATTGTGAACAACGTAGAGTGTCACCGAAATTGTCGCGGCTTCAGCGGCACCACGCAGGGGCGTGAGTACAGAAACAGTATAGAGGATGTAGAAGGTGTCGGCAAAGTCGCCGAGTCCGAAAAGTCCTACCCCGGCCAGAAATCGATAAAACCGCCGCGGAAGACCAGCAAAACTTGTCAGAAGTGGCCTCCTGATCGGCTCGCGCTGCGTTTGTTCGCGAACGAGAAACCAGATGCACAACGCGGCAGCAAATCCAGGGAGGGCTGAGACCGCGATGATCTGGCGGTGCGTTAAGCCCACTTTCAGGAGAAGCAGGACAACAACAGGGGCAATGATCGCGCCAAGCGTATCCATGGCACGTTCAAGCCCAAACGCCCTGCCGCGGTAAGCTGGGCACGTGGCCTCGGCCATAAGGGCTTTACGGGCGGGAGAACGCAAACCACGACTGATCCAGGCGACAGTTCGCCCAATCACAACCCATAATGTACTGGTGGCCGCGGCAATGATAAGAGGCGAACCCCCCATGACCGCATAGCCAGACGCACACAGAGGTTTTCGGCGTCGAAGACGATCCGCCAGCCATCCCCCGTAAAGTTTCGCTAGCATCGAAGCGCCGTCGGCGATTCCTTCGACGGCACCAAGTGCTGCGGCAGCTGCTCCAAATGTGGCAAGATAAGCTGGTAAAATACTGGTGACCGTTTCGTGGCTCAGGTCGGAAAAAAAGGAGGCTAACCCGATGCCCAAGATTGTGGAATTGAGCCACCGTTTTCTCTCAGAGGTCATAGGGATTACCTCCTTAGCTTGCTAACGCTATCCTTCAAACAGAAGCAGCCGTGACAGAGCGAGAATCGACATTGCAACAGCTTTGTTGCTGGCATCTCAACAAGAGGAATCCTAGCCACGACGATCCGTATAGGAGAAGCAGGCGTTGCAATCGAAGGGATGACCAGATGAGGCAGCACTCCAGCTGATTTTCCTCCTACTTTGTTTCGACAAATTTCCTCAGCGCAAAGTAGGAGTCATCAGCGTTAGCAGAGCAACGCACTTGAAGGCAGACTCCATTGCCTTTCAAAGGTGCGTACCACCTTTGTTTTAGCTTAGTCAAAATCGAGCCTCTGATTCCTGCTTGCATGCTGGGTTTGAGGACGGTTCAACAGGAAGGCAGGACAAGTCTGCATTCCCACGGATCGAGGAGGGGATAGGAAGTGGCTGATGACGTCAGATTTTCCGGACAGGGCTCCGAGGGCGGGAGGGACGGAGCACAAGGTCCGTTGACGGCAGGCGGAGCCAAGGGGATGGCTCTGCTTGAGAAGCTGGTGCAGCTGCTCGAACTCAAGGGCGGTTCAGATATCCACATGCTTGAAGGGGAAGCGCCACGCGTGCGAATTCACGGCGACCTCATTCCGATCGTCTCAAAAGAACATCCGCTGGTGACGCGCGAAGACATCATGGATATTCTCGACCATGCCTTGGCGCCAGACCAACGCAAGCAATTCGAAGAGACATCGGATGTGGACTTTTCGCTGCAATTTCGTAACGCCACTGGCCGCGGCAACGTCGGCTACGCCAACGGCCGGCGCCTGCATTTCGTCATGCGCTATCTGCCGACGAAGATCATTCCGCTCGACGAGCTCGGCATCGATCCGGTGATGCTCCGCAAGCTTGCTGAAGCGGAGCGCGGCATTGTGATCGTGGCCGGCGAAACGAGTTCGGGAAAGACGACGACAATCGCCGCTATGCTCGACTACATCAACCGCACGCGTTATGGCTCTATCTGCACAATTGAGAACCCCGTGGAGTACATGATCCCTAGCCAGAAGTGCCTGGTGACGCGCCGCGAGATTGGGCGCGACACGCCTGACTTCTACCACGCCTTGCGAGCGAGCGTCCGCAAGAACCCCGACGTGCTGCTCATCGGTGAAATTCGCGACGCCGAAACCGCGGAAATTGCCCTCAGCGCGGCAGAGACTGGAATTCAGACGTTCGGGACGCTCCACGCCATTGGGGCCGTGCCGGCAATCACACGCCTTCAGCATGTCGTGGGGGCAAAGGGGAAAGAGGAAGAAGAGTTCTTTCTGCGCCTGGCCAACTGTTTGCGTGGCATCATCAGTCAGCAACTTGTCAAAGCGGCTGATGGGAAAGGGCTCCTGCCCATTTATGAGATCCTCAATATCACCTATGCTGAGAGGATGTACTTGATCCAGCGCGACCTAGCGCGCCTCGAATCGAGCCTAGAAGCCGACCATAATATCTCAATGGGCCACTGCCTGTACAATCTCTGGCATCAGAAACCGCGGAGGATCAACGAAGAGACTGTCCGCAAGCTCTACCCCGACCAATTCAATTTGATGATGAACCGATTGTCCGATTCTCGCGGGTGGAAGCCACTCGTCGGCACGGTGACCTGAGCGAATGGAGTGGCGCAGGGGAGCTAAAAGGAGGGCTGGTAAAAAAGTGAGGGCTCTCGGCCGGTGAAGACGCCGAGAGCCCTCACTTGTTCTGAAACCCAAGGAACTAGGCAATGCCTTTGAAGCAGTGATCGAGGTGCTCAGCGCGCGGCGGAGTTGTCATCAGCGACACCACAATGGCCGTGAGGGCAGCGAGAGGGAGAGCGACCACCTGAGCATCAAGTCCCGACCACGGGAGCCCCCAGAGAAAATCTTTATTGAAGAGCAGCTTGCACAGGCCCAGTCCAACGGCACTCTTTTCTTGAACGAACGTCAGCCAAAACAGAGATCCTAGAGAGCCGACGAGCATACTCGCAATAGCGCCTGCCCGCGTCATACGTCGCCAATAAAGTGCCCCGACGTAGGCCGGCAAGAACGTGGCGCCACATAAGCCGAAGAAAACGGCCGTGGCCTGGGCAATTATGCTGCCGGGCAAAGTAAACGCAAGAATCACCGTGACGATGATGGCAACCACGATGCCGAGGCGCGTGATCAAGACGGTTTGAGTGGATTGCGCATGAGCGCGGCCGAGAGTTTGTTGCCAAAGATCGCGGCCAACTGCGGTTCCCATCGTGTGGAATTGCGAAGACATCGTCGACATCGCCGCCGACAGCAGGGTGAGCATGAAAACAATGACAAACCAACTGGGCATGAAGGTCGTGATGAAGAGCGGAATGATGGCATCGATGTTGCCGCCAGGAGCCGCAGCGACAGCCACCTTGCCCATCTTGTTCATGAAGTAGACGTTGGTAAGAGCCCCCGTGACGAAGGCAACACCCGTCATCATCAGGATGAAAAATCCTCCAACGCCGACGCCACGATTGAGTTCTCTGTTCGATTTGACGGTCATGAAGCGCACGGCCAGCTGCGGCTGAGCAAGCACGCCAATGCCCACCCCCAGGATTATCGTCGTGACGAGTTGATACCACATCTTAGAGCCGAAGGCCGGCATGGCGGCCCAATTGACGATGCCGCCGGCGCGGAGCTTTTCGGGTATAGCGGGGGCAAGATCATTGAGAGCCTGGTGGGCAGGAACAACACCGCCAAGGCCGCCATAGACGCTCACAATGAGAAAGATCATTCCCACGAGCATGATGCCGCCCTGGAAAGCATCGGTGTACATGACCCCCTTGATGCCTCCAGCGATCACGTAAGCAGCGACCACCACCGAAAAGAGAGCCACGGCAACGGAATACGGAATGTTGAAAGACTGCTCAATGAATCGAGCCCCGCCAATCAGGACAGCTGCCGCGTAAAGAGGCATGAAGAGGAAGATTAGGATGGCTGCGTAGGCATGAATGAAACGCGATTCAAAGCGCTTTCCTAGCAATTCGGGAAACGTATGGACCCCAAGGTTATGACCAATGGGGCGCGTACGTTTTCCGAAAACTAGGAAGGCAAGGAAGATGCCCACAAAGATGTTCAGGAAGGTGAGCCAGAGGAGGCCAAGTCCGAAAACAGCAGCTGCCCCCCCAAAGCCGACAATAGCCGAAGTTGAAATAAAGGTGGAGCCGTAGCTCAACGCCATGACGATGGGATGCGTCTTGCGCCCGGCGACGAGAAAATCGGCTGCTGTGCGCGTCTCGCGGTACGCTTTGAAACCGAGGTAGGCCGTGATGAGCAGGTAGAGCAGCGTGAAGATGGTCAGGATGATAACGTTCGATTGGTCCATGATCTTTCTCCCCTTTCACCCCAACGTCTCTTCAATTTGCTCTTCTTCTTTTTCCCACGCAAGTTCTTCGGGGGGTGGGGGCGGCTCTTCACCTTCTCGGTTCCAATTCACGGCGCCGTAAATGATGCAACCGAGAGCCGCTAAGATAGTTAAGGTATAAGCAAGAAAAACCCAGATATCCGCAAAACCTAACATCGGCGCATCTCCCTACACGAGATTTCCTGAACACAGGTGCGTTCAGATCTTTGAGAGAATGTGCCTAGGGAAGGAATTTGAAATAGTCAAACCAGAATTTTGCTAAGCGAAGAAAAAGGTTTTGGGGGAGGCGAAGAAACACGTGGGGCATGAGCTTGCGAAATAACTCACGCCGTGGGGCGTGGAGCCTACGCCACGCCATCGTCAGGACAAGAGCGCTGCGTGCAACCAAAGCGCTTACTCGCTGCTCTTGGCCCCCATCTTACCGTGCTGGCTGGTCAATACCCCTCGGGGCTTATCTCTGAGAAATACTACGAAAGCACAGTTCGATATGTGTGGAATTGGGAGGCGTCGTGAGCAGCGAAATAATAATCGCTGTGGCCGAGGAAAGCGGCAGGGCAATGATCTGAGCGTCGAGCCCGGACCACGGTAAACCCAGTAATGACTCTTTGCCAAATAGAAGGTGACACAGGCCGAGGCCTGCCGCTGCTTTCTCCTGCACAAAAGCGAGCCAGAAGAGTGATACCAACGACCCGACCAACATGCTTGCCAAGGCCCCAGCGCGTGTCATGCGCCGCCAATAGAGAGCTCCGATATAGGCCGGGAGAAAGGTCGCTCCGCAAAGCCCGAAGAAGACTGCTGTCGCCACAGCGATGATGCTTCCGGGAAGTGCGAAGGCTAAGATGACAGTGATGACAAGGGCGAGAACAATGCCGATTCTTGAGATGAGGACGGTACGCACGTCTCTGGGCTGGGAGAGGCCAAGTGTTTGCTCAAAAAGATCGCGCCCGATAGCAGTCCCCATCGTGTGGAACTGAGACGACATTGTCGACATGGCTGCAGACAAAAGAGTGAGCATGAAAACGATCACGAACCAGCCGGGCATAAAGGTCGTAATGAAGAGAGGAATGATGGAATCAATATTGCCACCCGGCGCTGCTGCCACCGCGACTTTGCCGAATTTTTGCATGAAGTAGACATTCGAAAGGGCGCCAACGATATAGGCCACGCCTGCAGTCATGAGAATGAAGAAGCTGCCTGGACCAACCGCGCGATTGAGCTCGCGATTTGCTCGCACGGTCATGAACCGCACGACCAGTTGTGGCTGCGCAAGCACGCCAATGCCCACGCCGAGTACAATCGTCGTGACGATCTGATACCAAAGCTTGGACCCAAAAACGGGCATGGCCGTCCAGTTGATGATACCTCCCGCTTGGAGCCTTTCAGGAATGGCAGGGGCAAGGTCATTGAGAGCCTGATGGGCTGGGACAATTCCTCCAAGTCCGGCATACACGGTGAAAAGCAGAACGCCCATCCCGAGCAGCATGATAGCTGCTTGGAACGCGTCGGTGTACATGACGCCTTTGATCCCGCCAGCGATGACATAGGCGGCAACGACGATCGAAAACAGCGCCACAGCGACTTCGAAAGAGATATGGAATGACTGCTCGATGAAACGGGCGCCTCCGATCAGTACGGCCGCAGCATAAAGAGGCATAAAGAGAAAGATCAGAATGGCTGCGTAGGCATGCGTGAAGCGCGACTGGTAGCGCTTACCGAGAAGTTCCGGGAATGTGTGCGCACCGAGATTGAGCCCCATGGCGCGCGTGCGTTTTCCAAAGATGAGAAAAGCAACAGCTATGCCGAGGGCGATATTGAGAAAGGGAAGCCAGAGAAGGCTGAGACCAAAAGCCGCAGCAGCCCCACCAAACCCAACGATTGCCGACGTAGATATGAAAGTCGAGCCATAGCTTAGAGCCATGATGATGGGATGTGTTTTGCGCCCCGCGACAAGGAAATCGGAAGCGTTACGCGTCCCGCGATAGGCCTTGATGCCGAGGTAAACTGTGACGGAAAGATAGAGAAGCGTTGCCAGCGTAAGCCAAAGGACATTCAATTGATCCATTGAGATTGTGTCTCCTCGCCGGAATAATCATGCAGTGGCGTTCGCTCGCGCCAGGACAACAAGGAAGCGAGCAAACAGACGGGTGGTGTTCGTCGTTGCTGGGCGTCGCCGCCCAGAAAGTCATTGCCCCAAGCCCAACGAATAACCTTCGCGTCACGCCCCCACGGCAATTCACCTCTATCACCCTACACGATGAATTACGCCAACAGTTGTGCCGCTCCCTTGATAGGAGTTCACTGCCGAGTCAACGGAAATTGATGCGTCATGAGAACACGATTTGAGACAACATTTCGGACTGTCCCAGCAGAGTGACGCGAGCATCCTCTCCGTAATGAACGAGGGGCCGTGATGCTTACGAGCACCACAGCCCCGAATCTCTGTGACTAAGTCGGTTGGACTGAAGGAAGACTACCAGCGATAGTGCGCGAAGGCCTTGTTGGCCTCGGCCATGCGGTGTGTGTCTTCTTTCTTCTTTACGGCAACACCAGTGTTGTTGAAAGCATCGAAGAGCTCATTCGCAAGACGCTCGCGCATTGTCTTCTCACCGCGATTGCGTGCAGCCTCGATAATCCACCGAATTGCGAGCGACACGCGCCGCTCGGGGCGCACTTCCACAGGTACCTGATAGTTGGCACCGCCCACGCGGCGGGACTTGACTTCGAGGACCGGCTTCACGTTTTCAACAGCCTGCAGGAAAAACTCGAGCTCGTCCTGATTCTCTCCCACGCGCTTTGCGCCAGCCTCAATTGCGCCATAGACGATCTTCTGCGCAATGGTCTTCTTTCCACGCTGCATGACGCAATTGATGAATTTCGTCACCAGCTCGCTGCCATACTTCACATCCGGTGGCAATACTCTTTTGACTGCTACGCGCTTGCGCGCCATGGGCGATAAGTCCTCCACAAAAAGTCTGCAGAAAAAACCGCTTGTCAGTAAAGAAGAGGCGAAAGTTTATTCAGCGCGAATGCAGGGGCGTAACGCGCGAAAGAGCCTCAAGCATGAGCGGCAAAAAATTCTGTAGGTGCTCG
>FWWL01009707.1_pt1 | contig 11483 bp, 12 predicted proteins | sample 2228331 | NCBI WGS metagenome assembly FWWL01 (sample SAMEA103939775, study PRJEB20133) | metagenome
ATTATCCACATCCAGCTTTGAGGTGAACGCCATGAAACTCAGGAATGCGCGGCAGCCGGCGACCCACGCCTGCCTGCTCGGCCTGGTGCTCGCGTTGTCGGCGCCGGCGCACGGGGCCCCCGTGCGCGCCCAGGAAGGGAGCGGCGCCAACACGGGGGCCGCGACGGAGCGGGCGCAAACGGGGCCGCGCTGCAGCGGCGAGGCCGCCCGCCCCGCCCGGCTCGCCCTACAGCTGGGCAAGTCGACCATGATGCGCCTGCCGGAGGCCGTCCAGCACCGCAGCGTCGGCAACCCGATGGTGGTGCAGGCGATGCTGGTCGCGCCGGACACCATGTACATCGCCGGGGTCGATGTCGGCACCACCAACATGATCGTGCAGGGCAGGAGCGGCCTGTGCAGCGTGCTCGACATCGTGGTGGCGATGGACCCGTCGGCCCTGCGCGCCACGCTGGCCGAGGTGATGCCGGAGGAGCGCGACATCCGCGTGATCGCGGCGGCCGACTCGCTGGTGTTGACCGGCACCGTCAGCGACGGCGCGGCCGTGGCGCGCGCCGGGGAACTGGCCAACGCCTACGTGCGGCGCCCGGTCGGGCAGCTGCCCGCGCCGCCCAGGGACGAGAAGAACGGCGGCGTGGTGCCGGTGCCGGCCGCGGGCAACGGCGGCGGCGGCGCCGACACGCGCGTGATCAATCTGCTCAGCGTGGGCGCGCCCCAGCAGGTGCAGCTCGAAGTCAAGATCGCCGAGGTGTCCAAGACCCTGCTCGAACGGCTGGAGGCCGGCGCGGCCTACAGCTTCGGCTCGGGCAGCTGGGCCGGCACGCTGCTGTCGAATTTCATCACGGGCAAGGCGAACGGCCTGGTCGATATGCGCAAGGACAACGGCACCCGGATCCGGGGCGAGGCCGAGAAGCAGGACGCCCTGGTGCGCGTGCTGGCCGAGCCGAACGTGATGGCGATCAGCGGCCAGGAAGGCTCTTTCCTGGCGGGGGGCAAGTTCTTCATCCCCGTCGCGCAGGACAACGACAACGTCACGCTGGAAGAAAGGGAGTTCGGCGTCGGCCTGCGCTTCACCCCGACCGTGCTGGCCGGGGGGCGGATCAACCTGCGCGTGGCGCCCGAGGTGTCCGAGCTGTCGCGCGAGGGCATCGGCGTGACGGCCACCGGCATCTCCGGCGCGTCGATCCTGCCGGTGCTCACCACGCGCCGGGCGAGCACCACGGTGCAGCTGTACGACGGGCAGAGCTTCGTGATCGGCGGACTGATCAAGAACAACCTGGTGGCGAACCTGAAGGGCTTGCCGGTGCTGGGCGAGGTGCCGGTGCTGGGCGCGCTGTTTCGCAGTACCGATTACCAGCAGGACCGCACCGAGCTGGTGTTCGTGATCACCGCGCGGCTGGTCAAGCCGCTCGCCGGCGCGGCCTACGAGCTGCCGACGGACAAAGTGGGCGTGCCCTCGCGCGGCTCGGTCCTGCTTGGGGGGAGGCTGGAAGGCGCCGCGCCCGAGACCGCCACCGCCGTGCAATCGACACCGGCCGTTGCGCCGCCCGCGGCCCAAAGCGCGGGCGGCTTCGAACTCAAGTAAGGGGGCAGCCATGAGGAAGCACTGCATGTGGAGGACGGGCGCGGCACTGGCCTTGCTCGCGCTGGCCGGTTGCAGCTCGACGCCGCGCTTCGACCGGCACTTCGGCGAATCGGTGCGGGCCAACCTGGCCGCGCAGGTCATCAATCCCGCCGCCGCCGCGAATACCGATCCGGCCGGCGGCGTGGATGGGAACGCGGCGCGCGGTGCGCAAGAGCGCTACGAGAAGTCGTTCGCGCAGCCCGATCCGGCGCCGGTGCCGCTGGTCCTGTCCTCGGGGCGGGGGCAATGAAACGCCTGCGCGTGCCAGGGAAACCGCCGGCCCGCAAAGGCTCGGGCGCGGTGCCGTTCCTGGCCGCGCTGCCGGTGATGCTGGGGTTTATCGGCCTGGCGATCGATATGTCGCTGGCTTATGCGCGCAAGACGGAGTTGCAGCAGATGGCCGACGCGGTGGCGGTGGCGGCGGCCAATAAACTAGACGGTACGAGGGCTGGTGTGAATGCGGCGAACGACGCGGTGGATGAAACGCTGTACTCCCTTCGCTACGGTTTCGGCGAAAGACTCAGATGGGATGACCAGAGCGGCGTGCGCTTCGCCGCATCGGCCCAGGCTGCCGAAGGCGAGTGGAAACGGTTCTCGGACATCGGAACGGACGCGGCCGCCGCAGGGCTCGTTTTCGCCAAGGTGAACACGAGCGAGCTGACCGATATCTACGGCGCAGGACCGGGCAGGGTAAGCAGTTTCTTCATGGGTGTGCTGGGGGTGGATCCGCAGATCAGCCTGGACGCCACCGCGATCGCCGGCCCGGTCTCGGTCCCGGTCACGCCCCTGGCCGTCTGCGCACTCGACGCGGCCGCCCCGGTCGGCGTGTTCGACCACCCCGCGCCGCTGGCGGACGAACGCCTCGAATTCGGCTTCCGCCGGGGCGTGAGCTATAACCTGCTCGACATCAGCCCCAACTTCTCCACGCCGCAGGTCTACCTCGTCAATCCGATTGACCTGGGGGGTAACCTCAACAATTCCGCGCACTTCGCGAGCGACTTCGTCAAGCCCTTCATCTGCTCGGGCAGCATGGGCATGTCCCACGTCGGCAAGGGCACCACGCTGCACGTGCGTCCATTGACGCTGGACGTGTCCACCTGGCTCAACTCGCGTTTCAACGAATTCCCGGAAGGGGCCTGCAACCGGACGGCCGCCCCCTCAGACCAGGACATCCGCGAATACACCGGCGGCTATTCGACCTGGTACATGGGCAGCTCGGCGCTGGCGCCTTACCCCGCCCACGCCGCCAGCACCAACCGCAGCCCCGGCGGCGGCAGGGTGACCTTCGCCGACCTGAAGGCCGGCGAGTCCGGCGACGCGACCCCGACGGCGGAGAGCTTCGGGCCGCTGTGGACGCGCACCCGGCCGGTGACCACCACCGGCGCCAGCTACGCCACCAGCCAGTGGAGCCAGATGTACCGGCACGACGGCGTGTCCGTGCCGAACGCGCGTTCAAGCTATCCGGCCGGTTCGACGGCCGTGCCTTACATGACCTTCGGGCACCGTGTGTTCGTCTCGGCCGGCGAACGTGACCGGCGCATCCTGAATATCCCCTTGCTCGACTGTTCCGCCGGCGAACCCGGCGCGCCGGCGCGTGTGGTCGGCATCGGCCGCTTCTTCATGACCGCCAAGGCAAACGGCCCTGCCAGGAGTATCCCTGGCGAGTTCGCCGGGGCCTTGCTTGGCTCCACCAACAGCCACCGCGTGGCCCTCTACAAATGAACAGACAAGGAAAAATCCGGTCCCGCAGCCTGCGACAGGCCGGCAGTGTCGCCGTCGAGGTCGCGCTGGCACTGACCGCGATGGCGTTCGTGTTCACCTTCCTCTTCGAAATCGGGCGCGCCCTGCTTGTCTACAACGCGGGGCGCAATGCCGCCTACGCGGCGACCCGGTATGTCGCCTTGGGAACGCCCGCGGAACTGGCCGATGGTTCGCGCGTCGATGCCGGCCGTGCCCTGTTCCGTTCGCTCGCGGGCGACTCCAGCGCCACCACCGATGCCCGGCTGACGGTCGGCTGTGTACCCTATCTCGACTGCGGCAGTCCTGTCACCGCTGTCTCCGCCGTCTATCGCTTCCGGGTCGGGGGCGACGGCAGCGGCGTGATTGTCCCTTTCGACGTGCCAGTAACCGCCACAACCGCCTATCAGCAATGAACAGGCCCAGCCCATTCCCGCACCGGATTCTTCGCCGCGCCAGCCGCCAACGCGGCACGGCCGCCGTCGAGTTCGCCATTGCCGGGATCGTCCTGCTCGTGTTCATCTTCGGGGTGCTCGAGATGTCGCGCATGCTCTTCGTCTGGAACACGATGAACCACGTGACCAACCGCGCCGCGCGCGCGGCCGCGATGGTCAAGTTCAGCGACACCGCCGCCAAGGATGCGCTGCGCGGCAAGGCCATGTTCCTCAACGACCAGGGCAAGCTCATCCTTGGCGGCGGCATCGGCCCGGAACACCTGCGCATCGACTACCTGGGCCCGCAGGCAACGCCGGTCTCGTCCGCGCCTTCCTGCACCGCGCGCAACGCCATGATCTGCCTGAACGATCCCAACGACAGCCGCTGCGTGCGCTTCGTGCGCGTGCGCCTGTGCCAGCCCGGCACCGATTGCCAGGCCGTGCCGTTCGCGCCGATGGTGTCGCTGGGCGCCTTCGACGCCCTGAATTTCGACATGCCGCCGTTCACCGCGGTCGCGCCGGTGGAGGCGCTCGGCCAGCTCTCCTGTCCCTAACCAGACGTCCCCGACGAGGACCCCATGAAAGCCTTACTGATCAGCCGTGACAGCCAGCTCTATGCGGAGATCGCGTCGCAGGGCGCGGCGCGGGTGCCGCCGCTGAGCGTGACGGGCAGCCGCGCCAGCCTGCGCGACGCGCTCGACAGGCCTGCCCCCGAGGCGCCGCAGCTGGCGATCATCGACGCCAGCGACACCGAGCCGTCAGACGTCGAGCTGCTCGAACGCCTGGCGCGCCAGTATCCGAACGCGCACCTGATGCTGCTGACCCGGCAGCACCAGCCGGAACTGCTGATCCGCGCGATGCGGGCCGGCGTGCGCGAGGTGCTGCAACTGCCGCTCGTGCACCGCGCCTTCCACGAGTCGATCGACCGGATCGCCGCCACCGCCGGTGCGGCCGGCATGCGCGACGGGAAGGTGCTGGCTTTCATCGCCTGCAAGGGCGGCAGCGGCGCCACATTCATCTCGACCAACTTCGGCTACGCCCTGGCCACGCTGGCGGAGAAGAAAGTGCTGCTGGTCGACCTGCACGGGCAGTTCGGCGACGCGACCCTGTACGTCTCGGACCAGAAGCCGGCGATGACGTTGTCGGACGTGTGCGCGCAGATCGCGCGGCTCGACGGGCCGTTCCTGGAGTCGTGCCTGGTGCACGTGGCCCCGGGCTTCGGCGTGCTCGCCGCCGCGGACGACCCGGGCCAGGCCAGGGAAGCCAGGCCCGAGCACATCGACACCATCCTGCGGCTGGCGCGCCAGCACTACGATTTCATCGTGCTGGACGTGGGGCGCCAGATCGACGCCGTCTCGCTGCGTGCGCTGGACAACTGCGACGCGATCTACCCGGTGCTGCAACTGGCGCTGCCCGACATCCGCGATGCGCGCCGGCTGCTCGACATCTTCCGCTCGCTCGGCTACGCGATCGACAACATCCATCTCATCGTCAACCGCTACGAAAAGGGCGGCAAGCTGCGCCTGCAGGACCTGCATTCCGCACTCGGTTGCGAAGTGGTGCACACGGTGCCGAACGACTACGTGGCCGTGACCGACTCGGTGAACCAGGGCGTGCCGGTGCTGCAGCTGTCGCGCAGCAGCGCCGCCGCGCGCAGCCTGGCCGACCTGGTCGAACTGGTCACCGAGCGGCGCGCCCCGGAGAGCAAGGGCGGCCTGTTCGACCGCCTGTTCGGCCGCACCGACCCCGACTACTAACCATCCAAGGAGCCGTGCATGTCCCTACGCGAACGACTGACGGGATCGGACGAGGAACGCGCCCAGGCCGCGGGCGTGCCGGTCGCGTTGAACCAGGCCTACCAGGAGCTGAAGAAGTCGATGCACCAGATGATCCTGGACCGCATCGACCTGGAACGGCTCAAGCGCCTGACGCCGGAGCAGTTCAAGCACGAGCTGGCGCTGCTCATCCAGCGGATCATCGAGGAGGAGCGCGTCGTGCTCAACCAGCACGAGCGCCACAATCTCGTGCTCGACATCCAGCACGAGATGCTTGGCTTCGGCCCGCTCGAACCGCTGCTGAACGACCCGAGCGTCTCCGACATCCTGGTCAACACCGCCAGCCAGGTCTACGTGGAGCGGCGCGGCAAGCTCGAACTGACCGAGGTCACCTTCCACGACAACGCCCATTTGATGAAGATCATCGAGAAGATCGTCTCGCGCGTCGGGCGCCGGGTGGACGAATCGAGCCCGATGGTCGACGCGCGCCTGCCGGACGGCTCGCGCGTGAACGCGATCATCCCGCCGCTGGCGGTGGATGGGCCGCTGCTGTCGATCCGCCGCTTCGGCGCGGCCCCGCTCACGGTCCAGAACCTGCTCGACTACAAGAGCCTGACGCCCCCCATGGTGCAGATCCTCGAGGGCCTGGGCAAGGCCAAGGTGAACATCCTGATCTCCGGCGGCACCGGCAGCGGCAAGACCACCCTGCTCAACCTGCTCTCGGGCTTCATTCCGGCCAGCGAGCGGGTGGTGACGATCGAGGACGCCGCCGAGCTGCAGCTGCGCCAGCCGCACGTGGTGCGCCTGGAGACGCGCCCGCCCAACATCGAGGGCAAGGGCGAGGTGACGCAGCGCGCCCTGGTGCGCAACGCGTTGCGCATGCGTCCGGACCGCATCATCCTGGGCGAGGTGCGCGGCGCCGAGGCGCTCGACATGCTGCAGGCGATGAACACCGGCCACGAAGGCTCGCTCGCGACCATCCACTCGAACACACCGCGCGACGCGCTGGCACGGCTGGAGAACATGGTCAGCATGTCCGGCGTGAACCTGACGGTGCGTGGCATCCGCCAGCAGATCTGCGCCGCGATCAGCGTCGTGGTGCAGGCCTCGCGCCTGACCGATGGCGCGCGCAAGGTGGTCAGCATCCAGGAGATCACCGGCATGGAAGGCGAGATCATCTCGATGCAGGAGATCTTTCGTTTCGAGCAGACCGGGGTGGGCAGCGACGGCAAGGTGCGGGGCGAGTTCTGCGCCACCGGCGTGCGCCCGCGCTTCGCGGACCGGCTCAGGATGTTCGGGGTGGAGGTCCCGGAGGACTGCTTCGACCCCGATCGCGTGTATAGCTGAGCGGACGGCCACATGGACGCGCTTTTCTACGGCTTCGCGGTTTTCCTGTTCGCGGCGGTGATCCTCGGAATCGAGGGGGCCTATCTGTGGTGGGTGAACACGCATGGCGCCGCCGCGCGCAGGGTTGCGCGGCGCCTGCAGATCATGTCCGGCGGCGTGGGCAAGTCGAGCGAGCGGATCTCGATCCTCAAGCAGCGCCGCTTCAGCGGGAACGAGGGGCTGGACCTGTTGCTGCACCGCTTCCGCTGGCCGCACCGTATCGATGAACTGCTGGTGCAGGCGGGCTCGAACTGGTCGGTGGGACAGTTCCTCGCGAGCTGCGCCGTGGCGCTGCTGGTGGGCACGGTGCTGGCGCTGGGATGGCCGCTGCCGCTCGCGGTGCGCGTACTGGTCGCCATGCTGTGCATGGCGCTGCCGTACATCCTGCTGCGGCGCGCGCGCAAGCGGCGTTTGCTGAAAATCGAATCGCAGTTGCCGGAGGCGGCGGATTTCATCGCCCGCGCCCTGCGCGCCGGCCATTCGTTCAGCAACGTGCTGCAAATCGTCGGCAACGAGCTACCCGAACCGCTCAGCGGCGAATTCCGCATCGCCCGCGAGGAGATCAACTATGGCGTGCCGATGAACGAGGCGCTGCACAACATGGCGGCCCGCATTCCGCTGACCGACCTGCGCTACCTCATCATCGCCGTGCTGATCCAGCGCGAGTCCGGCGGCAACCTGGCCGAAATCCTCGGCAACATCAGCCAGATCATCCGCGCCCGCCTGAAGCTGGTGGCGCAGGTCCGCGTGCTGTCGGCGGAAGGCAGGATGTCGGCCTGGATCCTGGGCCTGCTGCCGTTCGGCGTCGGCGCGGCCATGCTGCTGACCAATCCCACCTACATCAGCCTGCTGTGGACCGAGCCCACCGGCCGCAAGCTGCTGTACGCGGGGGCCGTGATGATCGTCATCGGTGTGCTCTGGCTGCGCCGCACGATCCGGATCCGCATCTGAGGGAGCTGCCATGCGTACCGAACACCTGCTGTTCCTGCTGGTCGTCTTCGCCGTGGTTTGCGCCATCGCGTGGCTGGGCTTCCTGCTGTTCGCCCCGGTCGGCCTGCGCCAGCGGCTGACGCGCTTCCTCGGCAAGGCCGAGGCCAGCCAGTTGGAGGCCGGCGGTGGCTGGGTCGAGCGCGTCGCGCGCGCGGCAAAGCCGCTGACGCGCCTGTCGATCCCCGAGGAAGGCTGGGAGAAGTCCAGCCTGCGCACCCGCTTCATGAACGCCGGCTGGCGCAATCCCGCGGCGCCGACCCTGTTCTTCGCGGCCAAGACCGTGCTGGCGCTGTCCTTGCCCGCCATCGCCGCCCTGGCCTTCGTGCTATCGCGTCATTCGCTGGGCAGCACCGAGTTCCTCGGGCTGCTGCTGCTGGCCGCCTGGCTCGGCTACTACCTGCCGAATATCGCGCTGACCCGCATCGCGACCCGGCGCCAGCGCGAGATCTTCGAAACCATCCCGGACGCCCTCGACCTGCTGACTGTCTGCGTGGAGGCCGGCCTGAGCCTGGAGCGCGCCCTGGTCAAGGTGGCGGGCGAGATCCACATCAAGAGCGTGGTGCTGGCGCAGGAGTTGCAGCTGGTGCTGATGGAGATGCGCGCGGGCTTCAGCAAGGAAAAAGCGCTGCGCAACCTCGCGCTGCGGTCGGGCGTGGACGATGTCGATACCCTGGTCGCCATGCTGATCCAGTCCGAAAAGTTCGGCACCAGCATCGGCGACTCGCTGCGCGTGCACTCGGACAACCTGCGTCACAAGCGGCGCGTGATGGCCGAGGAAGCGGCGGCGAAGATCGGCCTGAAGCTGTTGTTTCCCCTCATTTTCTGCATCTTTCCGACCTTGCTGATGGTGCTGATCGGGCCGGCCGGCATCCAGATCGCCCGCACCTTCGGCGCGGTCGCGACACCATGACCAACGGGAGAAATCAATGCGAACGAAGACCCTGCTTCAACGCCTGGGCGCAGCCGGCGCCGGCGCGGTGCTGATGGCCTGCGCGGACCTGTCGGGCGGCCAGGTGGCGACGCAAGCGACGGCGGCGGGCGCGGACGACGCCTATGTCACCGCGCGCAACCATCACCTGGCAAGACGCTTGGACGACGCCCAGGCTGCCTACCGCGCCGCGCTGGCGGCGGACCCCGCGCACGTGAACGCGCGCAACGGCCTGGCCACGGTACACGCCGAGCGGCGCGAGTTCGACCAGGCGATAGCCATCTGGCTTGGCTTGACCGCGAACGCGACGATGTCATCCGGCGCCGGCAAGGCTTTTCTTTTCGGGAACCTCGGCTACGCCTACTTCCTCAGCGGAGACTACGACAAGGCCCTGGTCGCGCTGGAAAAAGCCTGCCTGCTCGATCCGCTCAATGCCGGGTCTTGGCAGCGCCTGGGCGAAACGCTGGACAAGCTCGGGCAGACCGACCGTGCGCAACAGATGCTGCGGCAGGCGAGCGCGTTGCGCCAGCATGACTTGCGCGCGGACTACGCGGCCACGGGCGGCACCAGGGTGGCGGCGATCGACAAGGCGCTCAAGGCGGGGCCGTCGCATGCGGATGGATGGGCGTACACCGAGTTGCACGTGGCGCCGGATGGGATGCTGGAATTGCGCAGGCACGGCGCGCCCGCGGCGGTGGCGGAAGAGGGCGGGCTGGAGCAGCGTGGCGGTGCGCCTGCCGCGCCGGCGCCGACGTTGCCCGCCAGCGGCCTGCCGGATGTCGCGCTGCTTGAAATCCGAAACGGCAACGGTGTCACGGGCATGGCGCGCCGCCTGGCCGGACAGATGGGTGATCCGGCGCTCAAGGTTACGCGGCTGACCAACGAGAAGGGCTTCGGCGTGCGCCAGACGCGCGTGGAATACCGCCCCGCGCGGCGCGAGGCGGCCGAACGCCTGGCACGGCGGATGGGAGGCAGCCGGGCGGTGGAAGTGAAGGACTTGAAGGCGACCGACATCCGGCTGGTGCTGGGACGCGATGTCGCGCGTCGCGACTTTGTGTTGCGTCCCTTGCCGGCGTCGGCGGCACCCCTTGTAGCCGCTGTGCAGCGTGGTAAATCCGACTCATAGCCAGGGTCAAGCCGGCACGTTTGTTTGAGATCAAACAAATCTCAACAAGCTCACGCAAGAATGGTGTAAATCAAACCATTCCTTGGAGTCTTGCCATGAAAATCGCACAGCGTTTACCCGCCCTGGCTGTTGTGTTGTCCCTCGCGCTTTCCGGATGCGCGTGGAATGAAGGAGGGCGCGGCATCGGCCAGTACATCGACGACAAGACGGTCTCCGCCCGCGTCGAGGCCGCGCTCATCGCCGACCCCATCGTCTCCGCCTTGAATGTGCAGGTGGAAACCTATGGCGGTACTGTCCAGCTGAGCGGCTTTGTCGATTCCAAGGAAAGCGCCCAACGCGCCGAGGAACTGGCGCGCAGGGTGCCGGGCGTGACCGAGGTGCGCAACGCCATGGTGGTCCGCTAGTTCAGCGCGGGGCGGCTTCGATCGCCCCGGGCTGGGCTTTATTTCCAGGAGACCTTGCCCATGCCGCTGGAGTTGGACTGGCGGCTGGCCGGGCTGCCGTAGACGGTGGCCGAACCCATTCCGCTCAGGTCCACGTCGGCCGCGTTCTTCGCATACACGGATGCGCTGCCCAGGCCGCTCAGGTCGAGGTCGACCGCGTCGGCCCGCATTTCCTTGGCGTCCAGGCTCCCCACCCCGGAGAGGCGGGCGTTGAGCACTTTGCTCTGGCCCTTGACGGTCATCCGCCCGGCCCCGCGCATATTCAGGTCGACACGCTCGGCCTGGTTGGCGTCGAGAGTCAGGCCGCCGACGCCGCCCAGGCGCGCATCTACGTTCCGGTAGCGGGCGTTCATGTCGACCGAGCCGGCGCCGTCGAGCGCCACTTCGATCTTGTCCCCTGAAAACCCTGTAACCGTCGAGGTGCCCACGCCGTGCGAGACGAATTCGGTCAGGTTCGGCACGGTCAATTCCGCGCGCACCTTGCGTTCCTTGCCCCGCAGCTGGAAGTTGCCGCGCTCGGTATCGATCTCCAGGGTGTCGCCATCCAGCTCGGTCGTGGTTTTCGAGACGAATTCGCGATCGCCCGACACGACGAGCGATGGGGTGGCGCCCTGGCGCACGACCAGATCGACCACGCCGCCGAGCTTGACCTTGGTCACCTTGGCGTTGATGGTCCGGCTCTCGCGAACCATCTCGTCCGCAAGCGCGGAACTGGCGATCAGGGACAGGGTTGCCGCGACGAAGGCGGTGCCGATCAGGTTTTTCATGTTCGTTCTCCAAAAAAAGTGTGGATGAACAAACTATAGCCATCCGTCACCCGGGTGGCTGGCCTCATGCGACGGGCTGCGCAAAATGCGGGATGGGCGGCAAAAAGGCGGGGGAGCGCGGCCGGAGTCCAGCGCCCGACGCAAGACAGCACCAGCTCCTACGCTCGCCACAACCCGCCCACAGCCGGCCCACGATCCGCTCATAACCCGCTCATAACCCGCTCACAAGCCGCTCATAACCCGCTCACAAGCCGCTCCACCACCCGCCCCGCCACC
>FWWL01009715.1_pt1 | contig 11478 bp, 10 predicted proteins | sample 2228331 | NCBI WGS metagenome assembly FWWL01 (sample SAMEA103939775, study PRJEB20133) | metagenome
GCAGAGTGTCCCAAACGATCAAGGCAGTATGATTTTTGATAGAAAAAAATTGGAAAAGGAAGGGGAAATCATCTTGAAGCACAACAATCATAGGAGTAGTGTTGGTAACTTAGAGAACGGACAGAGTCGTGAGATTAAAAGCAGGATCATTTTTGATGATGGAAAATTGGAACAGGAAGGAGAAATTATTTTGAAGCAAAGGAATATTCTATCAGGACAGGTATCTGGGGACGGAGTGGAAGGTGGATTAGAACACGAAGGCGAAATTATTCTGAGGCAAAAAAACGTTAAGTTTGGGATTGGGAATTTAGAAGACACGCCCAGCCACGAGGTTAAAGGGGATAAGTCATTGGGGGGTGATAGCTTTAAGGCTACTGTTTTTCGTAACGCTATATTTGATGTGCATGAGGGGAGGAATGCGGACTTTAAGAATATTGAGGGTGTAGGCTCTTACGATAGGATAGAGAGGGTGAAGGAAATCATCATTGATGCCATTAGGGTGAGCTTGCAACAGAAAAGAGCGGTTGTTGAGGCAAATGTTGGTGGATCGAGATTGGTTGTCGAAGTCATGGTTGAAGCAAAGAATTTATTCGTCTCAATCTCAACATCTGATAGCTCTCTCAGAAGCGATATTTCAAAACACCGAGATGATTTCAGGGGATTCCTTGAGAATAGCGGTTTCTCTCTTATGAAATTTGATGTGGGCGGAGAAGGAGGAGGAGAAGATTTCTTTAAAAGTATGGCTCGCAATTTTGAATTCCCTGCAAGGCATCATTTCATTAATCCCTCATTTGAGGAAAAAACTTCCTATGGCACACTTTTTGCAAATATAAAAGGAAGATTGAAGGTTTTAGCTTGAGAAAAAAAGAAGGCGAAAAGCTAATGGAAAAAAAACTGTGATAAAGGTTAGCTGATATTGGGGGTAGCTAATATGGAAATAGGAAATGCACTTGATATATTAGGAGATAAAGCAAGAAGGGTGAATCTGCCCGGAAATCCAAGGATAGAAAAGGATGATTTTCTCAGACTTCTTTTCACTCAGCTGAAATACCAAGATTTTGAGTCATCTGTTGATTATAAGGAACTTCTCGCACAACTCTCCATGCTCGCTCAGATAGAACAGTCTATGAACCTGAGTAAGCAGATAGAAAATCTGTCTTCTTCAATCGCGCACGCGAACTTCCTTTCCGCTTCAAACCTCCTCGGAAAAAATGCCTTTGTCGTCGGCGATAATATATCTGTTGCGAATGGCGGAGTCAAATCATATCCAGCTTTTTCTCTTGATATACCCGCCAATGAAGTTTATGTGAATATAAAGTCTCTGGGTGGAGTGACAGTCAAAAGCGTAAAACTCAATAATGTCAGACCAGGAAATCACTATGTTCAATGGGATGGACGCAGCGAATCGGGGAATCTCGTCCCAGATGGAGATTATTCCTTCGAAGTTGTAGCTTATGATTCTGCCGGGAATCAATTCAAACCACAAAAACTTGTCTATGGAAGCATAGATTCCGTCAGTCTCGATAATAGCAGTGTTTTTATAGCCTTTGGGAACAAAAAATTTGAATTTGAAAAGGTTGTTGAAGTGAGAGGGAACTGATATTTTGTGGGAGATGAAACAGATAAACGAAATTTTGGTTTTGACGAATAATTAAGAAAGGAGGTAGAAAGATATGCCGATGCCTTCTTTATTTGTTGGAAGGACCGGAGTTCAGACCCACATGAGGGGTCTGCAAGTTGTGGCAGATAATGTTGCGAATGTAAATACAGTTGGTTTCAAATCATCAAGACCTGAGTTCATCGATATACTCCCAACGGGATTTATAGGTGAGCAGTTCGGAAGAGGTGTTACGGTGGGGGAAGTGAGAGTTCTACATACCCAGGGAACTCTCGAGTTTACAGGACTTGAAACTGATATGGCAATAGATGGAGAGGGTTTCTTTGTTGTCAAAGATGTTCCTCGCTTTGGTATATTTTACACAAGAAATGGTCAGTTTGAGGTTGACAGAGACGGTTTTTTGGTCAACAGGCTTGTTGATGGAAGGGAGGGACTGAGAGTGCAGGGGTGGCAGGTTTCGTTTGATGAGATGACGGGAAAGATAAGGCGTGTCGGTCCTATGACAGATATAGTGATACCTCAAGTTGATGCACCGCCCAAAGCAACATCGCGTACTGATTTCGGACTTAACCTTGACTCTCGGGAGGGCGTTATACCATCTCCTCCGTTCCCTTCATTTGACCCAGATGACCCACAGACATACCAGTTTAATACCTCTGTGACTGTATATGATTCTCTCGGCACACCTCGTGTTATAAATCTCTTTTTCAGAAAGATTCAGGAGGCTGACCCGGCCGACCCGACTTCGCGTAATGTTTGGGAGGTCTTAGCTCAGGTGGAAGGCGGTGACATAAATTTCCCGCCACCGGATGCCTTTGGAAACCCATCACTCGGGACACTTGAATTCACAACAGATGGTAAGCTCGCAGCGGAGAGGTTGCAGGGAGGAGCTCTTGACAGAGCGCTCAGAATTGAGGTTACATGGCAAGATGGGCAATCCTCATCACCCCAGACCATAGAGATAAACTTCGGAACAAGCATTGATGAGGTCGACTTTGGATTTACAATACCCCCAGCTGGAGTTGAGGTTGGACTTGATGGGACAACGAATTTTGCTTCTCCCTTCTCAACAAACTTTGTCAAGCAGGATGGAAAGGCGGTTGGTTCTCTCCTTAAATTCACAGTTGAGGAGGATGGAACTATAATCGGATTTTATTCGAATGGGATATCAAGACCTATAGCTCAGCTTGCCATAGCAAAGTTTACAGATAAAGACGGACTTATGAGAGTTGGTAGAACGCTTTTTGTGGAAACACCAAGGTCTGGAGCACCTGCCTTTGATAAAGCGACAGTAGGTGGTAGAGGAAAAGTTATCGCAAAAACCCTTGAGCAATCAAATGTTGACCTTGCGACCGAGTTCATAAATATGATTGTATTTCAAAGAGCATTTCAAGCATCGTCGCGTGTTATAGCAGTCTCAGACGCTATGCTCGTTGAGCTCGCCGGAATTGTGAGAGGATAATAGCCTTTTCAGATTCCATTTTTGAATTTTGAATACCAGTCATCAAGGAATTTTTGTAAACCGGTATCCGTCAGTGGATGAGAGAAAAGTTGCCAGAATATTTTTGGTGGGAGAGTGACTATATCTGCACCTGCTTTTGCACATTCAATGAAATGCAAGGGATGCCTTATTGATGCGGCAAGAACTTCTGATTGAAAACCATAGTTTTTCTTCACTTGAACAATATCTCTTATTAAATTTATACCGTCCTGCGATATATCATCTAATCTTCCTATAAATGGAGATATGAATAGAGCACCCGCTTTCATTGCAAGCAGTGCCTGAGATGGGGAGAAGATAAGCGTGACATTTATCTTTATTCCCTCTTTTGCAAGTTCATAAGTCGCACCTATTCCATCAGGTGTCATTGGTATTTTCACAACTATATGTGGAGAAATTTCTGCGAGAGCTCTTGCCTGTGATAACATCTGATCTTTTTTTGTTGCGGTCACCTCAACACTTACCGGTCCACGCACTATTCCAACTATTTTCTTTACATGTTCTATCGGATTTGTAGCCTCTTTTGATAGAAGAGAGGGATTTGTTGTTACACCATCTATGAGCCCTGTTTCTGCTGCCTTCCTTATCTCCTCAATGTTTGCGGTATCAAGGAATATTTTCATTGCCTTCCTTTGTTTGTTAATTTTATTAAATCATGTATCACATTTTTCAAAAAATTTTTTTGGAATTTTTTTTCTTAATTTTGTTCATCTAAAATTTCCTATTTTATGGGAGGTGGTGGTGTTAATTTTACTATTCACAAGATATCTGCAAAAGATGGTGTTGAGCTCGGAGTTCTTGAATGGAGAAGCACTGAAAAAAAATGTAGGAATGGGGAAAAAAAGCATGGACTATCATCTCAATATCCTTATCCCATTCTTTTAATTCATGGTTATGCTCAGAATAATTTGAGTTGGCATGGTCGCTCGGGTGGTATAGCCGACAAGCTCGCTTGTGATGGTTTCCATATTTTCGCTGTTGACCTCCGCGGTTCAGGCTATTCAAGGCTGAAAAGTCTATACTATGATTTCACCTTCGAAGACTTTGTCTTCAAAGATTTAGACTCAGTTATAGGCTTTATATCCGAGTTGGCTGGCACAAGAAAAGTTGTGCTCGCTGGTCATTCTCTCGGAGGTATAGTTTCATACGCTTATGCTTCGTGGAAACCTGACAAAGTCCATGCAATTATAACTTTTGGTAGTCCAGTTTATTTTGGAGATGGTGTCCCCATAATGCGTTTTTTTGGCAAAATGGTTGTTGCAACAAGAAAAATTCCGCTCTCAAAATTGGTTTATTTGCTCTGGCCAAGAGAGAATTTTATGAAGATACTCGGTTTTTTGGGACTTTTCGGTGTGCCTATGATGAGGAGTAAAGCATTATTAAAAATTGCGCCTCTTTATCCATCCTACACTCGGAATTTTGAGAGTATGTGGGATTTTTGGGAAAAACTTGTTCTTGGATTTGATTTTTCATCGCCTCACCTCTTTTTTCAAATACTCAGATGGGCGGGGGAAAGAAAAATAACTTCGTTCGATGGAAGCATAAATTTTACCGAGGAGTTCAAAAAGATAAATCAGCCTATATTTGTAATTGCAGGAAAACTTGATAAACTTGCTCCACCATTATCGGTCAAACCTATACTTGAAATTGTATCATCAGATAAAAAAGTTTACAGAGAATATGAGGCGGGACATATTGATATTATAGAGGGTAAGCTCGCAAAGGAAAAGGTAGTGCCTGATATTGTTGATTTCCTTGTGAATCTTATATAATTTTATTTTTTGCTCAATATATATTGTGCTAAGATGAGAACCCTCTTTCAATGCAGATCGCATATGATATAGTATTGCGAGATTTTGAGTTCTACGTTAATCACGGGTTATATTAACGATAGACGATTTTACGGAGAAAAAGAATATAAATAAAAATAAAAAAATAAAATAGAAAAATGAAATTTTTGGAATTGAAGAAAAAATAAAAAAAATAAAAATATGTCTTTTGATTTTTACATCTCTATTTCATGCAGGGGCAAATTTAGTGTGTTGTAATTTTTATTTTTTATGAAAGGAGGATCAAGATGGAGGGCGAGGGCTTGAGAACACGTGAAATCAATACTGCAAAGGGTATCAGGTTTATAGATGAGAATAACATAAGGGGAAAGCGGGCTCTGGTGAGAGTTGACTTTAATGTACCAATAGATGAGACAGGTCAGATAATGGATGACAGGAGGATAAGAGCTGTTCTTCCCAGTATAAATTTCCTTCTTGACGAAAGATGTAAGGTTATTCTCATATCTCACATGGGGAGGCCGAAGGGGAAGAGAATTCCTTCTCTTTCACTGGGGGTTGTTGCAAAGCGCCTTTCACGCCTTTTAGATAAAGAAGTTGTTTTTTTACCAGATTGCATCGGTGATGAAGTGAAAAGTGCTTTGAGGAAAGATAAGGCAGATGTTTTTTTACTTGAGAATGTGAGGTTTTATTCTGGTGAGACTGAAAACTCTGGTGATTTTGCACGTGAGCTTGCGGAGACAGTTGAAGCTGATATATATGTGAACGATGCTTTTGCTGTTTCTCACAGAAAACACGCTTCGATTTTTGCTCTAACGCTTCTCTTTCCAAAAGAAGCGAGGTTTGCGGGACTTCTTATGAAAAAAGAACTTATAGCCATGGAGAAGATACTTTTCTCACCAAAAAAGCCTTTTGTAGCTGTTGTGGGTGGAGCAAAGGTATCAGATAAGATAGGAGCTCTCAGAAATCTCCTTTCACTCGTAGATAAACTCATAATAGGTGGAGCTATGGCTTTCACGTTTCTTGAAGCGATAGGGGTAGGAACCGGCAAATCTCTTGTTGAAAGAAACCTTATTGGGGTCGCAAAAGAGGTGCTCGAAGAAGCTCGCTCGAGAGGTATAAGGGTCTACCTTCCTGTGGATTGTGTTGTCTCAAAATCTATTGATAGTGATAGCGTGAAAGTTGTCCCTATTTATGAGATACCTCCTGATCACTCTGCTTACGACATCGGCCCTGCAACAATAACGCTTTTCGCTGAGGCATTGGCTGATGCAAGGACAATAGTTTGGAATGGTCCGATGGGGGTCTTTGAGAAGGAACAGTTTTCAAAGGGAACATATTCTATGGTTTCTATTCTTGCCAATTCAACTGCATTTACGGTTGTTGGCGGCGGTGATACGGACGTTGCAGTTTCAAGGATGGGGGAACAGCACAGAATTTCCTACATATCAACTGGGGGAGGGGCGTTCCTCGAAATTCTCGAGGGAAAAGAACTACCCGGAATAACCGCCCTCAAATCGTAAAAATTTTGAGTTTTTAGTAATCAAAATAAAAACCATAAACTTTGGACAAAATAAAAACCATAAACTTTGGAAAAAATTTTTGAATTATTTTGGTTATTATTATGGCTTCGGAAACTATACTTTTCTGGATTTTCTCTTCTATTTCTGTTCTGTCTGCTCTGCTTTCTATTTCAAGGAGACAGCCTGTTTTTGGTGTTCTATATCTTTTTGTTCTTGGCGCCTCTGTTGCGGCGCTCTTCGCCCTCAAAAATGCCTTCTTCCTTGCTCTGATACAGATAATTGTTTATGTTGGCGCGGTTCTCGTGCTTTTCGTATTTGTCATAGCCATGATGAACCTGCGAACAGAAGAGCTCGCTTTCGGCCGTGCCAGAAGATGGAGATTTTTTGTCTTTTTACCCATCATCCCGCTTTTCGTGATGTTCACTGTATCCCTTGTTGATAATGACGTCCTCAATGAGAGCATATTCCATTATTTTCCCGTAAAGTATGTTGGGCAAGCTCTTTACAAAGACCTTCTCTTTCAATTTGAGTTTCTTTCCATTTTCCTTCTTGTTGCAATAGTTGTGACTGTTTTTGTTGGTATGAAAGTAAGGAGGTAGCGGGGGTAGGATATGATAACACCTTATCACTATGCGATTTTGGGAACAACGCTTTTTTTTATCGGAATTTTGGGTATCGCACTTCGCAGGAACATCATATTTGTGCTAATATCGATTGAGGTTTCCATAAATGGAATCTTTCTCCTCTTTTTCTCTGCTGGACTTGTGTATGGGTATCTACCGCAAGCGGTAATACTTATTCTCGTTGCTCTTGCTGCAGCAGAAGCTGCTGTTGGACTCGCGCTCGCAATAGCAGTATTCAGAGCAAAGAGAACGGTAAGTGTGGATGAGCTCTCTCAGATGAGGAGATAGTAAGATGATAACGGGTAAAAAAAGAATAGAGGAATATTGATAGAGTGAAAAAAATAGAAGATGGAATAGAGATAGGAAGATGGGTAGATCTGGGAAATTGTTGAGATACAAGAATTGGGATACGGGGAAGTTTGGTGCGCAAAAGTATGGGTACGGGATAAGAGCAATTCGGGATGAATTTAGGATGAGATATGATATAAAATAGGGGTTATTTATGATTAAAGGGGGTAGCTGATGTTATGGATGTAGCATATGGAGAAAGATTTTTTGGAACTCTTTTATTCTTCGCTCCACTTTTGGGTTTTATTATCAATTTTATTATCCTGGCAATTGAAACTTGGAAAAAAAAGCGCATCAATTTAAGACTCCTGCCGGGTTTTGTCGGTTCGCTTTCTGTTTTTATATCCTTTGTAGCATCCCTGAAGATATTTCATGCCGAGAATTTTATCCTTGAATTTTTTACATGGATTCCACTTGAGGGAGCGAAAATCAATATAAAGTTCTCCGCGCTTTATGATGAGCTTTCAAAGACCGCTCTTCTTTACATCACAGGGGTGTCAACATTGATACACATATACTCAATAGGTTACATGGCTTATGACCGGTCTTTTACAAGATATTTCGCTTTTCTCAACCTCTTCGTTTTCTTCATGATAGACATAGTTGTCGCTGATGACCTTTTGCAGATGTTTCTTGGTTGGGAAGGAGTGGGTTTATGCTCATACCTCCTTATTGGTTTCTGGTACTCTGATTATCAGAACTCAAGGGCCGGTTTCAAAGCATTCATAACAAACAGAATTGGAGATTTTGGTTTTATAGTCGGAATTGCTCTTATGCTCATTTACGGGGGCACTCTTGATGTCTCGGGAGTTGAGAAAATCCCAGGAGATAAGTTGTTTGCTGTTGCATTTTTCCTTTTTATGGGTGCGATGGGCAAGAGTGCACAGGGTCCTCTTTGGCTTTGGCTCCCTGACGCTATGCGTGGTCCAACTCCTGTTTCAGCGCTCATACATGCCGCAACAATGGTGACCGCAGGAGTATACATGGTCATAAGACTTGGGGGTATTTTCCTTACTCCTCAAGCTTCAAATCTTGTTTTCTGGATAGGAGCTACAACCTCAGTGCTAACGGGTTTTTTCGGAATCTTTGAAAGAGATATAAAAAGAGTACTCGCTTTCTCAACTTTATCTCAACTTGGGCTTATGTTCTGCGGAGCTGTGACATCACAGCCATACACAGGTATGTATCATGTCTTTGAACACAGCTTTTTCAAGGCAGCTTTATTCCTCATAGCCGGAATACTTATGCATGAATTTGACAATGAAACAGATATATACAGACTGAAGGAGAGACATCCTGCTTCACATGGCCTTTCCCTTTCTACCTTAGGATGGCTCATTGGTTCGCTTGCTATGAGTGGTGTCTTCCCGCTCTCGGGTTTTTGGTCTAAAGAGCCTATCATATCCGCTGTCTCAGAGCGTTTCAATGTAGTGGGATATATTATGATGTTACTCGCAAGTTTCATAACACCTCTTTATATGTTCAGAGTCTTTTTCATAGTGTTCGGACAAAAAATTAAGTTCAGTCTTTCTCCTTCACATGAGGGAGGTTCACTTATGTTCTATCCAGTCCTTATTCTCGTCCTTCTGTCCATTGTGGGAGGAGCTTTCAATGTTGGTCATTGGCTTGGAGAAAAATACGGATACACACCTGAACATCGCTTTGCTATCACCGATATCGTATTTATCCATCTTATCATTGCTATATCAATATTCATTGCATATTTTGTCTGGGGCAAAGGGAGAGAGATTGGATATAGAGGTTTGGGGAAAATTCTCTGGAACAAATTTTATCTCAACGAAGTTGAGGAGAAATCATTTTTCTTTATCGCGAGCTTTTTTATGAAGCTTATATATTCATTTTTTGAGATGTTAGTTATTGAGGGTTTTTATGCTTTTTTGTCCCTTTTAACTCGTATGTTCGGTTTTTTTGTTTCGCTTTTTCACGGGGGTGAGCCTGCAAAGCTTGTGATACTTTTTATCATAGGAATACTCGTTTTGATATTGCTTATTTAAAAGTAGTTTGGGGGTTGATTTATGCTTGATGCTGTCAAAATAACTTTGATTTTACCGTGGATTGGTTTCCTCCTATCATTTTTTATCAGAAATATATGGACAGGTGTTATTTTTTCTGGTCTGACGCTTCTTTCTTCTCTCTTCATCGGGGTAGGATATGATGGAAAAATATCCATATCTGATTCTGTTGGTTTTACCATATCGCTCTTTGTTGATGGACTTAATTTCTTTCTCGTTATACTTACCTCCTCTCTCTTCTTTCTTGTTTTTCTTTATGGTATTTTTGAAAAGAGAGATAGGAAAGATGAATATACCTTCTTATTTCTTCTTCTTGAAGCACTTTTAATTCCATCTTTTCTCACCGGAAATCTCCTTGCATTTTATTTTTTCTTTGATGCCACCTTGATTCCAATGTTTTTCATAATAGGAATATGGGGAACTGGAAGAAAGATATATTCTGCTTACAAATTTATTCTTTTCACTTTTTTTGGTAGTGTCTTTTTTCTCACCTCTTTGATTTATCTTGCAAAGGAATTATATGCTCAGGAGGGGAGACTTTCGTTTGAACTTTCAGACCTTGTGAGAATTTCATCAGGATTGCCATATAATACCAAGTTAATTCTTTTTGTTGGTTTTTTTCTTGCATTTGCTGTGAAGATGCCTCTTTTCCCTCTGCATGTTTGGCTACCTGATGCTCACACCGAAGCTCCTACCGGTGGAAGTGTCATACTTGCGGGGATCCTGCTCAAGCTCGGTTCATACGCATTTTTGAGATTTGCAGTCCCACTTTTCCCGGACATCATACGTGAATACTGGCTCATACTCGCTTCGCTTGGGATCATAGGAATAGTTTTCGGAGCATTTTTAGCTCTCTCCCAGAATGATATAAAGAGACTTATAGCTTACTCATCTGTATCACATATGGGGTATATTATGCTCGGTTCCGCTGCCTTTCACGCAGATAAGATAACATATGAGGGACTTCAAGGAGCGGTTTTACAGATGATAAATCATGGTATAGCAACTGGTGCTTTGTTTTTCGCTGTTGGTATGCTGTATGAGAGAACACACTCCCGTATGATAAGCGATTACTCAGGGATAGTCTCTCGTGTTCCTGTCCTTTCCTTTATGTTTTTAGTATTTACTCTCTCCTCAATAGGTTTCCCTTCAACAGGCGGTTTTATAGGTGAGCTTCTGGTTATACTCGGTGCGATAAAGTCAAATATAATTTTTGGTTTGATAACTGCTTTCGGTTCCATTTTATCTGCTGGTTATATGCTTTACCTTGTTCTCAGGGTTTTTTTTGGACCACTCAAAGAGAATGCTACTGTGAGAAAACTTGATGATATAAGTTTTATTGAAATTTTGGTGCTCACTCCACTTTTGATTTTTGTCTTTGTTATAGGAATTTTCCCATCACCTTTTATGCAAGTTATAAATGGGGGGATTGAGTTCGTATGGAAACATCTTTAATTGATATTTTGAATTTTACTTCTATTTTTTCGTCTCCATGGGGAGTTATTATCTTTTCTATTTCTCTTTGCACGGCGGGTCTTATTCTTGCGCGTGCTCTCAAAAATCCATTTTTGGGCTGGCTTCTTTCCACTGCATCTGTCTTCGCTATAACTGTGTATTCGGTGGCTGGTAAACCAACTGATGACCCATTTTCTGTGGTATTTTTCGACAAACTCTTTTTTATATCAGCTTTTTGGATTTCCTTCTTCTCCCTTATTTCTCTCTTTGTTGGTTTTGCTGAGATTTCGTCAAAATCTACCTTATTTCCCGAATACTTTTTTTTCGTAACGCTCTCATCCTTGGGGGGAATAATACTCGTATCTTCACGTGATTTTCTTACTCTTCTTCTCGCTAAGGAGTTACTCTCTCTACCGATATATGCTATGGTTTATGCATTCCGTGACAGGATAGGCGTTGAAGCAGCTTTTAAATACTTTATTTCCGGAGCTTTGTTCTCACTCTTTTTTATTTTCGGTATGGCTCTCTTTTTTATATCTGAGGGGAATTTGACTATAGCCAGTCCGAGATTCATCCTCGGGATAGCCGGT
>FWWL01001299.1_pt1 | contig 11476 bp, 11 predicted proteins | sample 2228331 | NCBI WGS metagenome assembly FWWL01 (sample SAMEA103939775, study PRJEB20133) | metagenome
GGTTTCTAACTTTTTACTTTTCACTTCTCACTTTTCACTTTTCCCTTCTCTCCGCGCCTGCAAGCACGGCGACCCTGCGGTGCCGCTCACGCCGTTATTAAGCCCCCAGGGCGAGACGGGCACACGCCAAGCCCAAGCCCGGAGCACCGCAGGGACAGGTGCGCCAAAAAGCTAAGCCGAAGCGCTGGGGCCGTTTTTCCCAAAAAAACGGCCTCGGTAAGGGAGGTGTGGGCGGCGGCAGACGCAGCGCGAGTGGTTTGGGAAAAAGCCGCTGGGCTTCTTATCGGAAAATGTGCACCCTCCCAAAAGTTAAAATTCAGAAAATGACGCGAAATAGCGAATTCCGAGTCTTTGCCTTCTATTGGAAATCGCTAATTTCGCATGGAACACATGATCTTCACATTTTAAAAACGCCATCCTATGAAACATTGGTTATTATTCGCAAATGCACCGCTTGCTCTCCTGGTCAGCATTCTTATCAGCGCTCTTTGTGGACTTCCCAGCTATGCGATAGCCAGTAGCACTCACGAAATGCCAAATAATGACAGCACCAAACTAAGCGGCTCCCTGCGCACCTTGTGGGGAGAGAATATGCCCGGCATCACTATCCATGTATCCGGCAAGTATCCATCGGAGGATCCTTTCTCATTTTCAGTAACTACAGACAAAGACGGGAAATTCTCCTTCGATTTGCCTACAGGGTCCTCATATCGGGTTTATCCCATGTTCCCCGATACTGGATATGCCAACGGGGTAAATACAGCGGATCTGATACTAATAGGCAGGCACACCAACGGCATTGTACCCTTAGACCCGCCCTACGGCCTCATTGCTGCCGATGTCAATGCCTCTCGTTCGGTGACTGCATCTGACATGACGGGAGTCAAGGATCTTATCCTCGGTATTCATCCAAAATTACCTGCTGGGAGTCCCTGGCGGGCTATAGCGGAGAGTTTTGTTTTCCCCGACGTCACCAATCCTTTCAGAACAATATTTTCGGAGTCTATTGAAGGTGTTGTGAAGAGTGCGGATAACGAGCCGCTGGATTTTATTGCTGTAAAAGTAGGCGATGTCAACTATACTGCGAGGTTAGACCCTCTGTCCGTTCCTCCTAAGAAACTGTGGTATTGGGAAATCCAGGATCGCGGTGTTTTCAAGGGCCAGATACTGGAGCTGACCTTGGTCGGTGAAGGCATTGTGTCAGGCATACAGGGCACCCTGGAGTTTACCGATATGGAGGTTATAGCCGTGTTACCGAGTAGCCACTTCCCTTCGCCCTTAGGCCACATTTCAAAGGATGGCCGGCGCCTTACTTTTCTTGGAGTTGACAATCTACCCGAGGAGAAGGGCTTTAAGCCCAGGCTCAACATTCGCGTAAGGGCATTGCGCAACGGATATTTGAGAAATTTCATCGCGCTCACCCACGACCCAACGCCCGCAGAGGCTTACAGATTTTCAGACTTAGAGGCATTTGAAGCCCGCTTGCGCTTCAACAAGATGTTCGTCGCCGCTGAGTCGCTGACCTTACGCAATGCATCAGAAGAGGAAGAGTATTCACACGCCCTTTTCCAGGCCTCTGGCCTTGCCCTGCGCAGCCAGCCCAACCCCTTCGACCAGTGGACGCAAGTGTATGTGCACCTGCCCAAAGAGGCACAGACCACCCTGCGCGTACACGATGCAACGGGGCGGCTGTTGTGGGAGCGGAGCCTCTATTTGCCCGAAGGCACCCACGTCGTTCGCTTGGATGCGGCCGCTCTAAGCAACACCAAGGGCGTATTGCAGTTCTCCGTCGAAACGTCCCATGACCGCGCTGTACATCGGCTGCTGCGCTTTTAGCGCTGCTTTTGGCCAGTGATTTCGAAGGGTTGCTCCAAGCGATAGCCCTCTTCGTCCACGACGGTCAGCACGTGCATGCCAGGCGGTGGAAACAGCGCCATCTGGTGAAAATGACGCGTGCTACCCAGGTATTCGCCGTCCATATGCCAGAAGACTTCCGTAGTTGGGCGCCGGTGAGCGAGCTGGAACACCACACGGCTGGGTGTGCCGTCCAAATCAATGGGCACGTAGATGCGGCGCAGATCACGCGGGTAGATGAGTTGTATGGGGCAGTGTTCATCGGCACCTGCTGCCTGGCGGCAATCTGGGTGCAGCGGCGGCGGCGGAATATAACTTGGGTTTCGACGCACGTAATAATGTTCTTGGATAGGCGGCAATACAAACCAGGAGCGATGCTGCATGCTCGCTGGGTCAGCACATGCGGTACTCACTTGCCAACGGCCATCGGCTGACAGATGAAGCCAACGATGATAAGAACAGGTAAGCGCGTGCAGTCCCTTGCGCGGTATCCAGGTGCTGTCGGCTTCGCAATACGCCCCGGCGCGGTACCCGCTTTGGCGGCATACGGGAATACGCACCATGTCATCGTACGGCGGCTCAAACCACTGGCCATCGTTGGGCAAGATCTCGAAGACATCGAACAGCACCGGAGCGGCCATTTCCACCCCGATAAGGCCAGGGCGCCCTTCTCCGTCAGCATTGCCTACCCACACGCCCACGGCATATTGCGGCGTAACGCCAACCGCCCAGGCATCGCGAAAACCGATACTGGTACCCGTTTTCCAGGCGACGCGGCGGCTGTTCTGAAAGACCTCCCACTCTCCAGCACCTAGGGGGCGTTCGACGCGCTGCATGGCCTCGAAAGTGAACCAAATGGCTGCGGCTCCTGGCCCATTGGGTTGTTGTTGCCATTGAGGCGAGGGAGGTGGTGTGTTGGCGAGCAACGCTGCCGGGCGAAAATCACGTGCATCGTAGCGGGCATTGCGGTTGTACCAGGCACCTAAGCGTCGGGCCATACCCGCATATGCGCTCGTTACTTCGAAGAGGTTGGCCTCGCCTCCACCCAAGATCAAAGACAACCCGTAGTGATTGGCCGATTGGTCGAAGGTGGAAAGCCCTAATCGCTGCAAGTCAAAGAGGAAGCGTTCAACTCCGTACTCTTGGAGCAGATGTACGAAGGGCACGTTGAGCGAGCGCGCCAGTGCCCGATGGGCCGGCGTGGCACCGTCGTAGTCGGCGCGGAAGTTTTCGGGGCGGTAGCGGCCCATTTGCGTAGGTACGTCCTCCAGTAAACTATGCGGCAGCAGCAGCCCTTCTTCCATGGCCATGGCATACAAGAAGGGCTTCAGAATACTACCAGTGCTGCGCGGCGCTGCGGCGACGTCCACGTGTTGGCCATGGTCAACACCAGCGTTGGGTGCATTACCTACGTAAACACGCACCAAGCCAGAAGACACTTCTACGATGACTACGGAGAGGTTATGCACATCGTTGCCGCGGTACAGGGCTTGCCAGCGGGCCGCAATCTCTGTAGTGCGCTGCTGCCATTGGCGGCGGAGGGTGGTGCGAAAGCATCCACCTTTGCCCTTAGGTATCGCTTTTGCGAGGCGACTGAGCAGGTGCGGAGCGAGGTCGGGTAGCGGTACAGGGGCCTCAGGCAGTGGTTCCTCTTGCGCCAAGGCACAGGCTTCGTCAGAGATCTTCCCTTGCTGTCGCAGGCGTTCGAGCAAGCGGTTGCGCTTGCGCAACAGTTGCGCTCGATTTCGCCCAGGGTGAATGAGCGCTGGGCTATTGGGCAATACGGCCAAAGTGGCGGCTTCTGCCCACGAGAGCGCCTCGGGTGCCTTTCCGAAGTAGCGCCAGCAGGCAGCCTCGAGACCCACCACATTGCCGCCAAAAGGCGCATGCGCAGCGTAAAGGGTCAGGATTTCGCGCTTCGAGTACGTCAGCTCCAAGCGCGTTGCCATGAACACCTCCACGAGTTTCTCCCACAGGGTGCGGGGGCGGTTGCCGCGCGCTAACCGAATGACCTGCATAGTCAGGGTACTACCACCGCTGACCTTGCGCCCTACGCGGGCGTTAGTCCACAGGGCACGCCCCATGCTGATGGGATCCACTCCCGGATGCCACCAGAAACGGCGGTCTTCGAACGCCACCACACAGGTGGCATACTTGTCCGGCACTACATCGGGCGGAAAGCGCCACTGCCCATCGGCAGCAATGCGCGCACTGAGCAGTTGGCCTTTCTCGTCCTCCACCACCACCGAAAAGGGCTTGTCGAAGAGAGGACGCGGTAAACAAAAAAGCCACGTTAGCACCAGCGAAATGCACACTGCCCACGTCTTGGGGTGGCGGCGCAAAATGCGCAGCACTCGGTACCACATTCTACACAAGAAGAGCTTCATCGGAAAACAGCAGAGATGGGACGCCCAAAAAGAGATGCCGAGCATCTCACGTGTATGGCATTACCTTTGGGTAAAGGTATTGCACTGGCGAAAACAGGCAAACGAAAGGAGGCTAAGTATGGAAACTAAAAATTAGCAGGTTTTTTGCTTTGTTTGAAAAATAAGTGATTGCAACTTTACATTGCCCGGCTGCCGTAAGGTGTGCGTCTTTTTCAAATTCTCCTCACGCTATGCGTCAACTCAAAATAACCCACAAAATTACCTCGCGAGAGAGCCTCGCGCTGGATCGTTACTTGATGGAGATCAGCAAGATACCCTTGCTGACGCCCGAGCGCGAGGTGAAGCTAGCCCAACGCATTCGCGAGGGCGACGAGGAGGCCTTGCGCGAACTCACAGAGGCAAATTTGCGCTTTGTTGTGTCAGTGGCGAAACAATACCAAAACCAAGGCCTTAGTCTGGCAGACCTCATCAACGAGGGCAACATCGGGTTGATTAAGGCAGCGCATCGCTTCGACGAGACACGCGGCTTCAAGTTTATCTCCTATGCGGTGTGGTGGATACGGCAGAGCATCCTGCAGGCTATTGTGGAAAACAGCCGCATCGTGCGCATGCCTACGAGCAGAACCAGCATGTATCACCGCGTGAATGATGCCTACTCGTCCTTTATCCAAGAATTTGAGCGAGAGCCTACAGACGAGGAACTGGCAGATCTGTTGGACTTGCCCGTGAAGGAAGTGCAAGCCATTCTAGCTGCTAACAACCGCCACCTTTCGCTCGATGCTCCTCTGCCCACAGCCGACGACGGCGATACCACACTGCTGGATGTGTTTATTCCGGAGGAAATGCTGGAGCCTGACGGCGACCTCATGATAGAGTCGCTCAAGACGGACATCGCCCAAGGACTGGCCTCGCTGTCGCCACGTGAAATGGAAGTTGTCTCGGCATTTTACGGCCTTGGCGGCAAAAAACCGATGTCCTTGGAAGAAATCGCAGAGGCCTTTGACCTCTCGCGCGAGCGCGTCCGACAAATCAAGGAGCGCGCCATTCGGCGCTTGCGCAAGGTATACAACCGCAACATCTTGCGCACCTACTTAGGCTGAGCATAGGCCCGTTGGGCCATGCGCCGATGATATAGCAGCCACACCCATAGTAAAGCGGGTAATTTTTCGGCATACCTTCGCGGCGTTTTTCGCAACCACACACGGAGGGCACCAGTGAACTTGGCACTCGATATCGGCAACACGCGCATAAAGGCCGGGCTTTTCCAAGGCAGGGAATTGCTCGATGTAGCGCAATGGGATGCCAGTCAATGGCCAGAAGTAGTGGCATATGCGCGCCAGGTCAACGTTAAATGGTTGATGATGGCGAGCGTCGCACCACTAAGCACCGAATTTAGGGATCGGCTGTGGCTTAGCGTCAATGTGCCGCTTGAACTAACCCACGATACGCCACTGCCCTTTCTCAATACCTACCGCACCCCGCACACTCTGGGCCGAGACCGCCTTGCCGCCGTGGCTGGCGCCCAGGCCCTTTGGCCGCAAAAGGATTGCTTAGTGGTGGATTGTGGCACCTGCATCAAGTACGATGCGATTACTCACGACGGCACCTATCTGGGCGGCAACATTTCACCTGGCGCTCACATGCGCCTGAAGGCGCTCAATGCCTTCACAGCGCAATTGCCCTTGGTAGCGATGCAAGTGCCAGAATATCCCATCGGGCACGATACCACCACCGCCCTCCAAAATGGCGCCTTGCTCGGCGCAGCACTCGAGATTGCGGGCTTTGTGCAGGTCTTCGAACGCCGCCTTCCGAACCTGACCACCGTGCTCACCGGAGGCGATGCAACCTTTTTCCAGGCACTGTTGCCATTTGAACCCATAGTGGAACCACACCTGACGCTGCACGGCCTAAATCACATCCTCCTTTTTAACACATCCTTCACCTGACCTCGATGCACCCAGTACTGTTGCGTATGAAGCCCTTATCCCTCCTTGGCCTTGCCCTTTTTTCCATGACGGCCTCTGCCCTTTGGGCACAGCCCAAATTCAACTCCCCCTATTCGCGTTTTGGCTTAGGTGACCCAGTCCGCCCCTTCTTCGCAGCACCAGCTGGTTATGGCGGCCAAACCGCAGCATTTCACGACTACTACCATCTAAATCCTTTCAACCCGGCCTCCTACGCTTTCCTCAGAACTGCCACCTTCGAAGGTGGAGCCTATGCTAAACACGGCTCTTATCAGTCCGCTTCTACCAACCAACGCACCTGGACTGGCAACATGGCCTATTTGGCTCTGGGCTTTCCCTTCCGAAATGCCATTAACGACATCCTCGACCGCCAGCGCTCGCCTTGGTACTATGGAATGGGGCTAGCTCTCATGCCTCATAGCGCTGTCGGATATAATGTCGCAGTAACAGACACCTTGCCTAATCTGGGAGCCTTCCTCAGCGAATACAAGGGAGACGGCGGCACCTACAGACTTTCCTGGGCCAATGCCCTGCGCTTTAAGAGAACCGCTGTAGGGGTTGACTTCAGCTGGTTGTTCGGCCGAATGACCTACGAAAGCTCCACCGTCTTCAGCGACTCCTTCCCCACATTCATCAGTACGCGCCGCGACGACCAAAATATCGGTGGCTTTATCTGGAAGGTTGGTCTCCAACACGACTTCGTGCTCCGATACTTTGAGACCGATAACACGCTTCCCAAAGAGTGGTTTACGTTGGGCATAAGCGCTGGTGGCCAGCGCCAAATCAGCGGTAGCAGCAACCACCTCTTCGTGCGCCATCGGGGGCGCCTGGCCAATGGGCAATACAGCAGCGCCGATACGCTCTCGATGCAAAGAGACCAATCTTACACACTGACCCTGCCCAATGCTTTCCGTGCGGGCGTTCAGTATGTTGTGGCCAACAAGTTGCGCGTCGGAGTTGAGTTCGCCCACGAAGGATGGTCGGTCTTCGAAAATACAGCCCGCCCTAACGATGCCGACTTCCGGGATATCTATGAAATTGCCGGAGGCCTCGAGTATATCCCCGACCATATCTCCTACAACCGCTATCTCAAACGCGTGCGCTATCGCACAGGCGCATACTACAGGCAAGACCCGCGCATAGTGGGCAGTGGAAGCCTCGACGACATCGGCCTTTCGGTGGGCATGGGCTTCCCGCTTATCCTGCCGCGCCAACAGGTGTCTTTCGTCCAGACAGCCCTGGAAATAGGGCGGCTTGGACGCGCCACCAGCATTCGGGAAACTTACGCGCGCATCACGCTGGGCTTTACCTTCAACGACGACAGCTGGTTCTTCAAACGCCGCTTCGACTAAGGCCCCTACACGGACCGGTTAGGCCGTGAGAAAAGTCGGACAACCACCTCTTGCACGCACCACCGCCCTTCTCCCTCCTATCTTGTTTTTTAGGGGAAAAAATGGCTGCCGGCTTCGAAGCAGTTGCTGCGGACATTGCAGCTGAGCGCAGCCGTTGTTTGGCCCTAGGCGTGTTTTAGGTCCGCTTTCGGGCTCTAATAACGGCGCGATAGCAACCTCTCAGCACTGCTTATGTCATAGCAGAGATGCTAACGCGCCGCTACGCCATTAACCGAGGCCAAGCGCGGGAACAGCAAGGCACAGCTACGCCATTATTAAGGCCCAACGCGGGACGAGCACATGCCAAACTCAGGCCAAAGCCTCAAGGCTACACGCGCGCGAAAGGGCCAAGTAAGGGCTTCAGGCCCGTTTTTTCCCAAAAAAACAGCTGTAAGTTGTAATGGCAGCCCAGCCGTAGCCTCAAAGTGAGCGAGAGAGGATGTAGGCCAAGTACACCTCGTCGGCATTGGTTACGCCGAGGCGGTTGTTGGTCAGATGGATAAGGCTAGGCAAAGCGCGCTCCAGTTCGCTTCCCAATTGGGCCAAAACGAGTTCATTGCCGCGCAGCCAGCGCAGCCATTCGCCCTGTTGCAGGTCGAAGCGGCGCTTTTGCAGGGCATCCCACAGCTCTATTACTACCAGACGTATCTCCTCCTGTTGAGGGCGGAAGTTGTCTTCAAAAAGGCCGCTGAGGTCTTCCATCCATTGGGCGGGCGTGCCGTTGTTGGTCTCTATAGGTTGTATAAATATGGGCGCCCACTGCCGGTACAGAGCGTCGAAGTACCGAGCACTCTGCTCTCGGTCCCAGCCTATCGCATAGGCAAGAATAACTTGCAGCCGCAGGGCGTCGAACAATGCATCTCCGTAAGTATAAGGCGGGCGCATGCGCTCCAAAGCGACGCGAGTGGAGAGATGGAAGTGCTCCTCGCCCCAGTACAACGACTCGGGCAAGCGAAACACCTCTCGATTGGGCAGGTAAAGTTCCTCCTTTATACGCCCCCGCTCGCCAAACCACTCTCCAACAGAAGCCCGCATCGCCTCCATCCACGCTGGCTCGCCGTGAAGGCGAAGGCGAATGTGTGTTCCGCCCTCATCATCATAGCGCACAAAGAAAGCGCGCGCTCCTTGCTGAGGCCAAACGTGCTGCTCTAAGAATGGACGCACGCCCCGAATGAGGAAAACGTCCAGCGTTTCGAGCGGATAGAAGTGATACGAAAGCCATTGGCGCGGTTCCATGAGGGCAAAGGTCTGAGGTTTCTCGGGGAAGATGTTTAAAAAGCTTGCTTCATAAAAATGTAACATCGTAACTTTGCCGCACAAAACCGCGGAGTGGAGCAGTTGGTAGCTCGTCGGGCTCATAACCCGAAGGTCGCAGGTTCAAGTCCTGTCTCCGCCACCAAGAGAGCCTCGTCACAATGGCGAGGCTTTTTTCATTGCCCATCGCCAAAAGCGTGATAGACAACCAGGGAGAATGTTCATGGTGCATCTCGTACCACCTGCACCTGATTACCGAAACAGGTTAAGAAGAAAAATAAACCCTTAGGTAGGGAATAATTTTTTGCCAAATTTTAAAAGGGTACGCATTTTTTAAGTGAAAGTTTCAGCGAAGCTCTTTGACAAGTAGGAAAAAAGTTAGCGGAGATTTCACGCCTTCGCTTAACAGCCTCTTGAGCCCAAACAAATAGGCGCTATGGTGGCGCGCCTACCTTCGCGCAGCAGCATTTCGCGGTCTTGTGGAGGCCCTTTTTGCTTGATAAACAAACCCATACAGAAACTGAATACGAAAGCATACGCCACAACGATGATAAGGTTTGACAACTTCCGAGGGCATTTCAGTCGTGTCTTGTGCAGATGGAAGCCTGTGGATTTGAGGTGCTTAAACATGAACTCTATCCCAAAACAGCGCTTGTAGTAGCGGCAAGCCTCTTGGGCTGAGGGCATGTTGGTCAATAGGAAAATGGGTGTTGAATATCCTTTTTCGTGCCAGTACACGGCGTTGGCCTGAGGCAGAGCCTGAGGAATAAACACCATTCGTTTTCGGCTCTTAAGGCCATCGAAACGGCCCTTTTGGCGGCCAAAATCCACTTGACGGTCTGCCGAGGTTCTGAGGACAAAAGAGCATCCTTTTTGAGTACACCACGTCATAAGGTGCTCAGAGTCAAACTCTCCGTCACCTAACAGTACCACATGGCAAGATGGTGGACACAAAGGATGGATCAATTCAAGCAACTGAGTGTGCATCTGGGTAGGGAAGTGCTCTTTTCTACCCTTTCTGACTGACCAAACAATGTGAATGGCTTCATTTCCTAACAGAGCGCAGAGCATTAGCGTGACATTGGAGGAGCCACTTTGGGTGCCATCGAGAATAAAGACGATTTGGTCTTTTCGGGCCATCAGCCTAAGAACGTATTGAGCAAAAGGTTTGTAATATACCTCCCAATCGGTTCATTTGTTAGCTAACCAACGCTTGGTTTGCTGCAGGATAGACTCTTTCTTCTTAGTTTGGTAGGCGTCGGAAGGCACACTTAACTTTTCCAAACTACACCGCCCGCTAAGTATGCAAGCCTGGATGAGGCACGCCATGAGACGAAATCGTCTGAAAGTTTGCCCTTTTTTAGCCGCAGGGTGGATTTGCTGGAGGAAATTGAGGATATCTTTGTGGGCGCTTCGGCGCATGGAGAGTGGAATTGTTTTGTTCGACCGCAAATTCGCTCTCCATTTTTCTTTTTTGACATTTCAAAGAACTGACTCCAGATTTCTCTCCAGAAAATGTGTACCCTTTTCAAAAAAAGATTAAAAAAAAATGCGCAACCACATAATTGCGCGTATATTTGCAGCTGATTAGTTTCGCAGTTTAAAAGTGAGAGAAATGAGAAAATTAAAATTACAAGTGCAAATGTCGGTTGACGGATTTATTTCAGGTTCCAACGGAGAAATGGATTGGGTGACTTTTAATTGGTCAGACGACATTAAAATGTATGTTACCGAAATCACCCGATCCGTTGACACAATTTTACTCGGCAAAAATCTGGCAATGGGTTTTATTCCCTATTGGACGGCAGTTGCCAACGACAAGAACAATCCCGAACAAGAAGCAGGTATTTTTTTTACTCAAACACCTAAAATTGTGTTTAGTAAAACCTTAACTAAATCAGAATGGGATAATACAGAAATAGAAAATGGAGACTTTGTGGATAAAATAAAGGCTTTGAAAGATCAATCAGGTAACGACCTTATTGTATATGGTGGTGGTAAGTTTGTTTCTTCCTTAATTAAAGAGAAACTTATTGATGAATTTCATTTATTTATTAATCCCGCAATACTCGGAAGCGGAATGCCGATTTTTCAAGATATAGATACAATGCAAAAATTAAATTTGATTTTTTCAAAACACTTTGATTGTGGTATTATAGTGCTTGTGTACAAACACTTACAGTATGCGTAGGGATGTCTTTCAAGCCATAGCCGACCCGACAAGACGGGCTATCATTATGCTTTTGACCATAGGAGCCTTAACACCGAATGCCATTGCTGCGCATTTTAAATCTACCAGACAGGCGGTGTCAAAACACTTGCAAATCCTTTCGGAATGTGAAATTGTAAGGCGCGAACAACATGGCAGGGAAATTTACTACTACCTCAACCCGGCAAAAATGAAGGAAGTAGAAGAATGGATAGAACAATTCAGGCAACTGTTGAATAAGCGATTTAAACAATTAGATGACGTACTGGAAAAATTAAAGATAAATAAATGAACAAAGCAGTTTTATTCAATTTTACTGTTGATAGAGTAAGCCATCAAATCAGGGTTGAGCGTTCGTTTAATGCACCGCTTGATTTAGTGTGGTCGGCCTGGACCAAAGCGGAAATCCTTGACCAA
>FWWL01007505.1_pt1 | contig 11476 bp, 11 predicted proteins | sample 2228331 | NCBI WGS metagenome assembly FWWL01 (sample SAMEA103939775, study PRJEB20133) | metagenome
ATCACGACACCGCATCGTATCCGGCTGCCGCGTCTGCAACGCAGCGACATGATCGTACCTGACGCGCGCGGCCGGTTCTATATCTACTACGCCACCGTCACCGACGACCAACAGATTGCGCAGATCCGCCAAACGTTGCAACCACTAGGGGTGGAAGTCGTTTCCTTGCCCACTGTCTTGGGAGGACGTTGGGCCAGCCGGGTCTATCTCGGCCCGTACCTGTCGTTCGATGCGGCGCGGCGGATCCTTGACGTCATCCGCTTTAGCTATTTGCCGGCGCTCGAGCTGGGGACTCTGGGCGCCAGTACGTCTTGAGGAGGCGGCGCAAAAGCTGCCAAGGCGTATCTTCGGCGCCCACGCCCAAACGCGGCAAAACGACAAGGGACGCCGATCGCCCGTCCACACCGCGGGGGCCGCGCCGAACCCAGCCCGGTTGTGTTCCGAAGACATAGCGCAAACCGCTTCGAACAAAAACATCCGCCTGTTCGCTTCGCCATTCGCCGTTGGGTGGCGCTAACCACGGCGTTTCCACTCCCAGCCGCAGGGCAAGCAACCTCTGAGTGCGACTCAGCACCAAGGCCAGTTCCGTGTCGTTCAACCGTGCGAAGATCTCGTGCCGATCGCCATGATTGCCGATGAACACCCCTTCGGCGCGGGCAAACCCTTGCGCTTCTTCCCACGTGAGCGGCCGCATCCATGGCAATGCTTCGGGTTGCAGCGGCGCGCCCGCCTGGTGCAGGTGCGCGTCGACGGCCGCTTCGACCGCTCGAGGCGGCAATGCCTTGATCGCCGCATAATCCTCGCGCCGCGGCGTTTTGCCGACCAAGCGCAAGCCCTCCCGCAGCCGATCCCACCAAAACCACGGTTCATCGAGGTAGCCGATGGCGAGGAAAAACAATGCCGGAACGCGCAAACGCTGCAACACCGGATAGGCGACGGCGGCGTTGTTGGCGTACCCATCGTCGAACGTCACCAACGCCGCCCGCGGCGGCAGCGGCGCACCGCCGTTGTACGCAGCGAAAACCTCGTCGAGCGACACCGCAACTGCGCTTCGAAGCGCGACACCGGCACATGCAACCAGTCGTCCACGGCTGCCTCGTCGGGAACGACGCTGTGATACATCACAATGAGATCAGCGTTCATGACCCTGCCCGCGCTCCGTGCGCTGCCAATGCAGCTTGCGCTGCTGCCAAAAGGACAGCAGCACCAACCAGAATTTTTCCAAAACATAGAACGGCGCATGGCGTAGCGTTCGCCAGAAAAGCGACGACAACCCATACCGCCGTGCCGCGGCGTAATAATGCCCCATCAATGCAGCCATACCCGCAGCGGCCAGCGCTCGCGCCGGTCCCACCCCAGCCACCAGCACCAGACCAAGCGCCAGTACCACCCAGCCGATCGGCGGCAGGTAGAGCTCGGTGGCGCGCGCCACGGCGCGCTTTGGGTCGGTGGCGAACATACGCAGCACCGAACGCCATTCCTGCCGCATCAGCTGCAACTTTCCCCGTTCCCAGCGCACCCGTTGCGTCGCGAGCTGCTGCCGGGTTTCCGGCATCTCGGCCCACACCGCCGCGGCATCGGCGTAGCGAACGCAGATCCCAGCTTCCTGTAGCCGCTGATGGTATTCCAGATCCTCGATGATGCTATAGGCGCGATAAGGCACGCGTTCTAGGGTGCGACGGGTGAGAACGAAGCCGTTGCCGAAGATGCCGGCCGACCAGCCCAACGCGTCGCGTCCTGCCGGACGCAAGCCATTGAGCGAAGCCAGTTGCAACACCGCGATGCGGGCGCGGGGTGTCAGCGGCGGGTTGCGCACGGCGTAGCGTAGCTGGATGGCTTGGGCTCCGTCCTGGAGCATCGCCGCCACCACCTGCAAGGCATGGCGATCGAGCACGGAATCGGCATCGAGCACCAGGGCGGCATCCCAGGGTTCTGTTTCCTGCTGCAACAATGCAAACGCATAATCCAACGCTTGCCCTTTTCCTGGCGGCGCATATTCGATCACCCGTGCCCCTGCCGCTTGCGCCCGCGCCGCCGTATCATCCTGGCAGGCATTAGCCACCACCCACACCGCGAAGCGTTCGCGTGGATAATCGAGATCGAGTGCCGCCGTCACCGTCGTGGCAATATGCGCCGCTTCATCGTGCGCCGGAATGACGATGATCACCCGCGGAAAGCAAGCACCGACCTCGCCCTGCAGCGGCGGCCAAGGATAGGGACGACGCGTTGCTGCCACGGTCAACGCCGTCAGATACAATACGGGAAGCCACGCCAGCACCAGCAGCGCATACCATGCCATCCTCAGCTCCCTTGTATGTCTTCGTGCATTCGCGCTTTCCCTGTCTGAGCGAAACGTTCGTGTTCGCGCAAGCCCAAAGCCTAGCGCAGTTTGGCCTGGCGCTGAGGCACGTCTCGAACCGTCGTCCGCGCGAGGAAGAAGTCCACCCGCCGATGCGTGCCATTCAGTCCCAAGTATTCTACCTGCAAGACGCGACCATCCCCCAGATCCTTGCGGCCTGGCGCTGGGCCAGAGATCACCTGCCGATGTCGGGCCGTCGCTGGCTGCACGCCTGGCGGCAGTGGCAAGAGCCATCGCGTTCGCGGTTGGCACAGCTCATCGGCGCGCTGTTGATCCTGCACCGCTTTGCCGGGCAACCCATTCACTTGCACGCGCACTTCACCTATGGCGCCGCGGCAGTGGCTCGCTGGTGCTGGCTGCTGGGCGGCGTGCCTTATTCCTTGACGCTGCACGGCTCGGATGTGCTTTTCGACGATCCCCCCGATCTAAAGACCAAAGTTCGCGACGCCAGCGCCATCGTTTCGATTTCCCACCGCAACCTCGAAGCGCTGCAGCAACGCTTTGGTGCCGATGTGTTACCGGCGCGCACCGCTGTCATTCCGCTCGGCGTCGTTCCCCTTCCCTACCAACCCCCTCCGCCCCTGACCGAGCCGCTCAAGCTCCTCAATGTCGGCCGATTGAGCGAACACAAGGCGCAGCATGTGCTGATCGACGCCTGTGCACGTCTGCGCGATCGCGGCATTGCGTTCGTGTGCGACATCGTCGGCACCGGCGAGCGGGAAGCGCTGCTGCGCGAGCGCATCGCGGCGCACCGTCTGCAAGGACAAGTACGATTGCTGGGGGCACGCTTTCACGAGGAGGTGCTGACCATGTACCGTCAGTATCATGCGTTCGTGCTCACCAGCATCGTCGAAGGGATGCCCACGGTAATCATGGAAGCGATGAACGCCGGCGTACCCGTCGTCACCACCGACGTCGGCGCCATCCGCGAATTGGTGGCAGAAGCGGCACTGATCGTGCCTGCCAACGATCCCGCGGCGCTCGCCGATGCCCTGACTCGCTTGGCCAAAGGCGAGATCGACACACAGACGCTGACCCGCGCCGCGCACGAACGCTTGCTGAAGCACTTCGACGTTCGCTGCAATCATCGGCGTTTTGCCGAATTCTTGCGCACGCTACCGGTCGCCGCGCCCGGCGATCACCACCCAAACGGTCTGAAACAGTAACTGGATGTCGCGAGCCAAACTCCAGTGGTCGATGTACTCCAGATCCATGCGCATCCATTCATCGAACGTGATGCGCTCGCGATCCGAGATCTGCCAGGTGCAAGTGATGCCCGGCAGCACGCTCAAGCGCCGCAGATAGGTCCGTCGGTCGATGCGCGCGTAATCGTCCAGCGGCAACGGCCTCGGCCCCACCAGGCTCATGTCGCCTTTGAGCACATTGAACAGTTGCGGCAGCTCGTCGAGATTGAGCTTGCGCAGCCACCGCCCTAGCGGGGTGACGCGCGGATCGTTCTTCATTTTGAATGCGGCCCCATCGCGATCGTTGTGCGCGCGCAGCTGTTCACGCATCGCGTCGGCATTCGGGATCATGGTACGAAACTTGTAAAGCTGGAACACCCGGCGGTGGTACCCCAAGCGCGGCTGCACAAACAGCACCGGCGAACCCATCGTCACGCGGATCGCCAGCGCGATGGCCAGCAACAACGGCGACAACACCACGAGGGCCGAAGCCGCCCCCACGATGTCGATTAGCCGTTTGACGACAAAGCTCCAGCCCATCTGTGGCCCTGAGTCGAAGGCCAGCGCCACCTGTGGGTCTTGGTTCGAACCGTCGTGCCAGCGCCGCAAATGCGTGCGATGCGCCAGCGGCACGGGCAGCGGCAAGACACTGGTGAGGGTCTCCACCGGAAACAGCACCTCAATGCCCATCTCCTGCGCGTTGCGCAGCACCGTTTTGACCCGTTCATTGAGCGCCTCGAGCGGCAACGCCACGAAGACCGCATCGACCACGTGCGCGTCCAGATAAGCATCCATCGCCTCTGGAGCCCCGAGGTACGCTTCCGTCCATTGCGGACGCGGGGCCGCGGCAAAATATCCGTCGATGACGACAGTGGCAGAAAGCGCTTGCGTCTGGCGGTAGTGTTCGGCGGCGGGGGTATCCCCCATCACGACCACGTGCTGAACATAACGTCGCTCCGGGTCGAGGAAAGACCACAGCCCCATCTGGGCGTAGCGCAGTGTGACGTCAGCAAGGACATACACGATGGCAAAAAAAAGGGCGAATTTGGGGGTAAACAGCGCCACCCGCCCCACGAGACCGATCGACAAAAGCAGCACAGCACCGCACGCTGCCACCAAGACCGCTTTGAACAGCTGCTCGCGCCAGTGTATGACCCCATCGCGATAATTCTGTAACAGTTGATTAATCACGAGCCAAAACAGCGTCAACAACCCCAACGCCAGGACGTTTCCCACGCTCAACCGCCACTCCAGCACGTAAAGAAAGCGCACCCCCTCGATTTCCCGCCCGATGGCATAAGCCGCCACCAAAAGCGCCAGCCACAGCGCCAGCGTATCGGCAATCACCAGACTACGGATGTGGAAATTCTTCATGCGTGCTCTCCCCGCTCTGCCACTCGGGACGATGCCCCCAAAATCGCTTCGCCCCATACCAGCGCCGCAGAACCGCCACGGGCATGAACCCGGCCCGTTCGATGCCGCGCTGCGACGCGACATTGTCGCACGCGCAATAGATCCAGCAAGGCCCAGGACGCAGGCGGCGCAGCCAGCGCAACGCCCGCGGATAGACCCCGCGACCCCGCGCCTGTGCCAAGGTGTAGCAGTCGTAAATCACCGTGCTTGCCGGCGGCAAGCGCCAGCAACTGCCGGGACCCAGTTCGTACGTCAGATCGAGCACGTCGTCGTGCCGCGTCCAGGCCACATGCACGAGTTCCCCTTGCTCGAAAAAACACCAGGCGCGATCGCCGCGCGCCCAGCGGTGCGGCGCCACCTGCGCGACCAGACGCAAGTGGGGGTCGTGCGCCGAAGCCTCTTGCCAAACCGAGGGGTCAGAACACGGTTCCCCTGCCAGCGACACATCCTGGGGGGGACCGTCGGCGCGAAACACCGCGACACACCGCCGCTGCGGTAATATTGACAGCAGCTTTCGGATCCAGGTCTTTGCAATCATGCACGTCTCATTCGATACCTTGCCAAGCAGCGAACTCATGGGTGTGCGGCTGCACCGCATCCACCGACCCGAGCTGCTGGCGCTCCTTGAACTCGCGCTTGGTCAAAGCGTAACGCGCTATTTTGCCAGCGTCAATGCCCATGCGATGAACCTGGCGTGGACCTTGCCCGACTTTCGCGCGGCGCTGAACCGCGCTGACGTTTCGTTCGTGGATGGTTTCGGCGTCATTCTCGCCGCGCGCTTGACCGGTGTGGCTGTGGGAGAGCGCCTGACGTTCGCCGACTGGATGCCGGCATTTTTCGAGATCTGCGCCAAGCAGCAGGCTCCGGTGTTTTGGCTGGGCGATACCGAGGAAGTTGGAGCCGCCTTCGGCCGATGGCTGGCGCAAGCGCATCCGCACACCCCGTTTGCGGGCTTGCATCATGGTTTTTTTGACAAACACGGCCCAGAAAACGAAACGGTGTTACGCCGCATCGCCGACAGCGGCGCCCAGGTATTGCTGGTGGGCATGAGCATGCCGATCCAGGAGCGCTGGATCGTCGCGAACTGGGCGCATTTGCAGCGCTTGCGCGTCATCATTCCCTCCGGCGGCTACGCGCGCATCGCCACCGGCATCATCCCCCGTGGCCCGCGCTGGATGACGGATCATGGCCTGGAATGGCTATACCGCTTCTGCCAGCAGCCAGCTTACACGTGGAAACGCTATTGGCTGGGCAACCCCTTGTTCCTGGCGCGCGCGCTGCTGTGGCGCTACGCTGGCCTCCAGCCGCGCTGAAGCTCCATCCGGCGCGCCGCCAACATCGCCGCCCATGCAAACCACAAGTACACGGGCATGAAGTAATAATCCGGATTGGTCATCTGTTGGATCAACCATCCGATCGTCGCCCCGATGGTCGTCAGTCCGGCATCGGCGAACATCCCTGTGCCGTGGCGAAAGACCTGCCAGCCGTAAGCCAGCATCGACAGCACGATCGTCAGGTGCAGCAGCAGTCCCGGCACGCCGATTTCCGCCGCAGTGAGCAACGCCCAGTTATGCACCATATATTCGAACCAAGAGGTCACCCGCAGATTCGTCGTGTCGTATTGCTTCATCACACTGGTGTATTGCCCGTAACCCACCCCAGTGAGCGGCTGGGCGGCAATGACGTTGAGGGCGATTTCGTTGAGCGGCTGGCGTACCAGTGCCGAACCCCGATCGTCCTTGGTCAGGCGATCACGGAACGTCTCGGAAAACGTCCATAGCGACGCCGTCACCGCGCTAATGGTCACAAGCGCGGCAAACATTCCAACGACGAGGTTCTTACCGGTGCGTTTCATCCACGCGACGATGCCAAAGGTCATCGCCAGCGCCAGCCCCAGCCAACCTCCGCGAGACCCCGTGAAAACCACCGTGATGAACGCCAACACGACGGCTCCGAGCAATGCGAACTGCACCCAACGTCTGCGCTCGGTGGGAATCATGAACCAGATCCACAAAATGGCGACAAGCAAAAAATTCGCCAGCGTATTGGGATGCCCCATCGTGCCGCTGTAGCGCATGATGTAACCGGAACCGGCAATGCTTTTGAGGGCGAATTCGGTTTTGAGGAGCTGCGCCGTAAACACCACCGGACCGAAAAACTTTTGGTCGAGCACAGCGAGGAACTGCAAAACCACCGCGGCAGCAAACGCGTATCCCATCAGACGGAAATGCCGTTCCCGCATGAAATGGGCAAGAAAATACAGGATGAGGACGATCTTGAGCTCGCGCCACCATACGCTCCAGGCAAAGAACGGCTCACGCGCTATGAACGCAGAGTTGAACGCCCCCCACAGCAGGCTCGCCAGAAAAAGCCCCGACAACCAGCGTGGCACGGCGGGAGGCAAATGCACCTGGCCCCGGTGCTCCTGTTGTCTTTCGTCGCGCTGAAACCACCACAACACCGCCAACAGCAGCAGAATGACATCACTGAGCGCTACCCGAAAGCCGTTGACCAGCACCACGAAAGGCCAGCCGGTACGAAAACCGAAGTTGTTGTCGATGAACGTCAGCGCCAGGGAAAACACCGTCAGCACGAACAGCATATCGTGCAGCCGCTGCGCCGGCCAGACGAACCCAAGAACAAGCAGGATACTGACGCCACTCAGACCGGCGACCACCGCCAGCGCATTTTTGATGTCTGCACCGAGCGCTTGCGCAAAAAGGGTGCCGATCATCAGCCCGAGAGTCAGAGGCACCCCCCAACCGAACACCGACAGGTGGGCAGAGGCCGTTTTCATCAACCTTGCCTTACAGCCAGCGCAACAACCACCCAGGAATCGGAAAACGCCGAAAGGTAATCACCGCCCCCAGCACCGGCACGTCCATGCGTTTGAGTTCGGCCACTTGCGCTGCCAGCGCCGGCTTGCGGGCTTCGCCGCTTTTGAGCACCAATACCACACCGCTGCTCTCTCCCGCCAGCAAATGCCCTTCCGCGCTTCGGGAAAGCGGCGGCACATCGATGAGGATATGGGCATAGAGCTGGCGTGCGGTGTGCAACAGCGAACGAAACCAGCGCAGTTTCTCAGACACCGAAAAGGCATCTCCGCCGCGCAACGACACACAGTTGAGGGCATGCGTCAGCGGCAACTGCTGCCACGAAAATGCCTGACCGACGTACAAGAGAAAGTGCTCCGCCGACGCTGCCCCTCCCGTGGCACGAAAGTCGATCAAGAGGGTTCTGCCACGCGCGCCGCTTCCGGCCAAGTGGTGGGCAAGCAGGTAACTCAGCGTACTGACGCCACTTTGCGGGGTCAGGCCAGCCAAGACCACCGTCTGGGGCCCATCGTGTTGTTCCAAGTTGAGGTAGTGGGCAATGCGCTGGACCTCCAAGCCCCACGACGCCGGCAATTGCCGCAGCGGTGCCGGCAACACGAAACCTGGAGCAACAGCGGGGGCTGGCACCTTGGGGTCTAACCCTCCAGGAGGTTGAATCTCCACCTGTGGCGCTGCACCTGCGTCTGCCCCCGATCGTGACGAAGCACGCTGAGGTTGCGCGGTTTGCGAAATCGGTGCTTCGGACGACCGAGTGGCCTTGCCTGCAGCGGCTGGCGCTGCGTCTCTCCCCCACGGATCGGGAACCCATTTGCTCGTTGCCGCACCGATACCCGCAGGTTTTGATGCGCCGCGATCGAGGATATCGGACAATCTCATGTGTTCTGCTCCTGCGGCCATGGCGACATGACGGCATTGGACCTGCCCGCGCCCATCTCGAGGAAATTCGGCACTGGGCGTTCTTCCAACGTCCCCAACACCGGCACAAGGGGTGCGGCATCGGCAGGGGAATAGATGCGCTGTTCGGACAAATACGCCGCCATTGCCAAACCTGCGGCGATGATCGGCCCGAGCAGCAAAGCCAGCGTGATCATCAACGTGGGCCGAGGAAACACCGGAGCGTTCGGCAAACGGGGCGCTGCAGCGATACTGACGTTGGCAAAACGCGCCTCATCCTTGGCTTCGCGAATGCGGGCTTCTTCCTGCTTGTCGGCATAAAGCGAATATTGCTTGCTCACCACTTCCTTTTCCAGCTTGAGTTGCTCATAGGCCAGTGCTTTGCCGGTCAAGCGCACCGCCTCGCGCTGCACTTCCTCAATGCGCTTTTCCACACTCGCCAGCGCCGACAGCAGGCTCTTTTCCTCCACCCGCAGATCCTCGACGATCTGACGCAGATACTGACGGATCTGTTGACGCATGTTGCCCAACTGCATTTCGGCATCGCGAACCGGCTTCGAATCCGGTTGATAATCATTGCGTGCCCGCTGCAGGTTGATGGTCAGCTGCGCCAGCGTCTTTTCCATTTCGATCAGGGCCGGAAAATCGTAGGTGGCGCTTTTGGGCAAGCCAACCAAACCCCGGCCTCCTTCTTTGTCGAAACGGCGCTGCACTTCGTCAAACGCACTGAACTTGGCCCGCACTTCCTCGAGCTGGGCGCGCAAGCGCATCCGTTCCTGCTCGAGGTTGCGCACGAGCTCCAGTAAGGTCAAGCGCTGTACCTGCGGATCGACGATGCCTTCCTGCTTGGTGACCTGCTCGAGCTCCTGGTTCAGCTGCGCCAGCCGGCGTTGTAAAAACGCCGTCTGGTTCTCGAAAAAGCCCAGACCGCCTTTGACGCGGTTGATCTCGATGAAGAAATCGACGAAATTGTTCACGATTGCCGACAACGTCTCCGTGGTCTGTTTGGGATCACGCCCGGTGAACGTGACCCGCACGACATTGGACTCGGTCAGCGGCTCGGCCTTGAGTGCGGCTTTGAGGGCATTGACCTGCGCCTGCACGGCACGGGGGTCGTCCATCGGCGCCAATCCCAGTTTTTCGACGACCTGCGCCAGATGCTCGGTGGATTGCAACAGGAAAATGACGGTGTTGAGGTCTTTGAGCGAGACCGTCGCTTCGAAATAGGTGTTCGCTTCGGCCTGGACCATGAAGGGCTTGGTCAATGAAGGTTTGACCAACAGGTCAGCCGTCACTTGATAGCGTGGCGGTGACAGCAGCGCTACCGCGATGGTCGCGAACAGGACCCCCAAAAACACGCCCAAAAACACCCGTTTTTTGAAGAAGAAGATCGCCAGCACGTCGCGCAGCGTTTGCGCCGGTGGCGGGGGCAATCGTATGGGACCAGAGGGAGCAGGATGCACGCTGGGTAGCGACATGGGATATCCTCTCAGAAATCGCGTGTGTAGCCGAAACTAAAGGGGCGCGGGATCAACGACCACAGTTGTTCCGCGGTCAGCGCCGCATCGGCCAGTGGCGTATTGGGCACATAGACCACGTCTCCCTGACGCAGGATGGGATCGCGCCCCAGGTTACCGGTGGTGAGGATTTCTTTCAGGTCGATGACTCGTCCCACGGGATGGTTGGCCTCATCGCGGGTGATCAGCAATACGGTCCTGGCTTCGGCGCGCGGGTCCAGACCGCCAGCCATCGCAATGGCCTGAGTCACCGTGATTGGGCCGATGAGTTCAATGAAATTGGGCCGCCCCACGTAACCGAATACGTAAGCGCGATTCCCGGCGGCCTTGAGCAGCAACGTCGATACGTTCAGCCCGTCAATCACGCGGGCGTAGGCGGCGGTGATTTCCCGTTGGGCTTGGTCGATGGTTTTCCCCGCCACGAAAACTGGCTCGATGAGCGGCAAGGTGATGCGGCCGTCCGGCCCCACCACCGTCAGGCGGCTTTGGCCCCGCGTAGCGGTGCGGATGGCTTCTTTCAGATCCCGGATGCGCTGTCCGAAACGCACCAAACTGACGGTGGCGCGCGGTTGGCGCAGAAGCTTACTGTAGCGCTGACTCAGTTCGTCGGCCAGTTGTTGGGGTGTTTTGCCCACCGCATCGATGTCGCCGAGGTACGGCACGGTAATCCGCCCGTCGGGACGAACGTCGACGGTTCGGTCGAGCTGCGGATAATCGAGAAACTCCACCCGAAGCTGATCGCCGATGGCCAAGCGGTATTCGGGTTGAAGCTGGGTGTCGAACTGGTAAACGATCTCCAGCTCGTCGCCGGGCGAGAGCAAATAATCCCGTCCCACGAACAGTGCCGAGGTTTCCCGCAAGTCTTCGCGATGTACCGCCACCCCCCCTGGTATCTCCGGGCGAGGGGTAGCACAAGCGGCAGCAGCAAGCGCCAGCACGGCAACGAGAAGCGAGTGCAAACGCAACATGGCACGTGCTCGGAGAAAATAAAGACAACTCAGTATATAGCATTTATCGAGTCAATGCACCGTCTGGTTTGTATAAAGACCGACGTAGTTTTGGCAAAGCGCAGCGTAAGGGTCGAGCCGAGCAAGGGGCGGAACTGCGCCCTTCATCGGCGTCGTTTGACGCGAGCGGAAAGGTTCTCAATGCAAAAAACGCTCGTCCGGTTCAGAGGGCGGAATGCTCGATGGCCGTTTGGCCAACGCCACACGTGAGTTCGGCACCCGCCCCAGCTGCGCGTGGATCCACCACGCGGTTTCGACAAGCGCCTCG
>FWWL01009718.1_pt1 | contig 11472 bp, 10 predicted proteins | sample 2228331 | NCBI WGS metagenome assembly FWWL01 (sample SAMEA103939775, study PRJEB20133) | metagenome
TGCCACGGCCGAAGCAGCGCTGGCGGCCTCGGATGCGTCCATCGCCTCGGATCGCGTTCGGCTGTTCCTTGCGCTCGGCGGCGGCTGGGAAGGAGCGATGGCGGGGCCGTGATGGCCGAGCCTTCGCGAAGCGTACGCTCGGCCTGCCCACCAACGCCGTGCTGCGCGCCGATCTTGAAATCGTCACGGTTGCCGATGCCTGTGCGGTCAGGCGGGCGAAGGCGCAGCATCCGGTCCTGCGCAATTATGCCGAGACCACTACGGCGCCAAAAAATGGGCATGCCAGCGCCGCGTCCTCGCCCGCATCGAGGCCAGCACGATGGGCATGGACACCCTCGCGATGGCGCAGCGGCTTGGTACAGTGCGGCAGGCCGAACTTGCTGCCAACCTTGACCCCACCCAAAGCCGGCACCGTGCTGTCGGCACGACGGTCTGGGGGGCAGGGGGCATTTCGCCCGAGATCGCCGGGCTTCTCGCCGCTGTGGGAGGCTGGGTGGGCCATCGGCTCGCCCTCCTCACGACGCGCGGGGCATTCGACAGCCCGCCAACGGCTGAGCACTGCGCGATCTCAGGGCCGGCCTTTCGCCCGCCGAACTGGCCGGGCTGAGATCAAGTCGTCCCAAAGACGCCCGGATCGAAGCGGATTCCATCCTTGAAGAGGCCGCGTGGCATTATCGCAATCTTGCGAGAAGGCCGGACCATGCGCCGCCAGCGGCGCTGCTGGAACATATCGACCACGCGACGTAAGCCGAATTGGAAGCCCCGCTACCGGGATCCGGCGCGCGGCGATCCTCGTGCTCGTCAGCCTGCGTCGCAAACGTCTTTCCTAGGGCCGCGGCATGGGACGGAAGCCTCATGCGCGCATGAGGCGCTCATAGAGGATCGGCACCACGAAGACAGTGAGCACGGTCGAGACGAGCGTGCCAAAGATCAGCGAGATCGCAAGGCCGCCGAACACGGGATCGGGGATCATGATCGCCGAGCCCAGCACGATGGCAAGCGTGGTGAGCAGGATCGGCCGCAGGCGGACCGCGCCGGCCATCCGCGCCGCCTCCGCCAGCGGCATGCCATGTTTCTGGTTATCCTGGATGAAGTCGATGATGAGCAGCGAGTTGCGGATCACCACGCCGGACAGTGCGATGATGCCCACGATGGAGGTCGCCGAAAAGTCGGTTTTCAGCAGCCAGTGGCCCGGAAAGATGCCGATGACCCCCAGAGGCACTGCGGACATGGCAATCAGCGGGGTGAGGAACGAGCGATAATAAGCAACCAGTAGGAAATAGATCGCCGTCAGCGCCGCCCCGAGCGCCATCAGCATGTCGCGGTAGATATCGAGCGTCATCCGCATTTCGCCGCTCCATAGCAGTTGGTAGCCGTCGATGATGTCAGGTGCCTTTTCGCTGAGGCTGAGATTGCCGGTGGCGAGCGGCTGCCCGTCCGGGGTGCGCAATCTCGACAAGCGCCGGTTGAGATCGAGCACCGCATAGACCGGCACGCTCTGCGCAAGTTCTCCTCCGATGAAGATCACGCGCTCATTGTCCTTGCGCTGGACCGGCTTGTCGGCGGTCGATGGTGTGCGCCGGACCAATTCGGCCAGCGGTATCTGGCGGCCGTCCCTGCTGGTCACGTAGAGGCCTTCGAGCCGTGCGGGGGCGGGCTGATCCGCGCGCGGCACATAGGCGCGGATCGGAACGGGGTTGCGCTCTGGATCGATATGGGCACGCCCGACCACCTGGCCATCATAGACAAGTCCCAGAACCTCGGCAATATCGGCAGCTGACACGCCGGAGAGCGCTGCTTTCTCGCGGTCAGGAACAAAGCGCCATTGCGACACGTCGGTAGGCTCGCTGTTCGAGATATCGACCATGTCATAGGTGTTGGCGAACTCGGCTTCCACCTGCTTCGCCAGCCGGCGCAAGCCCACGAGATCTTCGCCGTGCAATTCGGCGAGCACCGTCGCACGCACCGGTGGCCCCGGCGGATCCTCGACCAGTCTCACCCGGGCGCCCGGATAGCGGGTCCGAATGGCTTCGATCTTCAGACGCAATTCGCGGACGAACGTGATCGAGCTTTCCGAACGCTGGTGCTTGTCCAGGAGGTTGACGCGGATTTCGGCGACATTCTCACCCGTGCGAGCCGCCGTTCCCTGCATCAATCCATTGAAATCCGGGACCCCAGCCTGGCCGATCCAGTTCTGGTAGTTCACCACCAGCGGATTGGCGGCAAGCAGGCCGTCGATCTCGTGAACCATCCGGGCCGTATTCTCGACGGGGCTGGCTTCGGCCATGGTGATCACGATGTTGAAGGTGTTCTTGTTGTCCTTGGGAAGGAAGCCCATGGCAACCCCAAGCGGCGGCACCGGCCCGCCGACGCCCGCCGGGCGGATGAACTGCCAGCCGCCTTGCGCGATCGAAAGGAGCAGGGCAACGACCGCGCCGATCATCAGGGCACGACGTGCCTTTGAGTGCTCCTGAAGCGGTCGGATCAGCCAGAGATAGGCGTCCCGCAACTTGTCGGGCTTGCGCTCCGCATGAGCACCGGCCTCTTCCGCGCTTCCATCATCCAATATGCCGCCGGTAGAGGCAGGTCGCTTGACCCAGCGGTTCGCTGCCCAGGGCGTGACGATATAGGCGACAATGATCGACGCGAGCATCGCGATCGGCACATTATAGGCGATGGGATAGAAATAATCGCCCGCCATGCCGGTCACGAGCAGCAGGGCCGCGAACACCAGCATCACGGCAAATGTCGCGAGATTGGTGGCGCCGCCGATCTCGTTGGTGGCAAGGATGGTCACATCCTCCTGCGAAGCGTCGGAGCGCTCGTGATGGTAGTGGCGGTGGATGTTCTCGATCACGACGATCGAGGCATCGACGAGCAGGCCCAGCGCCAGGATAAGCGCGAACAGGGTGATGCGGTTGATCGTCACCCCGCCGAGCAGGTCCGCTCCGAGCGTGATCGAGAAGATGACCGGAACGGTGACGGACACGATCAGCGCCTCGCGCCAGCCGAGGAACAACAGCATGATGAAGCTGACGGTAATCAGCGCGATCGCCAGATGCTCCATCAGCGCGTTGACGGCCTCGTCGGCTTTCTGGCCGTCGTCGCGGGTGGTTACGACATGGACCGCGCGCGGGATGAAGCTGGCCTGCATCCGCGCGACCCGATTGGCCACGGCTTCGGACACGGTGACCGCATTCTCACCCTTCTTCTTTGCAATGGCGATGGTGACGGCGGGCATTTCGCCTTCACCGAGCTTGGCGCGCGGGTCGCCCGCCGCAAATCCGAAACGGCTGAGGCGCGTGATTTCGACATGCGGGCCGTCGGAGATGGTTGCGACATCTCCGATCTTGATCGTGCGGCCATTGCGCACCCCGATCACGAGATCGCGTACCGCCGCCACCGATCCCAGCTCGCCGGAGTAGCGCAGTCGTTCCAGTCGGCCCGCCCGTGCCGGCCCAGAGAGGTTGAGGCCCACATCGGAGGCGCCCAGCGCTCCGCGTGCCTCGGCGAGCGAGATCGAGAAGGACTGCAATCGGACCGGATCGAGCGCGACATCAATCTCTCGGTTGCGCCCGCCATAGACGGAAACCACCGAAACGCCCGGCGTGCTGCGCAGGCGCTCAGCCATCGAATCCGCCAATCGCTTGAGGCCGAAGTCGTCATAGGCGGAGGAAGCGAGGGTCACGGTAACGATGGGCACATCGTCGGCATCGACCGCCTGGATCAGTGGGATAGCCGCATCGGCGGGAAGCCTGCCGCGGTTGGCGATCACCCGGTTGTAGAGCTTGACCAGCGAATCCTCGGGCGGCTGGCCGACCTTGAACTGCACCTGCACCGTGCCGAGGCCGGGTTGGGCAGTGCCGTAACTGTGGTCGAGCCCGGTCATCTCGCTGAGCACGCCTTCAAGCGGTGCCACCACCAGCCGGTCCACCTCTTCGGCGGTGGCGCCGGGCAGGGCGACCGTGACCATCGCACCGGGCACCACGATCTGGGGATTTTCCTCGCGCGGGGTCAGCAACACGGCGAGCGCGCCGAGCAGCAGCGCGGCCAGCAGGAAGACGGTCGTCAGCTTGGAGGTGATGAATGTCCTGGCAAGGCGGCCCGCTAAATTGAGCGGCGCCTCGGTCATCGCGTGGCTCCGCCGGCGAGGCGTGCGCCGTCCCGAACGGTCCGATCGACACGGGCGAGGATGCGTTCACCAGCCGACAGGCCGGAGGTTACGGTGACCCGATCGCCCAGCCGGTCACCCGGCCGCACCCAGCGGAAGGTGAGACGCTTGTCCTGGCCCACCACGAAAACCCCGGTCAGCCCGCCGCGGTCGGTGATCGCGGCGGCAGGCACCGCGACGGTATCTCCGCTGACCCCGTGATTCGTCGCCGATGGGAGCCGGACGCGACCGAACATGCCCGGCATGATTCCGCTATCGGCGGGAAGAACGATCTCTACCGTGTAGCGGCGGGTAGCCGGGTCCGCGGAGGGGACGACGCCCCGGACCTTGCCGGTTACGGGGCGATCTTCGCGCCCGTCGAGCAGCACGGGAGTCGCCGCTCCCGGCACGAACATCCCGAGACTGGCCTGGGGCGCGGCAAAGCGGAACACCAATTGGCCACGGCTCTCCACCGTCACCAGCGGCGATCCTGGCATCACCATGTCTCCGTCGCGGATTTGCCGGGAAACGACGAAACCGTCGAAAGGGCTGGCAACCGAGGTGTAGGCGAGGTCCACCTGGGCAGCGGTGAGTGCCGCCTGTGCCTGGGTGACTCCGGCGGCGGCCGCGCTGTCTCGAAGCTGTTCTTTGCGATAGGCATCCATCGCCAAGGCACCGCTTTGGGCGAGCGGTGCATCGCGCGTGACATCCCCATGCGCATTGCGTTGTTCGGCCAGCGCCGCATCCAGCGCGGCGCTGGCGCGCCGAACAGCGGCCTCGGCCTGCCGCGCGTCGATGGTCGCAAGGATTTGCCCGCGCCTGACGGGCTGGCCGTCATAAAGGTCGGGTGCCCGGATAGTGCCCGAGGCGCGGGCCACGAGTTGCACGCGATCATCGGATTCGACCGTGCCGCTCGCGGCAGTTCCGTCCATGGACGTCGTCAGGGATGCAGTCGTCACGGGCAGGTTGACGGCGGGAGGTTCCGCCGATTGCGATGTCTGGTCCCCACCGCCGCAGCTTGCGAGAAGGATAGGAAACGACAGGGCGATCGCCTTCGCCACACGGTGCTTGCGCTCCATGTCAGCCAACCACCGAAGCGGACTGGATCAGGGCGAGAAGTTGAGAGGCCACCTGATCCACGGATTCGGACCTCTCGCTGTCTCCGGTCAGGCCGGGGGCGAGGGGCAGGATCAGGACCTGTCCAAGCGCGAAGCCAACCAGCGACAACGCGACCTCCTTGGCAGATATGTCCGTTCTGCCTTGCTCCACTGCAGCGACGATCGATTGGAATGGTTGCCGAAGTACCGTGCGTGAAAGGGTGGCGATGCGGGCTTCGTCTCCATCCAGCAGTTCTCGATACAGCAGGCGGGCGAATATCCGGTCGGTCATCAGCCTCCGGACGAACCATCGCACAAAAGCCTCGAGCTGGTTCGACGGGTGCTGGGCCAGCCACGCATCCAGATCGCGGGCGCAAGCCTCGAACACCGAGGCGAGGGTGGCCTCGATCAGGTCGGCCTTGTCCCGGAAGTGATAATAGAGGTTCGCCTGGGTCACCCCGACCAGTCTGGCGATATTGCGCATCGACACGGCTTCGTAGCCGCGCTCGGCGAAAAGCCGGGCGGCGGTTTCGAGTAATTGGGACCGCATGTCGGACATGGAATGCTCACTTGTTGAACGACCGTTAAGTCGGTTAGTAAGTGATTCGTCCGTGGCTGTCCAGCAAGCTTGCGTCGCTACGGCCCTGAACCGGAGATACTGTCGATGCGTGCGCTTGTCTTTGTCCCTCCGCTCCTGCTGTTGCCCACACTCGGCGGATGTATGATGGGGCCGAATTACAAAGGTGCACCGCCACCCCCCGCCTCGATGGGCAATTCCTTCTTGCGGACGGATCAGGTTTCGATGCCCGCCACGCCGCAACTGACGCCATGGTGGCGGGAATTGAACGATCCGCTGCTCGATCAACTGATCGGGCGGGCGCTGTCCTCCAACCCGGCGATCGATATCGCCGAAGCGCGTGTCCGGCAGGCGCGGGCCCATCTGCGAAGCTCGCGCGCGGCATTGGCGCCGGGTGTCGGCACCGGGGCAGGGGCCGGGAATATCCAGGCATCGAGATTGGTGACGGGTGGAGAGGCCAAGTCCTCGTCGCTCTTCCTCGCAGGCTTCGACGCCCTTTGGGAAATCGATCTATTCGGTGGAGCGCGGCGGAATATCGAGGCCACGCGCGCGCAATTCGAGGCCGCGCAGGCCGATGCGGAGAATACCCGCCTCAGCCTGACTGCGGAGATCGCGCGCCAATATCTTGCCCTGCGCGCCAGCCGACAACGTCTGGACCTCGCGCGCCGTCTGCTTGCCAACCAGCAGAAGATCGCGAACCTCACGGCGCAGCTTGAAGGCGCGGGCAAGCTGTCGCGCATCGAGCGCGATCAGGCCGATCGCACCGTGGAAGTCCGGCGGCAAGCCATCGCGGCTCTGGAAGCGGACCGGAACGATCGCAAGGACGCGATAGCCGTGCTGCTGGGAGAAGCCCCTGGCGCGCTCGATGCCATGCTCGATGGCACGGGCCCGGTTCCGCTTCCCCCCGCCGCCGTCCCGGTCGGCGATCCCACCGCCATGCTCGCCCGCAGGCCCGATATCCGGGCGGCCGAGCAGCACCTGCATGCCGCCAATGCCGGGATTGGCGTGGCGGAAGCCGCGCGGATGCCCAAGGTCAGCCTGGCAGGCGTGGTCGGTCTTGGCAGCGCCATGAAGGGCGATATTGCGAGTGCCGACAATCTCTGGTCGCTCGCCGGTCCGACGATCCAATGGAACCTTGCCGATTTTGGACGCGGGCGGGCGGGCGTGTTGCAGGCCGTCGCCGGTCGCGATGAGGCGGCGGCAGCGTATCGCGCCGCCGTGCTCGTGGCCCTTCAGGATGCGGAAAGTTCACTCAACAGATTCGGCGAGGCGCGCAAGGCATTCGCGATGCAGACGCGCAACTCTCTGCTGGCGGACCACAGCGCTGGCCTCGCCCAGCAATCCTGGCGTGCAGGGCGGTCGTCCGCGCTTGCCGCGCTTGCCGCCGAAAACGATCAGTTGGCGGCTGCGGATCTACAGATTCAGGCCCGGATGGCCCTGACGACACAGTTCGTCGCGCTGCAAAAAGCACTAGCGATGGGGGTGAGTGGATAAACCAACTGAGCCAAGAGACGACAGGCGAGCTTGCAGCTTTGTCGATTGGATGTGTTGTCGATGAAGCTTTCGATGTCCTCGATTAGCGCCCTCCTGGAGCTATCGGCCCCTCGTTTTGATCCTCTTTTCGGTCAGCAGGGCGAAGAAGCGCTCGACCTGATTGGGCCAGCACGATGATGTGGGGCTATAGGCAGACTTGCCGGCGATCTCGCGCTCGATGTCATAGAGCTGCCCGATACGCTCGAGCGCCTCGTGTGCGATCTCGGATTTTTGGGACGTCCAGATGTCGTGGAAATCGCGTCGCCAATGGGCAAAGCAGGCTGCTTCCCGGAAACGCTGGCTCCCATCCGCGCCAGGTTCGTAGAGCTTCGCATAGATTCCATGAGGAGGTCAAACAGCGAGCGGCGCTCTGCCAGACTGGTCTCGCTAAAAAACTCACTCTGGAGATCGACATGCCGGTTGCAGCTCATCGTTCCCAAGCGCCGTCCGCTGTTCGCACCGAGCTTACCGCGATTTTTATCTCGCTGGAACTCTCGCAATCGAAATGGTTGGTCACGTCCCTGGCGCCGGGGAACGGCGAGAAGATGTCGAAATTTGTCGTAGCCACAAAGGATGTTGCCGGTCACGTCATCGACAATCGTCGCGCTCGCCCGCAAGTTGCTCGTGGCTCTATGGAAATATGTCAGCGCTGGCGTGATCATCGAGGGCGCCGAATTGACCACCGCGTAGCGCCCCGTACGCCCTTTTTGGAATTCTCCCACGGCTTCGAGCCCTGGGTGGATGCTCGGATGACGAACCGCGTAATTACAGGGCCTGAAAAGCCGCTCGCTGAGATTGGTCTCGTCGAGGAACCCAAGTCCGCCGAATGCGGAATGCTGGCGATGCTGCCTCGAGCAGCGACCGTATATAAGTTGGATCAGGCTCGGTATCGAGTCGCGTCATGCAACGGGTTCTCTCCTTGGATCCAGCCAATGATCAGGATTTACGAAATGCCGCCATAATGCTATCCCGGATAACTCCTCCCCATATAAGTAATTACCTCGTCGAGGATTTCGGCGGTCAGCGCATCATGCGCCGCCTGATGTCTGCGACCCGAAGGAAGTTCTGCTACTGTCCGTGCCATGCCAATGGCTCCCGATGCCTAGCACCGGCTACTATCATAGCAAATACCATAGCAAAGATTATCTTAAGTGAACAGTATTGACCCTAACCGGACCAGGGCAATCGGGTGAAGAAGTTCGTGACAAAGCGCTGATGTGCTGAATCAGTGGGGCTCCTTTCTACAGGAGGAGCGGCAGGGAGGATGGCGAGCGGACGGGTGGATGAAGGGGCTTTCGCGGAAGCGGGTCTATTTCTGGGGTATTTTGAGGATCTTCCCGACGCGCGACAGCCGGGCAAAGTGCGTTATCCGCTAACCGAGGTTCTTCTGCTGTGCCTGCTGGCGGTGTTGTCGGGGGCGGAGACGATCACGGACATCGCCAATTTTGGAGCTCGCAAGCTGGCGTTCCTACGCCGGTTTCGGTCGTTTGCGGGTGGCACGCCGTCCCATGATCATCTCGGCGACATACTGGCGACCCTCGATGCCGATGCGTTTCAGCACTGTTTTGTCGCCTGGGTATCGTCACTGACCGGCATGGCATCAGAGGTGATTGCCATCGACGGCAAGACGGTGCGGCGATCCAAGGGTGCGAAGGCAGCGATCCACATGGTATCGGCCTTTGCCGCGCGCCAACGATTGGTGCTGGGTCAGGTCAAGGTCGCCGACAAGGCTAACGAGATTGTCGCCATCCCCCGGCTTTTGGAGATGCTGGAGATCGAGGGTGCGATCATCACCATTGATGCCATGGGCTGCCAGCGCGCCATCACGCGGCAGATCATCGATCAGAAGGCCGACTATGTCCTCGCGCTCAAAGGCAATCAAAGCGCGCTTCACGACGACGTCAGGCTGTTCGCCGCCGAGCAGAAAACCAGGAATTTTGCCGACACCAAAATAAGCCGCCATGAGACGGTCGATGGCGATCACGGCCGGATCGAGACCCGGGTCGCCACGGTCATCCACGACATCATCTGGCTACAAGAGCGCCACAAATGGCCCGGATTGAAGACCATCGTCATTATCGAAAGCATCCGTGAAACCGGCAGCAAGATAGAGCGCGAAACCCGCTTCTATATCAGTTCCCTGAACCTGCCGGCCGACAAACTCGGGCCGATCGTCCGCAGCCATTGGGCCGTCGAAAACAGCCTGCACTGGGTTTTGGATATGGTGTTCCGTGATGACGAATGCCGCGTCAGAACCGACAACGCTCCCGCCAATTTCACCACCATCAAGCACATCGCGACCAATCTCCTGCGACTGCCCAACACCAGCGATTCGCTTCGATCGCGACGCAAAATCGCCGCATGGGACGATGACTTCCTCGCAGGTCTCATCGCCGCTTGATGCCTTCACCCGATTCCCCTGCTAACCGGACTAACCTCTCTTATTCGTGAGGGTGCGCTGACTGGTTCGGTCTGGCTTTCGGCAGGGACATAGGCCCAAGCAGGCTGTACTCCGTCGTTGCGTCTATTTCATCGCGGCGGATCGACAGGTTTGCAGGTTTTACGGACAGGGTTCGAGTGTTCGGCGGCACCGCCGCGTCGACTATGTGGCGCAGGTTTAAGCGCGTTGGCGATGGTGCGGAACAAGTCGGCATCTGGGCAGGCGGAAGCGAACGCGACTCGGATGCGGGTGGATGTTTCGATGACGCGGGCGGCGATTTTGAGGAGACGCACGCGCATTGTGGCGAACTCGGCCGTGGCGAGCGCGGCTTTTTTGCGGATGGCTTGCTGTACGCGCCACATCAGCCAGTAGGCAGCGGTGTGCAGGATTAGGCGCATCTGGTTGGCGTTGGCCGACCGGCACGAGGTCCGGTCGCTGGAAAGCTGGCTCTTGTGCAGCTTGATCAGGTTTTCTGCATTGCCACGTGCGCAGTAATAGACCTCGTACAGGTTCTCCGGGCCGGGCGCGGTCAACGAGGTGACGACGGTGCGGATGTCCATGCCCATGGTGCGGGCTTCGATCCGGGCGACAACGCGGCGCTCGTGCTTCCAGCTTTTCGCGGCGTAGCGGGTCTCGGCAGAGAGGCGCAGGACCGGGCGATCTTCTTCGGCGCGCTGGGTTGCGCAGGCATCGGCCACTGTCACGATTATGGGATCGGCACGCAGCACCGCGTTTGTGGGCATCCCCGATGGCCTGAGCTTGAACTTCGGCCGCGGCGGCAACCCCTTCAGCCGCGCTATCTCGTCCTTCAACGCCTCGTTCTCGGCCTTCAGCGCCGCATTCTCCGCCGTCAGCGTCGCGACCGCTTCCTGAAGAGCCCCAAGTTGATCCGACATAGCCGAAATGACCCGCCGAACATCCGACAACGTGACATCATCGAAAGGGCCAGAACGTCCACGAGTCATCGACAGATCCTATGAGGAGGTGAACAGCGGGAGCAATTCCGCCAGACTGTCTTCTCTGAAAAACCAACTCTGGAGGCAAGGATGTCTGCCCGTTCCGAATCGCCGTCCGCTGTCCGCGTCCATCTTGGCGCGATTTTCGTATCTTTGGAATTGAGCCAGTCGAAGTGGCTAGTGACTTCGCTGTCGCCGGGTAACGGCGAGAAGCTGTCGAGGTTTACGATGGCCGCGCACGAGCTTGGCGGACTTCTGACCTACTTACTCGAACTCCAACGCAAGGCACTGACCCGCACGGGGCAGGCATTTCCGATCATCACCATTCAGGAAGCCGGGTTGGACGGCTTCTGGCTCCATCGGGCGCTCGAAGCGGAAGGAATCGAGAGCCACGTTGTCGACCCCGCCTCGATTGCGGTCTCGCGCCGGCGACGGCGCGTCAAGACCGACCGGATTGACGGGGAAGCGCTGGTCCGAACTATCCTGGCGTACAAGCGAGGCGAACCGCGGGTTTGCGCTATGGTGAGGGCGCCCACGCCTGACGAAGAAGATCGTCGCCGCATCACGCGGGAGCGCAAGGGGCTTGCGAACGAAGCCACAAGGCATACCAACCGGATCAAAGGTCTTCTCGTGCCTATCCGCTTGACGCATACACCCACTACATCTAGTGGCTGCCTTGTGGCGCGCGCCTGACTTTTCCTGCGGCTTGGTGCCACCCA
>FWWL01009720.1_pt1 | contig 11471 bp, 9 predicted proteins | sample 2228331 | NCBI WGS metagenome assembly FWWL01 (sample SAMEA103939775, study PRJEB20133) | metagenome
CGGTTCCCATCGGAACCGCCGGCCTCTTCTTGTTCGGCTCGGATGCGCCGTTCAGCGCGCGTCTTTGACCTTCGTATACGGCACGAAATCGCCCAGCACGACGAACCCGCTCCACATCCGCGACGTGCGATCGACCAGATCGATCTTGTCGACGTTGCACAGCTGGCTGCCATAGATTTTGGTGACCAGGATCTCGTCGTCGCTCAGCTGCTCGGCGCCGCCGCGCGGGCGGTTGACGTAAAGCTTCGATCCGACGCGATAGACGATCGCGGTCTTGTCGATCACCGTGCTCTGGCCCAGCGATGAGCTGGACACGCACTTCACCGGCTTTCCGGCAACGCGCCCTTCGAGCATCTTGGCGAGTTCGGCTTCACCCTTGGGATAAGGCTTCTGATCGGCCGTTGCAGCACCCGTCAGGGTCAGGGCGGCAAGGGCGGCGGCGGTGGCAATTGCAAATCGCATGACGTTCCACTCCTCTGTTACCCAAGATGGTACCGGATCGCGCCTTTCGCAACGCTGAACCGGTTGCAGCTTCAACCCCAGATCCGGTCGTACCGCGCGCCCAGCCCGGTCAGTAGTTCATATTGCGACAAACCAGACAGCGCCGAAACCGTCGGCAGGTCGTAATCCATCGCCAACCAGTCGCCCTCGGCCAGCTCCGGCGCGGCGCTGACATCGACTGCTGTGAGGTCCATCGAAACGCGCCCGATCACCGGCAAGACCTGATCGCCGCGCATCGCCCGCCCCTTGCCCGAAAAACGGCGCAGATAGCCATCGGCATAGCCCAGATTGACGATCGCCACCTCGGTATCGACCGTCGCGGTCCAGGTCGCATTGTAACCGACACTCGCCCCCGCCGGCGCCAGCCGCCGTTGCAGGATCTGCGCCTCGGGCGTCACCACCTGCCGCGTCCGCCCGGCCAGCGCAGGCACCGGCACCGCCCCGTACAGCGCAATCCCCGGGCGGGTCAGGTCGAACGCATAATCCGGCCCAAGCGCGATGCCCGCCGAATTGGCCAGACTCATCCGCCGCGCCCCGCCCCGGCCGCGCAACGCCGCAAAGGCGTCACGCTGCCGCGCATTCAACGGCGCATCCTCGTCCGCGCTGGCGAGATGACTCATCAACGTGTCCACCGGAAGCCCGTCGAGCAGCCCCGCCGTCACATCCTCTGGCCGGATGCCAAGCCGGTTCATGCCGGTATCGACCATCACATCGCACGCACCGCCGCCCGCCTCACGCCAGCGCCGCACCTGCTGCACGCTGTTCAGCACCGGCCGGGCATGCGTCGTCCCCAGCGCGACCGCCATGTCCTCCTCGCGCACGCCATGCAGCACCGATACCGCAACACCCGCATCGGCCAGCGTCAGCGCCTCAGCCCAGGTCGCAACAAAGAAATCGCGGCACCCCGCCGCCGCAAGATGCTGCACCACCTTGCGCGCGCCCAGCCCATAGCCATTGGCCTTGACCGCCGCGCCGCACGCCGCTGGCCCGCTCAACGCGGCAAGCATGCGCCAATTGGCGACCAGCGCGTCGCGATCGAGACGCAGGCGAAGCGGGGAAGCGATCATGCCGCCCGGTTAGGCAAGGCAGCGCTCGACCGCAATCACTCGTGGACCAGATCGCGTTCCTTGAGGAAGAACAGCGTCACCGCCAGCGCCATGGCGACGACCGCCCAAGTGTACCACAGCCCAGCATAGGGATCGCCGCTCTTGGCCACCATAAATTGGCTGATCAGCGGAAGGAACCCGCCGAAATAGCCCGTCCCGATATGATAGGGGATCGACATCGAACTGTAGCGGATGCGCGGCGGGAACAGTTCGGTCAGCAGCGCCGCGACCGGGCCATAGGTCGCCCCCGACAATGCCGCCAGCGCGATGATCGCGATCAGGATCAGCACCAGATCGACGGTGCCCGGAGTCACCTTGTCCAGCGAATAACCGGCATCGGCCAGCGCCTTGTCGATGTCGACCGAGGTATTGGACACGACCGGCACGCTGCCGATCGCGACCGACGCCGATGGGGTCACCGCCTGGGTATAGGGGATGCCCTTTTTGGACAGATAGTCCATCAACTGGCCGCACGTTGTGCTCTGCTGCGCGGCAAAGGGGTCATAGGCGCAGTCCGGTCCCGAAACGACCACCGGCGCGCGCTTCGCCGCCTCGGCCAACCCCGGATTGGCGGCATGCCCCATCGCCCAGAAGAGCGGGAACAGCAGCAACAGCGTAAAGCCATAGCCGATGATGATCGGCTTCTTGCGCCCGATCTTGTCGGAGAGCTTGCCGAACAGGATGAACCAGAACAGCCCCGCCGCCGCGCCCCCCGCTGCGAGCAATTGCGCGACCACCGGTTCGACCCGCATCGGCCCCTGCAGGAACGACAGGACCGAGAAGGTCGCCGTGTACCAGATCACCGTCAGCCCCGCCGCGATCCCGAACAAGGCCACCATCAACCGCCGCCAGTTGCCGGGATAGGTAAAGCTCTCCTTGAGCGGATTGCGCGCAATCTCGCCCGACGCCTTCATCGCCTTGAACACCGGGCTTTCGTTGAGCTTGACGCGCATCCACAGCGAGATGGCGAGCAAGGCGATCGAAAAGATGAAGGGCAGACGCCAGCCCCAATCGTCGAACGTCGCCGACGTCATGCTGAACCGCGTGATCAGCACCACCGCCAGGCTCAGGATGAACCCCGCCGACACGCTCGCCTGGATGAAACTGGTATGATAGCCGGCCCGGCCCGGCGGCGAATGCTCCGCGACATAGATCGCCGCCCCGCCATATTCGCCGCCCAGTGCCAGCCCCTGCAGGATACGCAGGCCGATGACGATCATCGGCGCGGCAACGCCAATGCTGGCATAGGACGGCACCAGCCCCACCCCCGCCGTCGCGATGCCCATCAGCGTGATCGTGACGAGGAACGTATATTTACGCCCGAGCTTGTCGCCCAGATATCCGAACAACACCGCGCCCAATGGCCGGAACCCGAAGCCGACCGCGAACCCGGCCCAGGCATAAAGCGCCTCCAGCACCGGGTTGCCGGTCGCGAAAAAGGTCCGCCCGATGATCCCCGACGCGGCGAGCGTGCCGTAGATAAAGAAGTCATACCATTCGAACACGGTGCCCAGCGATGACGCGGTCACCACCTGCCGCATCTCCGCCTTGCTCGGCTCGCGCTGCGCCAACGCCTCGTCTGCGGTGGTTGCCATGGTTCAGAATCCCCCAATCCCTTTGGAGCAAAGGTTTAACGGGAATGAAGGGGGCGGCAAGCACCCAAAATCCTCCCCGGCACGGGGAGGTGGCAGCGCGAAGCGCTGACGGAGGGGGCCCGAGGCAAGGGAGTCCGTTGCCTCGGGCCCCCTCCACCACCCGCTGCGCAGGCGGTCCCCCTCCCCGTTCCGGGGAGGATTTGAAGGTCGCGCCATTCCCCCCTAAAGCGCCCCCATGCTCCGTCTCTCCGGCCTCAACCTCCCGCTCAACCACGCACCCGAAGCGATCCCCGCCGCAATCTGCGCCCGGCTTGAAATCGCCCGCGCGGACCTCAAAAGCTGGACCCTGTTCAAGCGCGGCAATGACGCGCGCCGCCGCAACGCGATCCAGCTCGTCTACACCTTCGACCTCGACCTCACCGATGAAGCCGCCGTCCTCGCGCGCTTCCCGGACGACAAGGATGTCCGCCCCACTCCCGACATGACCTACCGCCCGCCGGTCGCTGCGCCCGCCGGCTGGTCAGGCAAGCGGCCTGTCGTGATCGGCGCTGGCCCCTGTGGCATCTTTGCCGGCCTGATCCTCGCGCAAATGGGATTCCGCCCGATCATCCTCGATCGCGGCAAGGTGGTGCGCCAGCGGACCAAGGACACCTGGGACCTGTGGCGGCGCAGCGAGCTCAACCCCGACAGCAACGTCCAGTTCGGCGAGGGCGGCGCGGGCACCTTCTCCGACGGCAAGCTCTATTGCCGGGTCAAGGACCCCCGCTTCCTCGGCCGCAAGGTGCTGGAGGAGTTCGTCAAGGCCGGCGCGCCCGACGACATATTGTGGGAAGCCCACCCGCATATCGGCACCTTCCGCCTCGTCACCATGGTCGAAAGCCTGCGCGCGACGATCGAGGAGCTGGGCGGCGAATATCGCTGGCAGACGCGCGTCGACGACGTCGAACTGGACGCCAACCGCAATCTGCGCGGCCTGCATCTCCACGATGGCAGTTTCCTAGAAACCGACATGGTTGTGCTCGCGGTCGGCCATAGCGCGCGCCCGACCTTCGAAATGCTCCACCGCCGCGGCGTGCATGTCGAGGCCAAGCCTTTCGCCATCGGCGTGCGGATCGAACATCCGCAGGCGTGGATCGACACCGCCCGCTTCGGCAATTGCGCCAAGCATCCCGATCTCGGCCCCGCCGCCTATTCGGTGGTCCATCACGCTTCGAACGGGCGCAGCGTCTACAGCTTCTGCATGTGCCCCGGCGGCCGCGTCGTCGCCGCGACCAGCGAGGAAGGCCGCGTCGTCACCAACGGCATGAGCCAGTATTCGCGCGCCGAGTTCAACGCGAACTCGGGCCTCGTCGTCGCGATCGATCCGGCGCGCGACTATCCCGACGGCCCGCTGGCGGGCATCGCGCTCCAGCGGCAGTTCGAGGATCTGGCGTTCATCGCGGGCGGCTCCAACTACAACGCCCCGGTCCAGCGCGTGGGTGACCTCCTCGCCGACCGCGCCTCGACCGCGATCGGGGAGGTTGTGCCGAGCTACAAGCCCGGCGTTACCCCGACCGACCTGTCGGCCTGCCTGCCGCCGTTCGTGATCGAGGCGTTTCGCGAGGCGCTACCCGTGTTCGGCCGCCGCATTGCCAATTACGCGCACCCCGACGCCATCATGACCGGGGTGGAAACGCGCACCTCCAGCCCCGTCCGCATCACGCGCGCCGGCGATTTCCAAAGCCTCAACACACCGGGCCTGTTCCCGGCAGGCGAAGGCGCTGGTTATGCTGGCGGCATTCTCTCCGCCGCGATCGACGGGATCAAGGTGGCTGAGGCAGTGGCGGCGCGCTTGGTGGAAGCGCGTTGAACGGCCCTTATTGCAACTAATTCGCACGAGCAAAGATTTCTTGACACCGCGCAATTCGTCGGTTGCCCCGCCTCTATAATGCGCCTAAGGCGCCTCCGTCCCTGCGGCCAACAAGTAGGACCGGCCGCCCAACGCATGTTCAGGGAGGCTCATTTGGCCCGCAAGAAGATCGCCCTTATCGGCGCCGGTAATATCGGCGGCACGCTTGCCCATCTCGCTGCACTCAAGGGACTGGGCGACATCGTCCTGTTCGACGTGGTCGAGGGCGTTCCGCAGGGCAAGGCGCTCGACCTGTCGCAGTGCGGCCCGGTCGAAGGCTTCGACGCCACGATCACCGGCAGCAACGACTATGCCGACATCGCGGGCGCGGACGTGATCATCGTCACCGCCGGCGTCGCCCGCAAGCCGGGCATGAGCCGCGACGACCTGCTCGGCATCAATCTGAAGGTGATGAAGGCGGTCGGCGAGGGCATCGCCGCCAACGCGCCTGACGCCTTCGTCATCTGCATCACCAACCCGCTCGACGCGATGGTGTGGGCGCTGCGCGAATTCTCCGGCCTCCCGCACAGCAAGGTCGTCGGCATGGCCGGCGTGCTCGATTCGGCGCGCTTCAGCCACTTCCTCGCCGACGAATTCAAGGTCTCGGTCAAGGAAGTGAACAGCTTCGTGCTCGGCGGCCATGGCGACACGATGGTCCCGGTCGTCCAGTATTCGACCGTTGCAGGCATTCCCGTTCCGGACCTCATCAAGATGGGCCGCACCACGCAAGAGCGCATCGACGCGCTCATCCAGCGCACCCGTTCGGGCGGCGGCGAGATCGTCGGCCTGCTCAAGACCGGCTCGGCCTTCTATGCTCCCGCCACCAGCGGCATCGCGATGGCCGAAGCCTATCTGTACGACCAGAAGCGCCTGCTCCCCTGCGCCGCGCACCTGACCGGCCAATATGGCGTCGATGACCTCTATGTCGGCGTTCCGGTGATCATCGGCGCGAATGGCGTCGAGCAGGTGATCGAGATCGAACTGGACGAAGAGGCCAAGGCCAACCTCCAAGTGTCGGTCGACGCGGTCAAGGAACTGCTCGTCGCCTGCAAGGCCATCGACAGCTCGCTCGCTTGATGTCGGCACTCGCGGCCATCGCAATGTTCGGACTTTCGGGTGCGCAGACGTACCCGATCGCCGACGTTCTGAGCACTGCTCGGGACGGTTGCGAGGCCGCGCTTGCGGACAATGACGCAGGGCAGGCGCTTCAGGCAATCGGTTGGACCTCGGTAGCGCCTACTGCGGGCAGCTGGGTGGCTGCCGAACTTGAGAAAGAAGCGGAGTTTTGGCGGCGTGTTCCGAACTACGCGCCATCGCGGATTTACGCCATCAAAGTCGCGGATCAGCTGATTGTAGCGTTCGTCAACACCATCACCCTCAAAGACGGCGATCTGAAGGTCTGCTCGATCGAAGATCGAAATGCGGAGGTCGAAGGAGCTGGCAAAATACTGGAGTGGGCCGGGCGGAAGCCCACCAATCCCGTCTTGCTACAACCGGACTTGCAACTCGAATTTGAGAAGTTCCATGTGTCAAAGGCTTGGAAGCCCGGCCTCCACGCAAGTGCCGATAGCACGATAATCCGATATATGGCGCCAAAGAATGGCGGCACCGGCCTACTGTTTGCCTCAGAGCGCCTCGTAAAGAAGGAGGTGCCATGACGCCTTCTTCTATCGCGCTGACAGCTCTGGCCCCAATGGCGTTAGTGCAGACCGCCCCCGCCCCTGCGCCATCGCCGCTGTTTGCGGCGTTTAAGGCGGCGTGCTTCAACCTTAAAAGCGCAGACGGCAAGTCCGCCTTCGACCAAATCGCCCCCGCCGCCAAGGCTGCCGGTTGGATCGAGGTCGCGGAGGCCGATGCCGATCCGCGCGTCGCCCGCATCACCGCCATGGGCCGCAAGGCGGTGCAGGCCGAGGAGCCCGACGGCACTCAGGTCGGCCAGATGTTCCGCCACAGCTTTGACGGCCGCACCGTCTGGCTCGTCACCAGCCGCTTCGTCGCCAAGGAAGGCTATTGGGGCAATGGCTGCCGCGCCTACGACCTCGACGCCCCCGCCGCCCCGCCGCGCGAAGTGATCGATGGCTGGGTCGGATCGGCTCCGACCGGGGTTCAGGCCAACGGCACGGCGACCAAGCGGCTGTGGGAGCCGTGGCAGACTGGCGTCACGCTCGAAATTACCTATGTCCCGCGCGATCACCCGCTGGGCTCATCTTACGGCATCCAGGGCCTGGTCCTGGTCTCGCAATCTATCGGAGGGTTCTGAATGTCCATTCTCATCGACCGGAATACCAAGGTCATCACGCAGGGTATGACCGGTGAGACCGGCACCTTCCACACCCAGCAGGCGCTGGCATATGGCACCCAGATGGTCGGCGGCGTGACCCCCGGCAAGGGCGGCACCACGCATATCGGCCTGCCGGTGTTCGACACGGTTGCCGAAGCCAAGAGCAAGACCGGCGCCGACGCATCGGTCATCTACGTCCCGCCGCCCTTCGCCGCGGACTCGATCCTGGAAGCGATCGACGCCGAAATCCCGCTCATCGTGTGCATCACCGAAGGCATTCCGGTGCTCGACATGGTCAAGGTGAAGCGCGCCCTGTCCGGCAGCAAGTCGCGCCTGATCGGCCCGAACTGCCCCGGCCTGCTGACGCCTGGCGAGTGCAAGATCGGCATCATGCCCGGCAACATCTTCTCGAAGGGCAGCGTCGGCGTCGTCTCGCGCTCGGGCACGCTGACCTATGAAGCGGTGTTCCAGACCACCAACGCCGGCCTCGGCCAGACCACCGCAGTCGGCATCGGCGGCGATCCGGTCAACGGCACCAACTTCATCGACGTGCTTGAGCTGTTCCTCGCCGACGACGCGACCGAGAGCATCATCATGATCGGCGAAATCGGCGGCGATGCCGAAGAGCAGGCCGCGCAGTTCCTGATCGACGAGGCCAAGCGCGGTCGCAAGAAGCCGATGGCCGGCTTCATCGCAGGCCGCACCGCGCCTCCGGGCCGCCGCATGGGCCATGCCGGCGCGATCGTGTCGGGCGGCAAGGGCGATGCCGAGAGCAAGATCGCGGCGATGGAGGCAGCGGGCATCCGCGTGTCGCAATCGCCCAGCCTGCTCGGCGAAACGCTGCTCGAGGCGTTGAAGGGCTAAAGTTGTACGTCGCCCCGGCGCAGGCCGGGGCCGCCAGCGGCCAGGCGCTGGTTCGACAAACTGGGCGGCCCCGGCCTTCGCCGGGGCGACGAGGTGGTTTATGGGTGATCAGGCAATGGATTTCGCGGATATCGCTGGTGGCGTAAGCCCCGCTTTCGTCGAGACGATGTATGCGAAGTTCAAGGCGGACCCCGCCTCGGTCGAGGCCGGCTGGCGTGAGTGGTTCGCCGGGCTGGAAAACACCGCAACCGGCCCGAGCTGGGCCAATCCGCGCTGGCCGCTGAAGGACACCGACGCGCTGACCGCGGCGCTCGACCCGACCCAGATGGAGCCGGCGCCCAAGCCTGCACGCGGCGGTGCCCCGGCCCCGGCGGCGGCCCCTGCCCCTGCCGCATCGACCGCCGACATCGCGCGCGCCGCGAATGATTCGATCCGCGCGATGCTGCTGATCCGCACCTATCGCGTGCGCGGCCATCTCGCCGCCAATCTCGACCCGCTCGGCCTGTCGAAGCAGGATTTGCCGGCCGACCTGACGCCCGAATATCACGGCTTCACCGACGCCGACATGGACCGCCCGATCTATCTCGGCGGCACGCTCGGCCTCGAAAAGGCGACGATGCGCGAAATCGTCGCCACGCTGCGCAAGAATTACTGCGGCAATGTCGGCCTCGAATATATGCACATCGCCGATGTGGAGGAGCGCCGCTTCCTGCAAGAGCGGATCGAGGGCCAGGACAAGGCGATCGAATTCTCGCCCAACGGCAAGAAGGCGATCCTGTCCAAGGTGATCGAGGCCGAGCAGTGGGAAAAGTTCCTCGGCAAGAAGTATGTCGGCACGAAGCGCTTCGGCCTTGACGGCGGTGAATCGATGATCCCCGCGATGGAAGCGATCATCAAGTATGGCGGCCAGTACGGCGTGCGCGAGATCGTGTACGGCATGGCCCATCGCGGCCGCCTCAACATGCTCGCCAACGTGATGGCCAAGCCCTATCGCGTGATCTTCCACGAATTCGCCGGCGGCTCGGCCAACCCCGACGATATCGGCGGTTCGGGCGACGTGAAGTACCACCTCGGCACCAGCACCGATCGCGAGTTCGATGGGATCAGCGTCCATATGTCGCTGGTCGCCAACCCCTCGCACCTCGAAGCGGTCAACCCGGTCGTGCTCGGCAAGGTCCGCGCGCAGCAGACCAACCGCAACGACCTTGAGGACCATGAGCAGGTTCTCCCCGTGCTGCTGCACGGCGACGCCGCGTTCGCGGGTCAGGGCATTGTGTGGGAGTGCCTCGGCTTCTCCGGGATCCGCGGCTACAATACCGGCGGCTGCATCCACTTCATCATCAACAACCAGATCGGCTTCACCACCAGCCCGCAATTCGCGCGCTCCTCGCCCTATCCGTCGGACGTGGCGAAGGGCGTGATGGCGCCGATCTTCCACGTCAACGGCGACGATCCCGAAGCCGTGACCTTCGCGTGCAAGATGGCGATCGAATATCGCCAGAAGTTCAAGCGCGACGTCGTGATCGACATGTGGTGCTATCGCCGCTTCGGCCATAACGAAGGCGACGAACCGTCCTTCACCCAGCCGCTGATGTACGCCAAGATCAAGGGCCATCCCGGCGTCGCCGACCTCTATGCCAAGCGGCTTGAGGCGGAAGGCGTGGTCGACAGCGGCTTCGCGGCCAAGCACATCGCCGACTTCACCGCGCATCTCGAGGACGAGTTCAGCGCGGGCGCGACCTACAAAGCGAACAAGGCCGACTGGTTTGGCGGCCGCTGGACCGGCCTGTCCGCCCCGGTCGACGCCGAAAATGCGCGCCGCAACGTCGAAACCGGCATCGACAAGAAGTTGTTCGACAGCCTCGGTCGCACACTGACCAGCGTTCCCGAGGGGCTGACCCCGCACAAGACACTGCTGCGCGTGCTCGATGCCAAGGCGAACATGTTCAAGTCGGGCGAGAATTTCGACTGGGCGACCGGTGAGGCACTGGCCTTCGGCGCGCTGCTGTCGGAAGGCTATGGCGTCCGCCTGTCGGGCCAGGATTCAGGCCGCGGCACGTTCAGCCAGCGTCACGCCGTCTGGGTCGACCAGACCGACGAGCGCAAATACGTGCCGCTCAGCACCATCCCGCATGGCCGGTTCGAGGTGCTGGACAGCCCGCTCTCCGAATATGGCGTGCTCGGCTTCGAATATGGCTATGCCCTCGCCGACCCCAAGAGCCTGGTGCTGTGGGAGGCGCAGTTCGGCGACTTCGTCAACGGCGCGCAGATCATGATCGATCAGTTCATCGCGTCGGGCGAGTCCAAATGGCTGCGCGCCAACGGCCTCGTGATGCTCCTCCCGCACGGCTATGAAGGCCAGGGTCCCGAGCATAGCTCCGCGCGTCCCGAGCGCTTCCTTCAGCTGTGCGCGGGCGACAATATGCAGGTCGCGAACGTCACCACGCCGGCGAACTATTTCCACCTGCTGCGCCGCCAGATGCACCGCAATTTCCGCAAGCCGCTGGTGATCATGACGCCCAAGTCGCTGCTGCGCCACAAGCTCGCAGTGTCGACCGCGGACCAGTTCCAGGGCGACACGCATTTCATGCGCATCCTGTCGGACCCCTCGGCCCCGGCGGACAAGGATGTGAAGCGCGTCGTGCTGTGCACCGGCAAGGTCGCGTACGACCTGATCGAGGCACGCGACGCGGCGGGCGACAAGAACACCGCGATCATCCGCATCGAACAGCTCTACCCCTTCCCCGGCGATCCGCTGGTCGCGCGCCTGTCGCGCATGACCAATGTCGAGGAAGTGGTGTGGGCGCAGGAAGAGCCGCGCAACAACGGCTACTGGTTCTTCGTCGAACCCTATATCGAGGCATGCATGGTCGAAGCGGGCATCAAGCCGCAGCGTCCGCGCTATGCCGGTCGCGCCGCGGCGGCATCGCCCGCCACCGGCCTGATGAAGCGCCACCAAGCCGAACAGGGCGCGCTGATCGCCGACGCGCTCGGCCATAATGTGCGCGAGGAAATCCGCCGCGCACGCACCACCGAAGACCCCAAGACCGCCGGCAAGGCGGGCGCCTGATCCCCCAGGAAGGACCCAACGAGATGGCCACCGAAATCCTCGTCCCCGTGCTGGGCGAATCGATCACCGAAGCGACGCTGGGCGAGTGGCTCAAGCAGCCGGGCGAACCCGTCGCGGCGGACGAACCCGTCGCCAGCCTCGAGACCGACAAGGTCTCGGTCGAAGT
>FWWL01009722.1_pt1 | contig 11470 bp, 17 predicted proteins | sample 2228331 | NCBI WGS metagenome assembly FWWL01 (sample SAMEA103939775, study PRJEB20133) | metagenome
AAAAATTTATTTTTTATTATATAAAGAAGACGGTAAATATATTATTCAGGAATATTATGGAATTTCACAGTTAAATTCAAAGTATAAAAAAGATGTTTATGATGCTTATGCAATATATCAATTTATGAGAGATTATCAAAAAGGAGGTAATAATGAAGAGAAAGTTGACAAAAGAGCAAATTGAAATCATCAAAAGGAAGAGAGAAATTGAGATACGGAGGGCATTAAAAAAACAATCTAAGCCATTATTTAATGAAAACAACAAAACTAAAAAGAAGGATATATGAAAGATACAACCTATTTAGACGAATTCAGGGATTATTTATATTATATTATTTCTACTCAATATAGAGAAGATATTATAGGGTATATAGAACTCATAACGGCTATTTATTTATATAATCTCTCAATCTCACCCAATATAGGGAATAAAATAAAGACAATTAAATTAAATAAAAGAATTGAATTTGATTTTGACATAGCCGACGAGGTTATTAAAATTATAACTGATTATAAAAAATATAAAGCCCTTTTATCATTATATAATTATTCTAATAAAGAACAAGGCAGCTACGGGTTGTATATTGTATATAATAATAACGACTATGTAAGTTTAAAACCCCTTGTGCAAGATATTATAAATAACTTTAAAAATGATGATTTGACAATTGGATATTATAAAAAAGCAAAATTTGAATATATACTTGATTTAGCAAGGCTTCTTTCGGCTTTAGCTAAATTTATAATACAAGTAAGATATAATGTTAGAAATGATAGTTTTGATTATATTTTTAGTGAAAAAATGAAAAATGTTGATATAATAAAAAATATAAGGGATAAAATGAATACCTTATTGAATATTCTACCAGAAATGGAATTGAAAACATTTATAGATATACTTGAATTGTCAGAAAAAAAATATAGTAAGCAGTTACCTACAAAAAAAATGAAGCCTGAAACATATTTATTTCAATTTTATCCTATTGAATATCCTGAATATGCAAACTATGAATTATTACTTAATATGACATTTAATATTCATAAATCATATGAAATTATAATAAAAGATGACCAAATGGATAAAACACCACAAGAGCTTTTTAACTTCTTATCAGAACAATATTATTCTATTGTATCAAAATTAAAAAGCCCTTATAATGTATTATTTAGCGGTAAAGACCGCTCTTTAGAAAAGATTTTGTCGCTTGACAAAATCTCTTTATATGAACTTGCTACTTTGTTATTATCCTTTAAAGATATTATCAGACAAAGAATATACCATATTTTATCAGGAAAATATTATACAAGTGTTTTTAATAAAAAAACTGGTTCTAAATATTTAAAATTAGAGACACAAGAAATATTAAAAGAAATGAACGAAAAAAACTTACAAAAATTATTTGATATAAATGAAAAATTTAACGAAGAAATAATAGATAAAGTATCCGAATTCTCTTATATCTATAGTAAAAAAATAGACTTTTATACTTTGTTTGAAGATATTTGTAATACGGAAGTTACAACTGTTCCAATTACAAGCAAAAATACAGATATACCAGCCTTTAAAGATATTGGTTTAGCAGGAGCGTATAATATTGGTAGAATTGATGTTGTAAAATTTAGACAAATAATTAATAGAATAAAAGAATTAACAAAAAAAGAGATGTCAAACACTATAACCCCAGAAGAAAAACAAGAATTACAGAGATTAGAAAAAGAAAAACAATTGGAAATACAAAAAGGAATAATTGTTTCTTGTAAAAAAATTATTACAAACGAAGCCTATGATATTTATTCACAAGCATATAAAATATATAAAAAGATAGAAATAAATGGCCGTATAGTATTAGAATACGCTTATAAAACATTAGGAATACCTAAGGAACAACAGTTCATTACTATTAACAACATTACATATGATAGCCTAATGAATTTTATAAATGAAAATAAAAATAAATTTTCAATGAATATTGAGGTTTCTGATATAGATAGCGAAAATGCAAGAATATATCGTGAAATTATGTCATATGCCCTTTTATCCTTATGCAAAACCTTTCTTTTTGATTATATTGAAAACTTGAAAAATCAAATACTTATACCACCCGACTTTAAATTAGATATTCTTTTTTCTATGTCAGGCTTAGCTCCTTCATATATTTTAACAAAAATCTTATCTGTTGATAAGACACATATAAAAAGAATAAAAGGGCTTATGTCTGTTTCAGGTGGTAAAAGCGGTGAAGATGAACAAATGGATGATAATGTTTCATTTATTAAATTTTATTCAACTGATGATGAAAGGAATAGGACTAAAGAAATAATTAAAAATTTAGGTAAAAAAAGAAAGGGGGAAGTATGAATAATTATATTCAAGATTATCAAATGTTATTTAGGATGTATATTAAAGGTAATATTTCTGGAATATGGTTTTTTTTGTCTAATAAAGATGAGCAATATGTTAAAAATTTTATTGAAGCGAATAGAATATATGCGGTAATTAAGACGCCTGAGGAATTATTTATTGTATTAAAGAAGTTGTTTGAAATTGAAAGATATAACGCTTAAAAGGAGTGATACTATGAATGAAACGAATAAAAAAATTAAAGTTATAGTAATAAAGCCTGAGATATATTCAAGAATAGTTGGATATTTTAGACCTGTTCAATACTGGAATATCGGGAAAAGACAAGAATTTAAAGATAGAAAAAATTTTAAAATTAACAAGGGAGGTCTTTATGAAAAAAAATAAAACAATTAAGGTGTTTGCTGTAAGTAGCAAGAGGATTAAAAATGACAAGTGGTGTAAGACAGTAGATGTTTTTTATTTTAAAGCTAATAAGCTTGTAACAAGGAGATGTTATGGCAAAGTCTTTCAAAATTATTGACAATGGCTATACTCCAGATGAAGATGCTATATTAGAAATAGTTGCAACTTTGGAAACGGCGCTTGCTTTTATAAAAATAATAACAAGCATTTTTCCAGTATCGTCTATCTTTATGGCAAACTATATTGAGAAATTGAAACTGTTTAATAGTGTGAGTATTAATATACCATATGTTAACAAAAAAATTAATATAAAATTAGATAAAGCAAACAAGGAGGTATAAATGTATATGAACGAGAGTGTGTTTTGTAGGACTTCTAAGTATATAGATAGTTATGATACATCACAATTAAAAGGTGTTCTTGGAGTTAATCTTGCGACAAAAGGCAGATATAAATTAGAAGTTATACCAACTGTGATAGTTGGGGTTAAAAGCATTCCTGATGGTTATAATATTATGCGAATTTATGATATGTTTATAAAAAATACAAGAGTATATGTGTTTGCTAACCGTATATCATATGGTCAATCAACTGGTTTTAATTTCCAAATAGGATTTTTAAATACAGACAATCTTTTAACGCATCTTTTTTATTCAATTGACAGGGCTTCAAATGTTAGAATAGAGGGTATATTTTCTAATCCCCCTTATGTTAACATTAAACACGATATATCTGTTGGTGGAGAAATACCTGGCTTTGATTGTGTAATTATTGTAGACTTGATTGTGAGGGGCAATCTAATTAATGTTATAAAGCAGGAGGAAGAGTATGTTGAACAATGATAATGATAATGAAATAATAGAACAAGAAGATGAAAGCATAGTCTTTGACAATTCTATTAAAGAAGTTATTGTTGACGCTTCTACTATTTTCCCCTTTTTTGATAGAAAAGACTTTAAAATTGAAATACCACCACGGACTTCTCCAGAAGACTGTATAGTTCTTGAAGTTTATCGTTTATTCAACGAAGATGGTGAAAGAAAAAGAGAAAAAATAAAAGATGTAGATATTCCAATAGGAGCAACAAAAGAATATGTCAAATCTATGTTGGGTTCTGGCAATTTTTTATTCGTAGTTAAAAACAAATTAAATGGTAAATTCTTGGTATCAAAATCTATACAATTTATTGAAGATGATTATGTATATCAAGAAAAACAACAAAAAGAAACAATAACCAAAATGGAAGGAGGATATGATATGGATGTAAATATTATTATAAAAGAGTATGAGGAATTAAAGAATAAGTATAATGATGTTTTGAGGGAAAAAGACAATTTAAAAGATATGATTTCAACTATAAAAAACGAAAAAGCAAGGGTTGAATTGGAGCTTGAACAAAGTAAAAAGAATATAGAAAGTTTGCGTTCTGAAAACTCCTCATATCTGGCAAGATTAAAAGATTATGAAGACAATCTTAAAAGTATGCGTGATGAGTTGAATGCATTGAAAAAAGAATATGAAAAAGAAATAAAAGAATACGAAAAGAAGATAAATGAATTAAACAATCAATTAAGAGATGTAAATTTTGAAAAAAAATCCCTGGAAAAGGATTTAAACAACTTAAAAGAAACTATAATAGAGCTGAAAAACGAAAAGAGTAAGCTTGAAACAGAAAATATTACATTGAGAAGCTTTAAAGAAATGAAACAGGATAATAAACTAACTGATATGTTAGCAGTTTTAATCAACCAACTAATGGAAAGCAATAAAGAAAAAGTCCTGGCTAATGCTGATATTATTAAATCAAAAATAGAAGCATTAAGAGATATTGAAGTTACAAAACTACAAGCACTTAAAGATGTTGAAGACGAACTTAGTGAACAAGAAATATCCAGTGTTGATGAGGAACCCAAAAACGATAATATACTGTCTAAATTGATTGAAACATTCGGAAAGAATTTCATAACTCCAATAGCAAATGTTCTGGAACAAGCAGGATATTCTGTTGTGAATAAAGATGAACTTGAAAAAGCAATAAATGAAAGAGTAGAGTTAGCACGACTTGCCGAAAGAAAAAAAATAGCAGAAAATCTTGAAAAAGGGAAAAAGAAAATAGAAAAAGTTTCTTTACAAGAAAAAGATACGGTGATAGAAAGCACAAATGAAAAAGAATAAAGATATACAATTTAGCATTGACAATTTTATTGTCAAAATTAAAAGCAATGGTGAAATATATGCTAAAATGCCTTACCTTGATAACAAACTTCAAGATATATGGATTAAAATTGAAAACCCCGAAATTTATAAATTTGTAATAGAATTCATTAAAAAAACTATTCAGGAGACTATATGAAAATAATATTAATTGCTTTAATAATAATCATAATGATAATCAATTCATTAGTTGTTTTCTATTCTGTAAAAATAAATAGTTATAAAAGCGAAATTGAAAAGTTAAATAAAATTATACACAAAACAGATAGCTTGAATAAACAGCTGGAAATAGAATTGAAAACACAGGAAAAATTATATAATACTATTAAAGATAAATACTTGCGTTTTATTAAAGAAAAAGAAGTGTCAATAAAATTTGACACTACAAATATAGATACTATTGCAGAGGAATTAGAAAAAAGATTGAGATAGATAAATAGCTTACCTATAAGGGATTGAAACGAAGATTTAAAGTAAACACAAAAATTAAAATAGGGGGTAGTTATCCACCCCCTATTTTTTATTAAAGAAGTTTTTTGTGAACGATGTTATAGAATTCTGGCGTGAAGAAGATGTCCCCATCTTTGTTGGAGTAAGCATAAATCCATTCTTCTCTATTTTTTCTGGGAGTATAGTATTTACAGGTGTTACATTCCATATTTGTAATGTCGTTTCTGTAACACCTTATTATTTCTATGTTTTCCCTTTCCCTTGTTTCAAGTATGCAGTATATACAGCTTTCCATTCTATCAATGTTTTGTTTATCCATTTTAGCCTCCTATAGTTTTATTATTTTTACTTGCCCATCTTCATCTTTTTGTAAGAATGCATCAAGGTTGGATATAGCAGTAATCAACTCATCAGAAGGATATTTTTTTCCGTCTCCAAAGTATTTAGCAGGATTATTATCTTCTACTATTCCTCTTAGGACATAATATTCGGCGTCACTTGCATATCTGTGTTTCAATTTGCTGAACAATTCTCTCGGTTTGCTGGTTTTTACTTTATAGGGGTTTGAAAAGAAGGGCAACAGGCAGAATACTGAGTTTAAATCTTGGCTTGTAGTAATATATTCATTATCTTGTTGTCTATTAGCAAGTATTGTTTGTGCTTTTACGAGTGCTCTAATGTGGTTTATGCTCCTTTTCGTTCCCTTATCTTCTCTTACCGTTGAAAGGACTTTTGCAAGTTTTCTTATGAATGGTGTTAGTCTTTCTGGTATTGATACATTATAATGTTGTGTTACACGAATAATATTTTGTGGTATTTGGACACCCTTCGCAAGCTGTTCTTCTATGATTTCGTTGTCGTGTTTACAATATGAGAAAGACAGAATTATTTGTCTTGAGATAAATCCTATACTTTTTAGTTCTTCGTAGTGTTCTGCGTATCCGTCTTCTGTAATTGCTCCTATAATACCGAAATTAACATTTCTTGGTAGCTTTACGCTTACGTCTGCTCTTTCAATTCTCCCTAATCCTTCTTCTAATAGGATGTTTGCGAGTGAAGCAAAAGATTTAAAGGCGTCTTTTCTTGAAACCACTTTTTCCATATCTGGGATTACAATGTAACCATTTTCGCCTTTTGCTGTTATATCAAGGACAAGTTTTTCAAGACCGTATCCTGTAATATCATTAACAATGTAACAAGATGAACTGGTAATCTTTGTCAGTAAGAATGATTTTCCTTGTTCTGGTGGCGCAACTATAAGAACGCCTGGTGCTTTTTCCCCTTCTATAAAAGGGATGTGGTAAAGTAAATTTAATAAGTGTTTCATACCATCAAGTCCAATTATATTACTCATATTACCTCCTTGTTAACGAATTTTAGTTATTTGGTTATGTTTGTATACGATATAATCAACAATTTTCTTCTTTTTCAATTCCAAAAGGATATTATCAATTGTCTTGCCTATAACCATTTTATAAAATGTCTCCTTTTTAAATATCTTTCCAACCTTAATACGAGACCACGCCTGAAGCGTGGCCTCTTCTAATTCAGAATAAAGGTTCGTCTTGTTCATTATTAACCTCCTCTTTTTCAATTTCCTCTTTAATTTTGTTAACAACTTCGTTAACAACTTCTTGGGAAACCCCTTTTACCAACTTAACCCCGAGTTTCCTTGTGATTTCAAGTATCTTCTCTCTTCCATACTTTTCAGATAGCCTTTTCAACTCAGAAGTGTCAATTTCTTTTGGCTGTTCTGGTTCTGGTTTTCTTGTTTTCTTATATCCAAACATTTCCAAGAGGTTAAGTTTGTCACTTGTAATCACAAGTTCCGCATACCAGTCTTTATCTGCCTGATACAAAAACTTTGACGCTTCTTCAATGCTAACAAAACACAAGCTGTAGTAATACCTGTTGTCTCCCGTAAATACCGCTACTTTTTCAAGCATAATATCCTTGTTGATTTGGTTGTTTTTTGTAATAGAGTAGATAAAACTACTCAAAACTGACACTTTATCAACTCTTTTTAAAAGATAAAAAGCCATAAGCCTCCTCCTTTTTTTTACTCTTTTACAATTGCCCAATAGCCAGTAAGCCCTAATTCTCTTAATATGACATTACCTTGTTTCCCGTCGTGAAACAAAACCTCTTTCACCATCTTTTGGACTTGTGAACCTGTAAAGTTCTTTAACAAATTGGGGTCTTGGAGTGAAAACAAGATGCCCAGTTTGGTATAGATTGTTTTTACTCCTGCTTTTTCAAGAATTTTTACATTTGTCATTTTTCCTCCTTTTTTTACATTTTTAAATACAATATTTTTAATAATTTTTCCAGATTGTCTAACAAAGTCGATAAAGTCGCTAAGTTGACAAACACACATTCGCCTTGGTAGAAGGCACAATCGTATTCTATGCACCTGTATTTTTCTGTTTCATACTTAATGGCTTCTCTGTCATTACCGACGAGAAATAGTGGACACACTTTCATATAACCTCCTTTTCTTTTTAAGTTTTAGAATAGCACCAGGTATACTATAGATAGTATACCTGGTGCTGACGATTAGACAACTTTTACGGGCTTAATTACATTGAGGTTTATTTTCATATCGGTTCCAGGGATTGTAATAAATCCATTGGTGGATGCAACCACAATGGATTTTCCAGTTTTTGACATAACCCCCTCACCGATAGCAACCTCAATGATAAGCACCTTCTTGGACTTGTCATAATTCAAGTTCATAAAGCCTCCTTTTTTTGTTTGTTTTGTTATAGGTTGTGTTTAGTTAATGTTAGATGTTAAGAGATAACAAATAGTGTGGACGTTGGGTGACCCGTTAGAGTGAAAACTCTTCTATATCTATATCGTCATCTCCCTGTTTTTTTATGTCTAAAAAGCCATACTTTCTTATTTCTTTAACTTTAATTTTGTTTCCTAACAAGACTTCTACTTTATCTTTAACAATTTTCGGTTTAGTTTTGACAATCACAAGCATATCGTCAACACTAAACCTTAAGGATGCTTCTGAGAAGCCATTTTGACAGTATAGAATTGAACAATCGAAGTTCTTATTAATCGTATTCTCATCGGACGTAGAAAATACTGCGTCCGTAGTAAATGGGTGTGAGTGTAATATGACATTCCACCCTTTTCTAACAAGTGGATATAAGTCCTCTTTAAAATTAACTTCAGAGATAGTAACCTCTTGTAGAGGTATAAAAAACTCATTATGAACTATAAAACCCTCACTGCTCCATTGTCCCTTGAGTAATATAGAAAATTCATTTTTGCCTACTTGCCTTTGTATAGAATGACAAACCTTTTCTATATACTCAGGGATAACGACAATAGCAGGAGCAACAACTGTGCCCCAAGATTTACGAGTATACATAATCTTCCTCCTCTGTTAATTGATTTTTATAATATAAATCTAAAAGGTATTGTTTTGCTTTGTTATCGTAAGCACTGTCGAGATTACAAGTTCGTAAAGACGCTATCAGCGTTTCAACATTCTCTTTTGTAAACGGCTTGTATCTCATTTCGCCAATACAAACCTCATTATCTCTACTAACATTTGGGTGGTAAGCTTTATCGCATATTACACGAGTAATAGTCGAACCAATTTCAATGGCTAAGCCATCAATGTATAGAATATCGCTGTTCTCTGGTATCTTGTAAATCTTCATACCCTTTTTGACCTTGTCGCATTTAATACGCCTCTTATATACAAGAAAACCATTTTTTACATTAAAATCATCACTTTTCGCAAGAAATTCTGCCATAAGTAGCATACCTTGCTCTATTCCTTCATTTTTCGCATTTTTAATTAGTTCATTACATTGTGCTTCTTTCGCTTTTAACAGTCTTCCTGCTTCCTTAATTGCTTTCCTGACCGCATTTATCTGTAGCTGTAAACTCATACGCTCGTATTCATATAGTCTCTGGTATATAGTGTCAGGCAACACGTCTATAATTGGGTGAGCATTTTCGTAAACTATCTTGTAGAAAAGTGGAGCAACATCTTTATTCCCACCACTTATAATGTTGGCAAAAAAGATGTTACCAAGTGTGTCTACAAGCGCTATATTCTGGTTGTAGCTGTTGATATATTTCTTTGTAATATATTCTTGTCTTGGGTGAAGATGATAACGCATACTATCCTCACAAACGAACAATTCTCGGAAGGGTATAACAATAACTTCACATTTGTCTGCTTTCGGTGGGTCACATAAAAGTTTTGTAAAGGCGTATATACCTACTCTCCTACTGTGACAATCTATTAATAAGTAATCCTCGCTCTGAACTTTTAAGTCGTCAAATCCAAGTAAAAACAACTCGGCTTTAACAACTTCCTTGGGAACTCCAAAACTATTGAAGAAGCTTTCTCTTTCAAGCATATTATACCTCCTTGTTTTGTAGCAACTGTGCTCCAAGATTTACGAGTATACATAATCTTCCTCCTCTGTTAACTGGTTTTTATAATATAAGTCTAAGAGGTAGCGTTTAGCTTTATTATCGTGTGCACTGTCGAGATTACAAGTTCTAAGAGACGTTATCAGTGTTTTAATATTCTCTTTTGTAAATGGCATATTTTTCATTTCACCAATACAGACATCATTATTAATATTAACATTCGGGTGGAAGGCTCTATGACAAATTACCTGATTAATAGTCGTGCCAATTTCAATAGCTAAGCCATCAATGTATGGCTTAGTCATATTCTCTGGTATTCGGTATAACTTTCTTTCTTTTTTGACAGTGTCGCATTTAATCCTCTTTTTATATACAAGGAACACAAGGGAACCTTCTTGTTGGACTTTAAAGTCGTTACTTCCAATTAGAAATTCTGACATTATAAACATTCCTTGTTCTATCCCCCGCATTTTTATGTTTTTAATTAATTTGTTTTGTTCTTCATACTTCTTTTCGAACACTTTTTTCATTTCTAAGATTGCGTTTCTTACAGCGTTAATTTGAAGTTGCAAGTTTCCCCTTTCGAATTCATATAACCTTCGGTATATAGTGTCAGGCAACACGTCTATAATTGGGTGAGCATTTTCGTAAACTATCTTGTAGAAAAGTGGAGCAACATCTTTATTCCCATTATGTATGATATCTACAAAAAAGATGTTACCCAATGTGTCTACAAACGCTATATCCTCGTTGTAGCTATTTACATATCTCCTAATAATTTCTGCTGGTGTTGGGTAAGTCGGATTACGATGATAAAACATATTCTGCTCACAACCGACCAGTTTGCGGAACGGTATCATAATAACTTCACCTTTGTTTTCTGTTAATTTCGGTGGTTCACATAAAAGATATAGTTTGGCGTATATACCCACTCTTCTCCCGCTACAATCTATTAACAACTCACCTTCATCCTGAATTTTTAGGTCGTCAAATCCGAGTAAAAACAACTCAGCTTTAACAACTTCCTTGGGAACGCCGAAACTGCTTATGAAGTTTTCTAATTCATCCTTATACGCCATATTATACCTCCTTGTTCTGTAGCAACTGTGCCCCAATGTTTACGAGTATACATAACCGCCCTCATCTACCAACAGGTTTTTATGATATAAATCCAAAAGGTATTGTTTCGCTTTATTATTGTATCCACTGTCGAGATTACAAATTCTAAGAGACGTTATCAGTGTTTCAATATTCTCTTTTGTAAATGGCTTATCTCTCATTTCACCAATACAAACATAATTGTCATTACTGACATTGGGATGGTAAGCCTTATCGCACCTTACATAGTTAATAGTCGTGCCAATTTCAATGGCTAAGCCATCAATGTATAGAATATTGCTGTTCTCTGGTATCTTGTATATTCTCCCTTCCTTTTTGACCTTGTCGCATTTAATACGCCTCTTATATACAAGAAAACCATTTTCTACATTAAAATCATCACTTTTCGCAAGAAATTCTGCCATAAGTAGCATACCTTGCTCTATTAATTCACTTTTCATTTTTTTTATCAACTCGTTTTGTTCTTTAGTTTTCGCTTCATACAGGTTTCTAACTTCCTCAACTGCTTTCCTG